>JAEEGL013504943.1_pt1 | contig 23606 bp, 22 predicted proteins | sample 9134231 | NCBI WGS metagenome assembly JAEEGL01 (sample SAMN16246548, study PRJNA631951) | gut metagenome | biome: gut microbiome; feature: rumen; material: fiber-attached | host: Bos | place: Iran: Karaj | collected 2018-10 | reverse complement strand
GTATACGCCGCAGGCCGCGCCCATGAGTGAAGCTCCCGCGCACAGTATGCCGCTGCCGCAGCCGGCGTCGAGCACTTTTTTGCCGTGAAGATCCATGCCGCCGATCTGTTCGAGACACATCTTCGTGGTGGCGTGGCTTCCGGTGCCGAAGGCCATGCCGGGATCTATGGTCAGTATCCTGCGTCCCGCGGCGTCGCACTGAGGCTCGCGCCACGACGGGCAGACATAAAGCTTTTCTCCCACCGCGAACGGCATGAAGTAATCGCGCCATTTGTTTTCCCAGTCGGACGAGGAGACGTTCTCGATCGTCATATCAAGCTGCCCGAAATAATCTTTGTCGAGTCCCGCCAGCATATCTCTTACCGAGTCCGCGAGCTTTTTGCCCTCGTCGTCGCAGGTGACGTAAAACCTGACGGCGGGCTTTTTTGGGGGCGCGGTCAGAAGATCCTCGTCGATATAATCCCACCGCGGAGACAGCGAGGAGGTAAGCTCCTTGAGCTCTTGCGGGTCGTCCGTCTCCACTCCGCCCGTGATCAAGGCTATGAGCTCGCCCAGCTCGTAAAGGCTTTCTTCGGTTGCCGATACGGTTATTTTCAAATAATCCATCTTGCCGCTCCTTTGATTTGAGCTTTTTACTGAATTATACACTTACCGGATGGTTTTATTCAATAGCCCGGATGTTGAAAAGCCGATCCAAATATGTTACAATAGCACGAAAAAATGAGCACGACACTGATTCTGTATTCTTAGGAGGAAAAATGAGTTACATCCCCACACCCGAGCAGGCGCTTGAGATCGTTAAAAAATACAATAAGGAAAGCTTTCATATAAGACACGCCGAGATAGTATCGGGCGTTATGGGCTATTTCGCGAAGGAATACGACCCCGAAAACGAGACCTTCTGGCGCGCGGTCGGCATGCTGCACGACGTTGATTTTGAGCTTTACCCCGAGCAGCACTGCGTGGCCTGCGTTGACATCCTCAAAAACGAGGGCGTGGATGACAATATCATCCGCTCGGTCTGCAGTCACGGCTACGGAGTCGAAGAGATAAAGACCGACGTCGCGCCCGAGTCGCAGATGGAAAAGATCCTCTACGCCACCGACGAGCTCACCGGACTGATCGGAGCGGTAACTCTCATGCGCCCGTCAAAGAGCGTTGTCGACCTTGAAGTGAAATCTGTAAAGAAAAAATTCAAGACTCCCGCCTTCGCCGCCGGCTGCAGTCGCGACGTCATAAGCAGGGGAGCCGAGATGCTGGGATGGGATCTCGACACCCTTATCCAACGCACGATAGACGCGATGAAAAGCCTGATGGGAGTAATGGAGATCTGAATGGCTGAGCTTACCGCTGCCGCTCCGTCGGCCGGAGCCGTGGTCTCTGCGGCTCTCGATATAGGCGAATGCCTTTTGAAAAGCGGGGGAGAGATACACCGGGTAGAAGACACCATACAGCGCATCCTTGAAGCCTTCGGGATGCAGGAGACCGATGTCTTCGTAATAAACTCGTTCATCACCGCGTCCGCGGTCTCCGCGGATTCCGAGCGGGTCACTCTCGTCCGTCGCATAAAGGATTCACAGATAGATATGTACTCTCTGGAGACTGCAAACGAGGTCTCAAGAGAGCTTTGCGCCCATTCCATAACCGTCGAACAGGCCGCGGACAGAATAAAGGAGCTCGCGGCCGCAAACGCCTCAAAGCCCCTTCGCGTTTTATTCTCGCTTGCGGGTTCGTTTTTTGCCGCGGGAGGATTTGCCGTTTTCTTCGGGGGAAAGCTGCTCGACGCCGCTGCCGCCGGGATTATAGGCGTAATAATGTGCGGCTTCATGCTGATAAAGCCCTCGTTCATCAACGCGATGTTCCAGACACTGGCAAGCGCGTTCATAGGAGGCGTTTTGTGTTACGGACTTGCGGCGCTGGGGCTTCCGATCCAGGCTAACGTGCTTATGATGGGAGTGATCATGCTGCTTATCCCCGGTCTTGCCATGGGCAACGCGGTGAGGGAGCTGCTGGTGGGAGACATCATATCGGGAAGCCTGAGGATAGTCAACTCGCTTTTACAGGCTGCCATGATAGCTTTCGGATATATCGGAGCCATGCTGGTTTTCACCAAATGGCTGGGGATATAGGAGGTCGGCATGGATAATTTTTGGATCATGTGTGCCGCCTCCGTGGTAGGCACCATAGGCTTCGGGATGATCTATCAGATGAAGCCCAAAAGACTTCCTGTCGTGGCAGTCGGCGGCTTTATCGCCTGCGCCGTGTTTCTTATCTCGAGGCAATTGGGCGCCGGGATGTTTGCCGCAAACCTCATAGCCTCTTTCATATCCGGACTGTACTCGGTCATCTGCGCCCGCGTCATCAAGGCGCCGGTCATCGTTTTCCTTACGCCGTCGCTGATACCGCTGGTGCCGGGAGGATATCTGTTCCTTGCGATCCGTTCGCTCACGGCTTCGGATTACAAGGCTTTCTACGACAACGTGGTATCCACCGCCGTGGTGGCCTTCGGCATCTCGGCCGGTATCATTTGTTCGTCGGTCGTCGGCAAACTGATACTCTATAAAAAGAACAAAAAGAGCGGGGCCCGCTGAGCCCCGCCTCTTTCAAAGCTTTTCTGTTTCGTTTTCCGTATAGACCGCGACGCCGTTTTCCTTAAGTAGCGCCGCCGTGACGCCGTCCCCCTTGACCGTTCTTCCGGAAAAGCTGCCGTCGTATATCCGGCCGCATCCGCACGAGGGACTGTTGGATTTCAGAACGGCGCCCGCGCATTTGAACGTCCGCGCGAGCTTGAGAGCGGTCTGAGCGCCGCATTCATACTGCTCAGTGACGTCGTTTCCGACGCGATCGAATACGCGGCCCTCTTTTATTTCGGACGAAGGCCTGGGGATCGGCAGCCCGCCCGCGGCCTCAGGACAGACGGGGATCAGAACGTATTTGTCCCAAAGCGCGGTCACGCGCTCGTCCATTCTGCCGGCGCCGTCATAGCGGCACCTGTTGCCCAAAAGGCATGAGCTTACAAGAAGGGCCGAACGGTCAAGATTGCGCCCGTTCAGCCATGCGCCGTCCAGCTCGTCTCCCATATAGCTGAGCTTGAGCGAGAAAAACGGGACGCCGCGCTCCAGAAGCCTCAAAAAGATCCTGTCGCCTTCCCAAAGCGTGAGCTTTTCGAGCTCGTTTTTATCTATCCATTCGAGCTCGCCTTCATCCGACTGGGTAAGCGTGCCGGAAAAGCGGTCAGCCGTGAAAAGGTGCATGTGTTCGCCCTCCCAGCGGTCGGAAACAAAGGTCACGATCCCGCGGTACTGCCAGTTTTCAAGAGTGAGTCCGGTCTCCTCGAAGACCTCGCGCAGCAGACATTCCTCGGGGCTTTCATTTTCAAGGAATTTGCCTCCCACGCCTATCCACTTGCCTTTATTGGCGTCAGCTTCCTTTTTGGTGCGGTGGAGCATAAGGTATTTGCCGTCTTTTTCTATATAACACAAAGTTGACTGGAACATAACGTCCTCCATGAAAAGGAGCAATATGAAACGTTTTGCTATCTTCGACCTTGACGGGACTCTGACTGATTCGGCTCCCGGCATAATCAAGTCCATCCGCTACGCGCTGAAAAAGATGGGAGCGCCCTCCATGAACCGCAAGGAGCTCATGCGGTTCGTCGGCCCTCCGCTTGCTGATTCGTTCAGGGATTTCTGCGGCTTTTCAAACGAAGAGGCGGCTCTCGGCATAAAGTATTACCGTGAAAGGTTCGCGGTCAAGGGCATCTATGAAAACAGCGTGTTCGAAGGCGTCCCCGAGATGCTGAAGGGCCTCAGGCAGGAGGGCGTCCACCTGATCGTGGGCACGTCGAAACCCGAGCTTTTCGCGCTGAAGGTCATCGACCATTTCGGCCTTACGGAATACTTCGACGAGATATGCGGCAGCGATATGGCCGAGACCAGAAGCTCGAAGGCAGAGGTCTTGCAGTATGCCATTGAAAAGGCGGGGATAGAGGACCTCAGCTGTGCGGTGATGGTCGGAGACAGAAAATACGACGTTACCGGAGCGAGGGCGGTCGGTCTTGACGCCATAGGCGTGCTTTACGGCTACGGCGGCAGGGAAGAGCTGCTCGACGCCGGCGCCTGGGCCGTGGCCGAGGACCCGGAGCAGGTCAAAAACATCATTATCGCCCGCGCGTACAGATAATTTTATTTGACAGCGTTGACAGGCTTGCCGTCGATCCAACCTTCGATGTTGGAGCACACGATGGCGAGCCTTTTTACAAAGGCGCGCTTGGTCGCAAAGCCGATATGGGGAGCAAGGAAGGTATTGGGCGCGGAAAGAACGGGATTGTCCTTTTTGAGAGGAGGCTCGGTGGAGAAAACGTCGACGCACGCGCCGGCGAGCCTGCCGTTCTTGAGCGCTTCGGAAAGGGCCTCCTCGTCCACTATCGGGCCGCGCGCCGTGTTGATGAGTATGGCGCCGGGCTTCATGAGCCCGAGCTCTCTTTCGCCTATCATGCCGATGGTCTGGGCGGTCTGCGGCACGTGGACGGACACGATATCGCTCTGGCTGAGGAGCTCGTCGAGAGTCACGAACTCAGTCCCGGGCAGATCCTTTTTGGTCCTGCTGTAGGTGAGCACGCGGCATCCGAAGGCGTTGGCCACGGCGGCGACACGGCTGCCGATGGCGCCCGTGCCGATGACGCCGAAGGTCTTGCCCTCGAGCTCGTCGCCCACAAGGCCGTTTTTGGTTTTAAGCTCGCGCGTCGCCTTGTCGCAGGCACAGAGGTTTCTCATGAAGCCTATGGCAAAGCCGAATACCAGCTCGCTGACCGAGGCCGTGGAATAACCCGAGCAGTTGCATACGAAAATGCCGTGCTCTCTGCAGTAGTCCATGTCCACGTGATCTACGCCGGTGAACGCGACGCATATCATTTTGAGGGCTGGGCACTTTTCAAGGACGTTTCTTTTGAAGGGTATATTGGAAAGAACGGCGATCTGAGCGTCGCCGCATCTTTGGGCGAGTACGTCGGGATCCTCGATGCGGTCGGGGAAAAAGACGGGTTCGATCTTATCTCCCAGAGCAGAGATCACGATCTCCGGCATATCATCTACGCCCAGTGGTTCAAGGAATACGGTTTTGATCTTATCCATAGCGCGCCTCCATAATTCAGGATACAAAAATTATACCACCGCTCATGACCATTGAAAAGAGTTTCCGCGTTTGCTATTATATTTCCATACAGATAAAGCGAGGCCGGAATGAAAGAAGAAAAAACCAACGTTATGCGCATACTTGCGCAGAAAAAGACGGACTACGAGCCCTGCTGGTTGTCGGACGAAATACCGCTTGAGGATCAGCTCAAAGCCCGGGCCGCTTATACTTACAAGACTCTGGTGACGGAAGGGCCGGGCAGGACCAACTTCGTTTTCGTGATACCGCTTCTTAAGACGCTCGATCTTAAAAAGGCGGCCTGCGCCGCCGGAGTGAAGTCGGTGTCGATGATCCCGCAGAAGGAGCTTCTTCCGCTGACCGGTTACGTCCACGGCGGGTGCTCCCCGATAGGCATGAAAAAGCTTTTCCCGACTTTCATAGACGAATCGGCGCTTTTGATGGAAAAGTTTTTCGTCAGCGGCGGAAAGGTAGGCGTCCAGATAGGCGTGGCTCCGGGAGATCTTGCGGATCTGATCGGCGCGCGTTTTTGCGCCCTGACAGTCGAAGAATGAAGTATACCGACATTTGCGAAGGCGTTTTCGTGCGCAGGGTTAACAGGTTCGCGGCGGTCGTTTTCCTGGGCGGCGCGGAAATGATGTGCCACGTCAAAAACACAGGACGGCTCAAAGAGCTTTTCGTGCCCGGCGCCCGCGTATATCTTCAAAAGGCGCGGGAGGGCAGAAAGACCGGATACGATATCATCGCCGTCGACAAAAACGGACGGACGGTGAATGTCGACAGTCAGGCCCCCAACGCCGCGGCTTTTGAATATTTGAAAGCGGTCTTGCCCGAGGGGGCGTTCATAAAAAGGGAAGCGGCGTGCGGCGACTCGCGGATCGACCTTTATTATGAAGCGGGGGATGAAAGGCGCTTCGTCGAGGTAAAGGGGGTCACCCTTGAAAAGGACGGGCTTGCGGTGTTTCCCGACGCTCCCACCGAAAGAGGGAGAAAGCATCTTTGCGAGCTTTCAAGACTTGCAGGCAAAGGGTATTCGGCCGAGATGATGTTCGTTATACAGACGTCGGGCGTGAAAGCGTTCACGCCGAACCGAGAAACCGACCCCGCGTTCTGCAGCGCCCTGCGCGACGCCGAAAAAGCGGGCGTTTTTATAAGGGCTTTATGGTGTGAAACGGAGCCCGACAGCATGAGCATCAAGGGCGAGATACCCGTGATCCTCGGCTGAGAAAGGAGTTATAATGGTCGAGTTCATAAGAGATCATATAGTGCTTATCGTGATACTCTGTTTCGCGTATTATATCGCCATGAAGATCTTGAGGAAGGTAAGGAACGAAAGGCGCGTGAACAGGCTCGGAGTCGACGCGGAAGCCGCCGTCACGTGGATCGAGGAGATCACGGAGGTCGACGGTAAGGATTATATCACCTACGTTACGTTTTACGATCAGGACGGCAAGAGAAGGGAAAGCGTCATGGACGTTTCGGCTTTTGCCGGAGTCGAGTTGGGCGATCTGGTCAAGATCAAATACATTCCGGGCGAATATGACGTAGTGAGATACGTCGAAACAATCAATAGGGCGGAGCTCGAGTAAAAGGCAAAGAAAAAGCGTGAGTCGAAAGACTCACGCTTTTTTGTTTTGCTTTGGATCACACAACGGAGGGCTCGGTGAACAGGTTGCCTTCCGCGAAGCGGGTGAGCTTCAGTCTGGAAGCGTCGATGGTGGGCTCCAGGCCGAGGATCATTTCGGACATGACGGTGCCGGTCACAGGACCGAACATGAAGCCGTGTCCGCTGAAACCGACGGCTACGTAGAAGCCTTCGACTTCCTGCACCTTGTCGTAGATGGGCTGACGGTCGGGGGACATGTTGTAAAGGCCCGCCCACTGACGGATTATGCGCAGCTTGCCGACTGCGGGAAGCACGTTGTCGATGGTCTTGGCCATCTCCTCAAGGAAGTGCCAGGAGGAGGTCCTTCTCAGGTCTCTGGGCTCTCCGGAATCGCTGCGGCCCATGATGAACGAGCCGTGAGGAGTCTGCTGAACGTAGAGGTTCAGGTTGAAAGCCATGACCATGGGATCCTGCATGGGATCGACGGGCTCGGTGACGAGGATCTGGTGACGTTCGGAATAGAGCGGCAGGTCTACGCCGACCATCTTGGCGATGCCCTGAGACCACGCGTTGGCCGCGTTGACGACGATCGGAGTGGCGATGTAGCCCTTGTTGGTCTCAACGCCGACGATCTTGCCGTTTTCGACCTTGATGCCGGTGACCTCGGTGTAGGTGTTGAACTCAACGCCCAGGCGCTTGGCGGCGCGGTAGAAGGCGTCGGTGGTCTTGTGAGGATTCAAAAATCCGTCCTTCTGGCAATACGCAGCGCCGGAAAGGATGCTGGTATTCAGGTGGGGGACTATCTCTTTGGCCTCTTCAAGGCTCACCATGCGGGAGGGGATGCCGCAGGCATGCTGGACTTCGATGTTCTTTCTGAACTGATTGAGCTCTTTTTCGGTATCGGCTATCATCAGATAACCGCTCTGGCGCAGCTCGATATCGCCGTCATATTCGAGTATGTCGTTGGCATGCTCAAAGAACTCGGTGGAGAACTTGGACATGCGGCAGTTCATCTCGGTGCCCCACTGCATACGGAAACCCGCGCCGCAGGCGCCGGTGGATCCCGAGCAGATGAAGCCCTTGTCGACGACGACTATGTTTTTAGCGCCTCTCACGGCCAGATTGTAGGCTATGGAGCAGCCGGACATTCCGGCGCCGATTATGACTATATCAGCCTTATTCTTCATTCTTCCTGGCCTCCTCTGCGATAAGATGAAGCTTCACGCCCACGACGGGAGGACGGATATTGTGGAACTTAAGATCGGCCATGTTCTGACCGGTGGCGTTGGCGATCTCTCTGAGGACGAGCTGTCCGCAGGTCTTGCCCTGGCAGGGGCCCATTCCTATGCGGGTTATTCTCTTGATCTCGTCATAAGTTACGTAGCCCTGGGCTATGAGGTCTCTTATGTCCTTCAGAGTGACGTCGGAACAACGGCAAATGATGGTGTTTTCATCCATTTTATTTTGCCTCCCTTTTGAAATTTCTGAAGTCATAGAGATATTTGCGATCGACCTCCAGGGTGACGACCGGGGTGCGGTCGAAGGAAGGAGGATTCATAACCTTTATGACCTTTGCCTCGCACACGGGCTTTCCGGCGCGATCGAGTCCGATGACCTTTTCTCCGGCTTCGGGAAGAGGTAGGAACTCATAGGGGATGCGGAACTCGACGGTGTCGGCGGATTTGGAGCCGTCCACTATCATGATGGACAGGCCGGGGCATCTGGCGACGCACAGTCCGCAGCCGGTGCAAACGTTTTCGTCTCTTTCGGGGATGTTGTTGATATCGTCGCCGATCTTGATGGCTCCGAAGTTGCAGGCGGTCTGGCAGGGATTGCAGGGGATCTTCTGATAGCACTCGACTACCGCGACCGGGCCCTTGTTGATCCTCTCGATGGGAGGAAATTTCGTCATGACCATTTCTCTGGTGGCCACACCTGTTTTCTCAAACATTTTCATTCCTCCTTACAGCTGAGTGATTTTCATGCCGGAGCGGATACGATCGCCGACCGGGCCGGATCTCAAGCCGTCAAGCTGCTTGAGATATTCCTGCCTGCGCTTTTCGAAATCCGCGGGGACGTGACCGAGCTTCGCCGCGGCGCACAGACCGGCAAGATAGCCCTCCGCCATGGCGGAGCTGGCTTCCTCGATGCCGGACGCGTCGCCCGCCACGAATATGCCGGGGATGCTGGTCTCGCAGTTTTCGGTGCGCATGGGGACGTTGCCGCTGAGCTGGGCGACGTACTTCATTTCCACGCCGCGCATGGCCAGAAGCTCGTTGAGCGGGCTGAGGCCGACCGATACGCACAGAACGTCCACGTCATAGCGGGTCTCGGTGCCGGGGATGGGATTGAACTTATCGTCGACTTCGCACACTATGACAGCTTCGAGGCTGTCGGTGCCGATAGCTTCCTTGACGGTATGGGAGGTAAGGATAGGCACGCCCATCCTCGCGAGCTTGGAGGCGTGTACGAGGTAAGCGCCGATGCGTGGAGCGGCGTCAAGAACGGCAACGACGTCGATGCCGGCCTGCATGAGCTGATAACTCACGATAACGCCGATATTGCCCGCGCCGACCATGAGCACGCGGTTGCCGGGATGGATGCCGTAAACGTTCATAAGGGTCTGAACGGCGCCGGCTCCGTAAATGCCGGGCAGGTCGTTGTTGGGGAAAGCAAGGGACTTTTCGAAAGCGCCGGTGGCGCAGATTATGGACTGGGCCTTGATCTTGAAATACTCTTTCTCATCCTTGAGAGCGGTGACTACGTTGTCTTCATAGAAGCCCACCGCGGTGGTGTTGAGCATTATTTCGATGTTGTCGCCGTATTCCTTGATCTTATTGAGAAGTATGCCGGCGATGTCTACGCCTCTGTGGGAAGCGTACTGGCTCTCGGAGCCGAAGAACATGTGGGTCTGCTTGATGAGCTGTCCGCCGGGCTTGAAGGTCCTTTCAAGGACGAGCACCTTGGCGCCCGAAGACGCCGCGGAGATGGCAGCGCACAATCCGGCAGGGCCTGATCCTATGATGAGCAGTTCTACTTCTCTCATTTGATCTCCCCCTTTCCTTCCTGTGTCTGAACTACCATGCCTTCACGAAGCAGAGTGATGCAGGTACGGACGTTGGGTTCGCCGTCCACTATCATCTGACATGACGCACAGTTGCCGATTGCGCAGTAAAATCCGCGGGGACGATGCAGGTTGAGGCTCTTTCCGAGAACTTTGACTCCCGCAGCGTGAAGAGCGGCCGCAATCGTTTCGCCTTCAAATCCCTTCATGGGCTGACCGTTGAAGGTGAAATTGATTTCCTTACCGCGGTCAAAGGTAAGGATGGGGTGTTGAGTAATCCTCATATCCGCTGATCCTTTCATAAAATTTGCGAAAAGCTTGCTTATGGTTACATATTAACATAAAACTATAATAAATATAGCACCAAATAATCGCGTGCGCAAGAACCGAGGGGCAATTTTGTTTAGAGTATTTACATCTGAATAACAAACCGTCCGTCGCGGCTTTCCCGATAAAAAGACGGCTTGAAGACCCTTATGTTGAATTGAATTCTTCGGGGGATTATAATATCTTTACGGTATCCCGGGAGGTGAAAAGCATGAAATGCAGCGAGTGTCCGCGAAAATGCGGGGCCGAGCGACGGGAATATTCGGGAGATGGTTTCTGCGGACAGGGAGTGACGCCCAGGGCGGCGCTTGCCTGCCTTCACAAGTGGGAAGAACCCTGTCTCAGCGGCGAGCGGGGATCGGGCGCGGTGTTTTTTACCGGTTGCAATCTTAAGTGCGTCTACTGCCAGAACGCCGAGATCAGCAGGGGAGAAAAGGGCGTTTTCGTGACGCCGGAAAGACTCAGGCAGATCTATTTCGAGCTCATATCCCGGGGCGCGCACAACATCGACCTTGTGACCCCGAGCCACTTTACGGACGCCGTGGCGCAGTCGCTCAGGGGAGGCCTTCCGGTCCCGGTCGTTTACAATTGCGGAGGGTACGAGTCGGAAGAGCAGCTTGACGCCCTTGACGGCCTGGTAGATATCTATATGCCCGACCTCAAATACTCCGAGGCTGAACTTGCGGCGAGTCTGTCCTCTGCCCGAGACTATCCGGAGGTCGCGAAAAAGGCCATAATAAAGATGCAGCGGCAGACGGGAGAGCCGGTTTTTTCTGAGGACGGACTTTTGAAAAGAGGCGTGCTCATCAGGCACCTCGTCCTTCCCGGACATCTTGAAAACACCTTCGGCGTCATCGATTGGGTCGCCGACACCTTCCCGGACGGGCAGGTGCTTTTCAGCCTCATGAGCCAGTACACTCCTCAGCCCGGGATGAAAGACGAGCTCTCAAGGCCGCTCAAGCCCGTGGAATACAAGGCCGCGGCGCTGCATCTCGAAAAGCGCGGGATAAGATCCGGATACCTTCAGGAACTGTGCTCGGGGGACGAGCAGTATATACCGCGATTTGATCTTTCCGGCCTGTGAGCCGTTCACAATTTATTCTATTATTCAAGTGAAATAATTAATAAAATTACCTAAATTTGTTAAATCCCGGGTATTATGATGTGGATATAATAAAGATGAGGAGGCTGTTGGAATGGAAGATAATGAATACAGCTGGAACGAATATGAGAATGGATCGGATAACGGCGTAAAGACCGGAAAACGCAAAAAAGGCAAGGGCTGGATCGCGCTGGTGATCGTCGCGTGCCTTATGATCTCGGTCGCGGGTGGATACTTCGGTTCCCGTCTGGGAAAATCGTCCGTTCCGGAAAAAGAACCCACGACGCTTGAACAGACAGTCACGACTACCACCACGATGGCGTCGGTCCAGCAGACGGCGTCGAGCGGCGACATCACTAAAAAATCGGTAAAGCTACAGGACAAAAATCTGTCCGTTGTCGAGATAGCCGAAAAGTGCGCGGATTCCGTCGTGGAGGTCAAGACCGAGTCGGTGGTGACCGGTTCTTTTATGGGGCAGTATATCTCGACCGGCGCCGGCAGCGGAGTCATCTTCACGGATGACGGTTATATCGTCACCTGCTATCACGTCATAGAAGGAGCCACCACGATAAACGTGGTGCTGCGCGACGGCCAGACATACGAGGCGAAAACGATCGGTTATGACGAACAGACCGATATAGCCATCATAAAGATAGAAGCGACCGGCCTTTCCTTCGCGGTGTTCGGAGATTCCGACGCGCTGGTGGTAGGCGAGGACGTGGTCGCCATAGGCAATCCTCTGGGAGAGCTCGGCGGAACGGTCACCAACGGGATAATCAGCGCTCTGTCGCGCGAGATAATCGTTCAGAACCAGACCATGACCCTTTTGCAGACCAACGCTGCCATAAACCCCGGAAATTCAGGCGGAGGACTGTTTGACGCCGCGGGCCAGCTCGTAGGCGTGGTGAACGCCAAATCCTACGGCGAGGAGATAGAGGGGCTGGGGTTTGCGATCCCGTCGAACACCGCTTACAACGTGGTGAGCGAGCTGCTGGATCACGGATACGTGGGCGGCAGGATCAATCTCGGCATCGAGCTGGTCGATATAACGACCAACAGGCAGGCCTATTATTACGGTCTTGATTCCACCGGAGTATACGTTTACTCGGTGACGATCAACAGCCAGGCCGCCGCCGCGGGGATCCAGGTCGGAGACAGGATAGTTTCGATAAACGGCGTCGAGATAACCTCTTCTTCCCAGATAGAGCAGATACGCAAAAACGCTTCCGTGGGAGACACCTGGCTGATAGAGATCGTCCGCTCGGGCAAGAAAAACACGGTCAGTATAGTGCTTGAGGAATATATCCCGAGGTGAATCGAATAAAAGAAAAAGGCTTCTGCAGGGATCTGCAGAAGCCTTTTTTATGCGAAAATTAGTTCAGAGCGTCAGCTGTTTATGCGGCATGTCCTCGGGCTTTATCAGAGCGCCCGCCGCGGGCAGCGTCCTCGTGCGGTACCTCGCCGGGTTTTCTACTCCAGCGTCCTCCAGCCTGCACGCGTCGAAGACCGGCGCGTTTTTCTTTATGCTCATGACCGCGACGCCCTGGCTGTTGCGCGCGGCCTTGACCGAGATCGAAACGGTATTGAAGATTAGCATCCTCGTTCCGCTGTACACGGCTATCTCGCCGTCCGATTTCATATGGAAGGCCGCGACCAGAGGCGAACGGTCGCTGACGGCGCCGGTCAGCTTTTTGCGCGTCTTGGTGTCGAACGAGCTGACAGCGATCTTTGCGGCCTTTCCGTTCTCGAATATGAAGACGAGGCTTCCCGAATAGTCGCCCGGCATGAAGGCAAAGACGGGCTTTTCGCCCTCGTCCATCTCGAGGGCCTGCGGAAGATAGGTGCCGAGGGCGCTGGCCTTGGTGTCATCCAGCTCATAAGCGCGCAGCTTGTACGCTTTGCACTGGTTCGTTATCAGCCAGACCTCCGCGGTGTTCGTGGTCTCGAAGGAGCAGCGCAGGCCGTCTCCCTCTTTCCACTTCTGCTCGCTGAACATGCGCAGCGACTGAGGAGTGATCTTTTTTGCGTAGCCCTCGCGGCTTATGAACAGGCTGACCTGATAATCGTCGATGTTCTCCTGCTCGTCGTACTGCTCGATCATGTCTTCGTAGACTATCGAGGTGCGACGCTTTGAGGGATATTTTTTGATTATCTGCTCGAGCTCGCCTATGATTATCTTTTTTACGCGGTTTTTGTTTTTGAGAATATCCTCGAGATCGGCTATGGCCGATTTCAACTCATCCACTTCTGAAATGCGCTTGAGGATATACTCTTTGTTAATGTTTCTCAGCTTTATCTCGGCTATGAACTCGGCCTGGGTCTTGTCGATGCCGAACCCTATCATAAGGTTGGGGATGACCTCGGCGTCTTCCTCGGTGCCGCGGATAATGGCGATGGCCTTGTCCAGATCGAGAAGTATCAGCTTGAGGCCTTCGAGAAGGTGCAGCTGGTTCTTTTTCTTTTCAAGATCGTAGTACACCCGGCGCTTGACGCACAGTATCCTCCAGTTGGTCCACTCGTCCAGTATCTCTCTTATGCCCATGACGTTGGGCGTGCCGCCCACAAGGATGTTGAAGTTGCAGGCGAAGGAGTCCATCAGCGGGGTCATTTTTTCGAGCTTCTGCATGAGCTTTACCGGGTCGGTGCCGCGTTTGAGATCGATGGCGATCTTCATTCCGGAAAGACCGCTCTCGTCGCGCACGTCGTTTATCTCCTTGAGCTTGCCGGCCTTTATAAGCTCCACTATCTTATCGATTATGGCCTCGATGGTGGTGGTATATGGTATCTCGGTGACCTCGATTATATTGTCCTTCTTTACGTATTCCCATTTGGAACGCACTCTGAAGGAGCCGCGGCCGGTGTTGTAGATCTCCTGCATCTTGTCGAGCTCCATGACGAGCTCGCCGCCGGTCGGGAAATCCGGGGCCGTCAGCGTGTCGAAAAGATCGCAGTCGGGGTCCTTCAAAAAGGCGATCTCGGTGCGGCACACCTCGTTGAGGTCAAAGCCGCATATGTTGCAGGCCATGCCTACGGCGATGCCGAGGTTTGCGGAAACCAGTATGTTCGGAAACACGGTGGGGAGCAGGGTGGGCTCCTTTGCCGTCCCGTCATAATTGTCGATAAAGTCCACCGCATCCTGATCTATGTCCCTGAACACCTCGGCGCAGATCGGCGCGAGCTTGGCTTCGGTATAACGGGAGGCGGCGTAGGCCATATCTCTCGAATATACCTTGCCGAAGTTGCCCTTGGATTTGACGAACGGGGCGAGCAGACTGCCGTTGCCCTCCGACAGACGGACCATGGTCTCGTAAATAGCGGCGTCTCCGTGGGGGTTGAGCTTCATGGTGGCGCCCACGATGTTTGCGGATTTGGTCAGGCCGCCGTTCAAAAGGCCCATTTTGTACATGGTGTAAAGCAGCTTGCGGTGGGAGGGCTTGAAGCCGTCTATCTCCGGAAGAGCGCGCGAAACGATAACGCTCATGGCATAGGGGAGGTAGTTCTTTTCAAGGGTCAGAGTGATCTTTTCCTCGGTATATTTTTGTTCCACTTTTTCGCCTCCTTATGTCACGTCCGCAAGGTCTAGGTATTTTGAACCGTACGCCGCGATGTACTCTTTGCGGCCGGTGAGGTTGTCGCCGAGCAGCACGTCGAACATCTGCGCCGTGGCCTGCGCGTCCTCGGGCATTATCTTGATGAGCTTTCTGGTATGCGGGTTCATGGTGGTAAGGGCCATCATTTCGGCGTCGTTTTCGCCCAGTCCCTTCGAGCGCATGATGGTAAGGCCTTTTCCGCCCAGCTTTTCGACTATCTGATCCTTTTCCTTGTCAGTGTAGGCAAAATAGGATTTTCCCTTTTGGGTGATCTCGTAAAGCGGGCTTTCGGCGATATAGACGTAGCCCTTGTCGATGAGCTCGGGGGTAAGGCGCCAAATCATCGCCAGGATGAGCGTTCTTATCTGATATCCGTCCTCGTCGGCGTCGGTGCAGATGATTATCTTGTTCCAGCGCAGAAGGTCTATATCGAAGGCGTTCAGGTCTTTGGATCTGGTTTTGACGTCGACGCCGCATCCGAAGACCTTTATAAGATCGGTGATTATCTCGGATTTGAATATCTTGGCGTATTCCGCCTTGAGGCAGTTGAGGATCTTGCCGCGCACCGGCATGACTGCCTGATATTCGGCGTCGCGCGCCTGCTTGACGGAGCCGAGGGCGGAATCGCCCTCCACGATATAAAGCTCTCTCTTCTCCGGATCCTTCGAGCGGCAGTCGACGAATTTCTGGACGCGGTTGGTGACGTCCATGGAGCCGGTGAGCTTTTTCTTTATGTTGAGTCTGGTCTTTTCGGCCTGCTCGCGCGAGCGCTTGTTGACAAGCACCTGGTTGGCTATCTTTTCGGCGTCCTGCTTGTTTTCGATGAAGTAGATCTCGAGCGACGAACGCAAAAAGTCGGTCATCATTTCCTGGATGAATTTGTTGTTTATCGCCTTTTTGGTCTGGTTCTCATACGAGGTAGAGGTCGAAAAGCCGCTCGATATGAGGATAAGACTGTCGGCTATATCGTTGAAGGTGATCTTGGCTTCGTTTTTCTGATATTTGCCGTTCTGTTTGAGCCAGTTGTCAATGGCCGAAACGAAGGCGCTCTTTGCGGCCTTGTCGGGTGCGCCGCCGTGCTCCAGCCAGGAAGAGTTATGGTAATACTCGATGCGGGAAAGGGCGGTGGTGAAGCAGAAGACCACTTCGGCCTTCACGCGGTATTCGGGCTTGTCCTCGCGGTCGCGCCCGGTCTTTTCGGTGCTGATGTGCTGCACGGGAGTTATGTTTTCTCCCGCCGCGAGCTCGTTTATATAATCCTCGATGCCGTTGGGATAGATGAATTCCTGAGTCTCGAATTTTCCGGAAGAGATCTCGTTTTTGAAAATAAAGGTGACGCCAGCGTTGATGATCGCCTGCTTGTGCATGACGTCTTTTATGTGATCGGCGGAGATGTTTATTTCGGTGAATACGTCGAGATCGGGCTTGAAGCGCTGGACAGTGCCCGTCTTTTTGCCGGAATAGGGCTGCTTTGCAAAGCCCGGAGCGGGCATGACGTTCTCGCCCTTTTCAAAACGCAGGGAGTATTCGAAGCCGTCGCGCCTTGAGGTGACGGTCATATATTCCGAGGCATACTGGGTGGCGCAGGCGCCGAGGCCGTTGAGGCCGAGCGAGAACTCGTAGCTGTCGCCCCGGATGTTGTCGTATTTGCCTCCGGCGTAAAGCTCGCAATAAATGAGTTCCCAGTTGTAGCGCTGCTCCTTTTCGTTGAAATCCACGGGGACTCCGCGGCCGTTGTCCTCGACCTCGTAGGAGCCGTCGAGGAACTTTGTGACCCAAATGGTCTTACCGAAGCCTTCTCTGGCCTCGTCTATGGAGTTTGAGAGTATCTCGAAGAACGCGTGCTGGCAGCCGTCGAGTCCGTCGGAGCCGAAAATGACGCCAGGACGTTTACGCACTCTTTCGGCGCCTTTGAGCATTGAGATACTTTCGTTTCCGTATTTTTCACTGCTTTTTTTAGACATAAAAATACCCGCTCCGTAATATTCACAATCAATAATATTTTAAGGTATTCACGATTTTTTGTCAAATACGCCCGTTTCGGTATCAAACCGTCATAAGCCGGGAATAATCCAAATACTATATACCGGAGGCGATAAGATGAAAAGGAAGGACAAGGAAGGACAGGCGCAGGCTCTTGCGGCCGAATGCAGGCTGGCGCTGGGGGAGATGAGGAGCGCTAAAAACAGCTTCGACTGCGCCGTGAGCCCCGAGCTCGTCGAGGAGAGCATATACAGATACAACGCGGCGAGCCGCAGGTACGCTTTCGCGCTCAAGCGGGTCAGGGAGTCATTGGAGGAAAACGGCGATGAAGGTTTATGAGCCGGCCCTGTGGGCCTTGCTCGCGGTGGGGGCGGCGGCGATGATCCGGCTTTTTTCCGTTCCAGTAAAGCCGTGGCTCAGGATACCGCTCAACGGGGCGCTCGCCGTGGCGCTTTTGGCCGTGTTCAATTATTTCGGGGCGATGATAAAGGTGACTCTCGGGCTCAATCTACCGAACAGCGCGGTCGTGGCGTTCCTCGGGCCTGTCGGCATCCCCGTGCTTTTGATGGCCAAATGGATACTGAACATATAATGAAAGAGGGCTGACGGTTTCGTCAGCCCTCTTGGCACGTATACTCTTATTTGCACATCTCAAGGATGAGACGGGTGTAGATCTTGGCGCTCTTTATCAGGTTTTCGATGGTCATGAATTCGTCGGCGCCGTGAATGCGCGTGTCTTCACCGGGCATGCAGGTGCCGAAGGCGATGCCGTTGTGCATGCCGTGGATATAGGTGCCTCCGCCTACGGCGAAGCAGTATCCCTTGTTGCCGGTGAATTCCTCGTAGGCGGCAAGGGCGTTCACCACTATGTCGCTGTCCGCGGGGGTGTGGTGCGGCTGACGGATGACGGGCTCGGAATCAAAGGTGAAGCCCGCGCCGAGGACCTTTTCATGCAGCGGATCGAGGACGTTCTCCTTGCTGGCGCACACGGGAGCGCGGCAGTCGCAGGAGGCGTGGAAGCCGGTATCGTTGAGGTTGCAGATGCTGAAGGTGCAGGTCATCGGACCGGATATCTCGTCTTCGACGTCGATGCCGAGGAAGTGACCGTGATAGTCGTTGTGAGGAAGTATCCTGCTCAGGCCCTTGATCGCATCGCGGCAGGGGGAGGGGGCTAGGGGCAGGGAAGCGAGCATCTGCACGTTCGCGGTCAGCGCGTTGTTGCCCTGATCGGGCAGGGAAGCGTGGGCGCCGTGACCTTCGGCGGTGACTGTGATCAGACCGTTTTCCTCGACGTAGGTGAACTTTACGCCGGTGGAGGCTTCGGTTTCGGCAATGGCCTTGTCGAGATCTTTAAGATCGATGCCTTCGAGAACGGCGACAGAGTATTTGGGGATTATGTTGCCCGTCTTTTCGCCGGTGAGCGAACGCAGACGGGGAAGAGCCTTGCTTTCTTCCCACTGGGCGCCGAACCTGGGAGAGAGGCCGCCCTTTTCTATGTTGATGACGGGGAAGGAGCTGTCGGGAGAGAACACGGAGGGGGGAACGGGGCAGTGCTCTTTATAGTGCCTGATGTCGGCCGAGCCCTGCTCTTCGTTGGCGCCGAGGATTATGCGGCAGTTTTTGGACATGTTGGGGTTGATCTCTCTCGCGGCGGCCAGAGCGTAAAGCGCGGCCATGGCGGGGCCCTTGTCGTCGGAGACGCCGCGGCCGTAAAGCACGTTGTCGCGTATGTCCATTTTATAAGGATCGGAGGTCCAGCCCTCGCCCTCGGGGACGACGTCCAGATGGGCGAAGATACCGAGCGTATCTTCTTTGTCGTTGAGATCGGCATAGATGACGTAGTTGTCGAGGTTGGTTACCTTGAAGCCGAGCTTTTCCATTATTTCGGTGCCGGCCTTGAGCGCCAGGGCGCAGTTGTGGCCGAAGGGCTCGGGACCGTCAAGGATCTTGCCTATCCCGGTGCTGGGGATGGCGACCAGAGTGCCAATGTCGCGGATAAGTTCTTCGGAGTGCTTGTCGAAATACTCCTCTATTTCTTTACGGTACATTTTATCCTCCTGAATAAATAAATGTTATTGACACGCAAAAAAAATAGTGGTAAAATAGAAAACTGCACCGATATGCCGCTTCACATTAAAATACCACAAAAAAATTATACCAAAAGGCCTGTCGGAATGCAATACCATGTTGATAAAAAAGAAACAAAGGCCCCGGGCGTTTCTTTTCCCGGCAGCCTGTGAAATGGAGTGAGGTTCATGAAAGACGTTCGTTGCGGACGGAAGGTTCGCAAAAGCTTCGCCCGGATCGATGAGATCCTCGATATGCCCAACCTCATAGAGATCCAGAAAAAATCCTATCAGTGGTTTCTGGACGAAGGGCTCAGACAGGTCTTCAAAGACGTGGGCGCCATTACCGACTACACCGGGAATTTGGAACTCACTTTCCTTGATTATAAAATAGAAAAAACTCCGAAATATTCGGTCACCGAATGCAAGGCCAGGGATGCGACGTACGCCGCACCCCTTAAGGTGCGTATGCGTCTGAGGAACAAGGAGACCGAGGAGATCAAGGAGCAGGAGATATTCATGGGCGATTTCCAGCTCATGACCGAAAGCGGCACCTTCATCATCAACGGCGCCGAACGCGTCGTCGTTTCCCAGCTGGTCCGTTCGCCCGGAATGTACTACGGGATCAGTCATGACCGCCCCGAAAAGGCCTGCTATACCTGCACGGTCATCCCTTACAGGGGAGCGTGGCTGGAGTATGAGACCGACATCAACGACGTGTTCTACGTTCGTATAGACAAGAACCGCAAGATCCCCGTGACCTCTCTCATCCGCGCCCTCGGCGTCACCACCGATGCGCAGATCCGCGAGATGTTCGGAGATGACGAGCGCATAATCGCCACTCTTGACAAGGACGTCGCGGCCAAGACCGAGGAAGAGGCCCTTATCGAGATCTACAAGCGTCTGCGCCCCAGCGAGCCTCCCACGGTGGACAGCGCCAAGTCGCTTCTCTACAACATGTTCTTCGATCCCAAGCGCTATGAGCTTTCCAACGTCGGCCGCTACAAGTTCAACAAGAAGCTGGCCATCTCCAAGCGCATCTACGGACACACCCTTGCACGTCCCGTCACCGATCCTCTCACCGGCGAAGTCCTCGCCATGCCCTCCGAGACCCTTACCCGCGAGCGCGCGGAAGAACTTGAGCGCAAGGGCGTCAACGAGGTCTGGCTGCTCGTAGGCGACAAGGAAGTAAAGATCTTCTCCAACGGCATGGTATGGCTCAAGGATTTCGTGTCCTGCGAAGACGAGAAGGCCCTCGGCATAACCGAGCGGGTAAGATTCTCCGTCCTCAAGGAGCTCATGGACAAGTATGAGGGCGAGGAGCTTTATAATGCCATCCGCCTCAACGCCGCGGAGCTTCAGCCCGGCCACATCATCGCCGACGATATCCTCGCGTCGATCAACTACCTCAACGGACTCGCCTGCGGCATAGGCCATCAGGACGACATAGACCATCTGGGCAACCGCCGCCTGCGTTCGGTGGGTGAGCTGCTGCAGAACCAGTTCCGCATAGGCTTTTCCAGGATGGAGCGCGTCATCAGAGAGCGCATGACCATCCAGGATCTTGACATAGTCACTCCGCAGAGCCTCATCAACATCCGCCCCGTCACCGCGGCGATCAAAGAGTTCTTCGGCTCTTCTCCTCTGAGCCAGTTCATGGATCAGACCAACCCCCTCAGCGAGCTTACCCACAAGCGCCGTCTGTCGGCCCTCGGCCCGGGCGGACTTTCCCGCGACCGCGCGAGCTTCGAAGTGCGCGACGTCCATTACAGCCACTACGGCCGTCTGTGCCCGATAGAGACGCCCGAAGGTCCCAACATAGGCCTTATCTCTTATCTTGCGACTTACGCCAGGATCAACGAATACGGCTTCATCGAAGCGCCCTACCGCCTCATCGACAAGGCCACCGGCAAGGTGACCGACGAGGTGCGCTATATGACGGCCGATCAGGAGGACGAGTACATCATCGCCCAGGCCAAGGAGCCGCTGGATGAAAACGGCTGCATCAAGGCCGACCGCGTGACCTGCCGCCACCGCGAAGAGATAATCGAGGTCGATAGGCACAACGTGGAGCTGATCGACGTGTCCCCGAGGATGATGATCTCGGTGGCCACCGCCATGATACCCTTCCTTGACAACGACGACGCGAACCGCGCCCTGATGGGAGCGAACATGCAGCGTCAGGCCGTGCCTCTGATGGTGACCGAAGCCCCGGTCGTCGCGACCGGCATCGAGTACAAGGCCGCCGTCGACTCGGGTACCGTTCCTCTTGCCGAGGACGACGGCACCGTATACCGCGTGGACGCCTCCGAGATCACGATAGACTACGACAATCTCGGACGCAAGACCGTACAGCTCATCAAGTTCCTTCGCTCCTACCAGGGCACCTGCGTCAACCAGAGGCCCATAGTATCCGAGGTCGAAAGACTCAAGAAGGGCGACGTTCTGGCCGACGGCCCCGCGACCTCCGGCGGAGAGATTTCCCTGGGCAAAAACGCTCTTATCGGCTTTATGACCTGGGAGGGCTATAACTACGAAGACGCCGTTCTTCTGAACGAGCGCCTGGTAAGAGAAGACATTTATACCTCTATTCATATAGAGGAGCACGAGACCGAGGCGAGAGATACAAAGCTCGGTCCCGAAGAGATAACCCGCGACATCCCCAACGTCGGCGAAGACGCGCTCAAGGATCTGGACGAGCGCGGCATAGTCCGCATCGGCGCAGAAGTTCATTCGGGCGATATCCTCGTCGGCAAGGTCACTCCCAAGGGAGAGACCGAGCTTACCGCAGAGGAGCGCCTGCTGCGCGCCATATTCGGCGAAAAGGCCCGCGAGGTCAGAGACACTTCGCTGAGAGTGCCTCACGGCGAATCCGGCATAGTGGTCGACGTCAAGGTGTTCACCCGCAGCAACGGCGACGAGATGACCCCCGGCGTCAACATGGTGGTCCGCTGCTATATCGCCCAGAAGAGAAAGATCTCCGTGGGCGACAAGATGGCCGGCCGTCACGGAAACAAGGGCGTCGTTTCCCGCATTCTTCCTCCCGAAGACATGCCCTTCCTGCCCGACGGTACTCCGCTCGACATCGTCCTCAATCCTCTGGGCGTTCCTTCCCGAATGAACATCGGTCAGGTGCTCGAGGTCCATCTGGGCTACGCCGCCAAGGCTCTGGGCATCGACATCGCCACCCCCGTCTTTGACGGCGCCAAGGAAGACGATATCCACGCGCTGCTCAAAAGGGCGGGTCTGCGCGAGGACGGAAAGACCATCCTTTACGACGGCCGCACCGGCAGGCCCTTCGACAATCCGGTCACCGTCGGTTATATGTATTATCTCAAGCTGCATCACCTGGTCGACGATAAGATCCACGCCCGTTCCACCGGTCCGTACAGCCTTGTCACTCAGCAGCCTCTCGGCGGTAAAGCCCAGTTCGGCGGCCAGAGATTCGGCGAAATGGAGGTTTGGGCCCTTGAGGCTTACGGCGCGGCTTACACCCTTCAGGAGATACTCACCGTCAAGTCCGACGATATCGTCGGCCGCGTAAAGACCTACGAGGCCATCGTAAAGGGCCACAATGTTCCCACTCCGGGCGTGCCCGAGTCCTTCAAGGTCCTTATCAAGGAGCTTCAGTCCCTCGCCCTCGACATCCGCGTGCTCGATCGCAACGGCGAGGAGATAGAGCTCATCGACGACGATGATGACGAAAGCTTCGAAAGCGTTATCCGCGGCGGCTACAAGAACGACCGCGAGTTTGAAAACAACGGCTTTGCCATAGAAGGCGAAGACGGCCAGCCCGAACCCTCGTGCAAGGACGACGATTACGACTTTGACGAGGAATTCCGCAGCGAATCGGGTATGGACAGTTATTATGAAGAAGGAGAAGAGATCGATGGCTGAAATGACTTTTGACGCGATCAAGATCGCGCTTGCTTCTCCGGAAATGATCCGTAAATGGTCCTACGGTGAAGTTACCAAATCCGAAACCATAAACTATCGTACCCTCAAGCCCGAAAAGGACGGCCTTTTCTGCGAAAAGATCTTTGGACCCACCAAGGACTGGGAATGCCACTGCGGCAAGTATAAAAAGGTCCGTTACAAGGGAAAGATATGCGACCGCTGCGGCGTCGAGGTCACCCGCGCCAAGGTCCGCCGCGAACGTATGGGTCATATAGAACTGGCCACTCCCGTCTCCCACATCTGGTACTTCAAGGGCATACCTTCGAGGATGGGACTCATCCTTGACATGTCGCCTCGCCTTCTTGAAAAGGTCTTGTACTTTGCCTCGTATATAGTTCTCGATCCCGGCGATACGCCGCTGGTCAAAAAGCAGATCCTCTCCGAGAAAGAATACAGAGACTACCGCGAAAAGTATGAGGACGATTTCAAGGCCGGCATGGGCGCCGAGGCCATCAAGGAACTCTTGATGGAGATCGACGTTGAAAAGCTGTTCAACGAGCTGCAGGCCGAGCTCAACGAGTCCAGCGGACAGAAAAAGGTCCGTCTGGTCAAGCGCCTGGAGGTCGTCGAGGCTTTCCGCGCCTCCAACAACCGTCCCGAATGGATGATAATGGACGCGATCCCCGTCATTCCTCCCGAACTGCGCCCCATGGTGCCTCTGGACGGCGGAAGATTCGCGACATCCGATCTCAACGATCTTTACCGCAGGGTCATCAACCGCAACAACCGTCTGAAAAAGCTGCTCGAGCTCGGCGCTCCC
>JAEEGL012287504.1_pt1 | contig 23607 bp, 16 predicted proteins | sample 9134231 | NCBI WGS metagenome assembly JAEEGL01 (sample SAMN16246548, study PRJNA631951) | gut metagenome | biome: gut microbiome; feature: rumen; material: fiber-attached | host: Bos | place: Iran: Karaj | collected 2018-10 | reverse complement strand
ACATGCTTCTTTTTTTCTAAGCTCGCTATAAAGCGCTCGGCTCACCTTGAGTTCTGAGAAAGCGCCTATTTAATCTATTCAAGTCTTTGTCAGGCACACATCTTGCGGTAGAATTGTAAATTCTTGTACGAACACAAAAGAATAAAAGATGCGAGTATAGCATCTAGAGTTTCTTCATCCGCAGACAAAATCAGGGGGTGGGGAGGGCAGCCGGGGGCGAGGGAATTTAAGGAATTGATGGGAAAGGGGAGAACAAACTTTCTGTGGCGCTGAAAAAATAGCTTATGTTATAATGAAGTCACTTAGTGCCTCAGTAAAGTGTGTGCTGAGGCGAAAACGGTTTTGTATGAATAATAAGGGGAGAGCTTATGGGTTTAGTAAAGACCAATGATAATTGTATTGGATGTAACCGTTGTATTCGTGCCTGCAGCAGTATGGGTGCAAACATTGCGGTGGAAAAAGAACGTGGAAATGTCATCGAGGTAGATCCTGCAAAATGTATTGCCTGTGGAGCATGTATCGACGTTTGTGAACATGACGCCAGAGAGTTTACAGATGACGTAGAAAGATTCTTCGAAGATTTGAAAAAGGGCGAAAAGATTTCCGTACTGATTGCTCCTGCATTTTTGGCAAATTATCCCAAGGAATACGAAAAGTATCTTGGCATGTTGAAAAAGCTCGGGGTAAATCGTTTTATCAGTATATCCTTTGGTGCAGACATTACCACTTGGGCATACATCAAATACATTACAGAGCGAAACTTCTATGGTGGTATTTCTCAGCCCTGTCCGGCAGTAGTGGGATACATCGAGCGCTACATTCCTGAACTGATTCCCAAGCTCATGCCGGTGCAGTCCCCTATGATGTGTGGAGCTATCTATGTGAAAAAATATATGAAGCTTGCGGACAAGTTGGCATTTATCAGTCCATGTATTGCAAAGAAAAATGAGATTGATGATCCCAACAATCATGGATATGTTTCCTATAATCTTACGTTTTCTCATTTGATTGAATATTTAAAGGCTCATCCCGTAAGCGGAGCCACTCCCTACAAAGATGAGATTGAATACGGTTTGGGTTCCATCTATCCTATGCCCGGTGGATTAAAGGAAAACGTTTACTGGCTTTTGGGAGAAGATGCTTTGGTTCGTCAGATGGAAGGCGAGCATCATATGTATGAGTATCTTCAAAGAAATAAGGAAAAGTTAAGAAGCGGAAAGAACTCCTATTTATTTGTAGATGCCCTTAACTGTACCAACGGCTGTCTCTACGGGCCGGGAACTGAGGCTCGTGCGTCTTTGGATGAAAGTGTATTTGAAGCTATTCAGCAGATAAAGGCGGATTCAAAAGATGATTCAAAGAAGTCTGCCTGGGGAAGAAATATCCCTCCAAAGAAGAGACTGGCGGCTTTAAATAAAAAGTTTGAATTTTTGAATTTGGATGATTTTGTCCGGAAATATACGGACCGCAGCAAAGAGTGCGCATATAAGCTACCTTCTTCTGCAGAACTGGAAAGTATCTATGGAGAAATGAAAAAGGATACTGAGGATAAGCGTCATATTGACTGCGGATGTTGTGGCTATGGTTCTTGCTATGATATGGCAGTTGCCATTCACAATGGTTTTAACCATGTTCACAATTGCGTTCACTTCATTAAAGACCGGGCATACGAAGAAAAGGATCATGCCATAGAACTTACAGAAGAGGTTCGACGGACACAGGAAGAAATGCGTGATAAAAAGACTTCTTTGGCAGATGGTATCAGTGAAAACTTTGCTTCATTTACGGAATCTATAGATGGTATTCAAAAGACCAGTGATGATAACGCGCATCAAACCAGACGTATTACTGCAGCTATGAGGGAAGTGGATGAGTTTGCCACAGAGTTAAAGAGCGTGCTTTCTACCATTGAAGGGTATTTGGAAAAGCTCAGCTCCAACAATGCAGAGGTTATTGCCATTTCTTCTCAGACCAACCTTTTGGCGTTAAATGCTTCTATTGAAGCAGCTCGTGCCGGTGAGGCAGGAAAGGGATTTGCAGTTGTTGCAGATGAGATTAAAAACCTGGCAGAGGATTCCAAGACTACAGCGGACGACAGTAACCAAAACAACAATGACATCAAAGAAACAGTAGATAAGCTTTTGGCAGAATCCGGAAAGTTAGAAGAAATTGTTGCTAAAGTTGAGGAGAGAGCCGGAAAGCTTACTGCTTCTGCAGAAAAGACCACAGCTTCCATTGAAGAAATGCGGGATATCACTGTAAATGTGGAAAATTCCTTAAGACAGATTCTTGAGGATTAAAGAATAATTAGTATAATAATTACAAAGAATAGAAGCCACCCACCTTTTTATAAAAGGTGGGCGCTTTGTCGTGTAAGAAAGGATTTTTATATGTATATGATTGTTGGCCTGGGAAATCCGGGATTGAAATATCATCATACCAGACATAATGTAGGCTTTGATGCTCTGGATATGGTGGCAAAAGAATATGGTATCTCAATGAGAAAAAAGGAAAAAAACGGAATTACAGGAACCGGTGTGATTTCGGGGGAAAAGGTGCTTCTGGTAAAACCCCAGACCTATATGAATAATTCCGGGGAGTGTGTGGGACCATTAGCATCTTTTTACAAGATTTTGCCGGAGCATGTCATTGTAATCTCTGATGACGTGTCATTGGATTATGGTCGTCTACGTATTCGAAAGAAAGGTTCCGCGGGCGGACACAATGGATTAAAAAGCATTATCGCCCATCTTGGAACGGAAAGTTTTCCCAGAGTTCGTGTAGGCGTAGGAATTCCGGAGGATGATATGATTGCTCATGTTCTTGGCCGACCCAAGAGAGAAGATCAAAAGAAAATTGAGGAAGCGACTTCCAACATTGGGGAAGCCCTTTCTCTTATGATTTCCGGAAATACGGATATGGCAATGAACCGGTTTAATTAATAGTGATACAATTCGTACCACAGAGTTTTTTAGTGAGGTTTTGTATGAAAACATTTCTCGCTCCTTTGGATGAACTTTCGGAAATTGAAAGTTTAAAGGAAGGTTTAAAAAGAAAAAAGAAAATATATGGTCTCTCCGGATGTATTGATGCAGGGATTTCTCATTTGGTATTTGGAATCGGTGAGGACCATCCCTGGAAACTGGTGATTACCCAGGAGGATCAAAGAGCAAAGGAACTCTATGAGGAGTTTCTCTTTTTTGATGAGGATGCGGTGTATTATCCTGCCAAGGACTTGCTTTTTTACCAGTCGGATATCCGCGGAAATGCTTTGGAAAAAGATCGGATTTTGGCACTGGCAAAAATGGTCACAGCAGAGCGGCTTACGATTTTTACTACTATAGATGCTTTGATGAATCGTCTTCCTTCTCAGACCAGATTTTTGGAAAACATTTTGCACTTATCCGTAGGTGCGGAAGTGAAGTTAAAGTGGTTGAAAAAGACGTTGACTACTTTAGGATTTGAGAATGTGACCCAGGTGGAAGGCCCGGGAGAATTTGCCATTCGAGGTGGCATATTAGATGTGTTTTCCATGCAGGAGGACAATCCTCTTCGTGTGGAATTCTGGGGAGATGAGATTGATTCTCTCCGCTATTTTGATGCGGTGTCTCAAAAGTCCTTAGAGTCTGTAGAGGAAGCCTATGTATATCCTGCTACGGAACTGGTGCTTGCTTCTGAGGAAATCGCCGACGGAATGAAAAAAATCAAAAAAGAGGGAAAGAGCATATACGAAAGCCTTCGTAAAGAAATGAAAACGGAAGAAAGCTTTCATTTAAAAACCCATGTGAAAGAAATGGAAGCGAAGGAAGGCACGGATTTATTTCTTCAGGAAGTGGAGAGTCATCTTTCCTATTTTGTAAAAGAAACCTTTAGCCTGATTCAGGAACTGCCGGAGGAGACTCTTGTATTTGTAGAAGAGCCGGCTCACGTGGAAGAGCGGGCAAAGGCGGTTTTTGACGAGTTCTTTGAAAGTATGGCTCGTCGTGTTGAAGGTGGATATGCCCTGCCGGGACAAAAGGATATGCTCATTTCCTATTCGGAAGTGTTAAAGCTTTTAAGTGCACATCCGGGGGTGCTTTTCAGTGCTTTGGATGCGCCCAAGTGTTCCTTTAAGCCGGTAACACATTTTTATTTGCATACCACATCCATTACTGCTTATCAGAACAATTTTGCACTTTTGGTAAAAGAGTTAAAAGCTTATAAAAAGAAGCACTATTCCGTAGTGCTCATGTCTGCCTCCCGTACCCGTGCCAAACGTTTGGCAGAGGAGTTGATGGAAGAAGAAATCAACGCCTTTTATTCAGAAAACTACAAGGAGCCTCTTCCCAAGGGGATGGTGCTTTGTACCGTAGGACCGCTAAACCACGGATTTGAATACAGTGAGTGTCAGTTTGCCATTATTGCGGAAAATGACCTTTTTGGAAATCAGAAAAAGAAGAAGAGAAGAAAACGCTTTGCTCCGGGAGATGCCATTAAGGGTTTCGGAGATTTGAATATCGGTGACTACATCGTTCATGAAAATTATGGCCTTGGAATTTATCAGGGGTTGGAAAAAATAGAAGTGGACCGGGTGATGAAGGACTACATCAAACTGTCCTATGCCAAGGGCTCCAACCTCTATATCCCTGCCACACAGTTGGATGTGATTTCCAAGTATGGAACTGTGGGGGGAAAGAAACCGAAGCTAAATACCATTGGCGGAAACGAGTGGAAAAATACCAAGTCCAGGGTAAAAACTGCTGTGGGAGAAGTGGCAAAGGAACTGGTGGAACTTTATGCCCTTCGTCAGCAGGACAATGGATTTGTCTACGGGGAAGATACGGTTTGGCAGCAGGAATTTGAGGAGTCCTTCCCCTATGATGAGACAGAAGGACAGTTGGAAGCCATCGCAGATGTAAAGCGGGATATGATGTCCACAAAGATTATGGACCGACTCATCTGTGGAGATGTGGGTTACGGAAAAACGGAAATTGCCATTCGAGCAGCCTTCAAAGCAGTGCAGGAAGGAAAGCAGGTGGTCTATCTTTGCCCCACGACCATTTTGGCTCAGCAACATTATAACAACTTCTGCCAGCGCATGAAGGCTTATCCGGTGAACATCGAAATGCTTTCCAGATTCCGCACATCTGCACAAAACAAGGACACGGTGAATCGCCTGAAAAAGGGAGAGGTGGATATTGTTATCGGAACCCATAGGGTACTTTCCAAGGATGTGTCCTACAAGGATTTGGGACTTTTGATTATTGATGAGGAACAGCGCTTCGGCGTTACCCATAAGGAAAAGATTAAGCAGATGAAGAAAAACATCGATGTGCTGTCTTTGTCTGCAACCCCCATTCCCAGAACCCTTCATATGAGTCTGGTGGGAATTCGTGATATGTCGGTTTTGGATGAGGCCCCTTTGGAGCGTACCCCCATCCAGACCTTTGTCTTTGAACAAAATGATGAAATGGTGCGAGAAGCCATTGAGCGAGAACTGGCCCGAGGGGGACAGGTGTACTATGTCATCAACCGGGTGCGCACCATAGCAGATGTGGCGGCTCGGATTCAAAGTTTGGTTCCGGATTGCGAAGTGGCCTATGCCCACGGACAAATGCCGGAGACTAAGCTGGAAGAAATTATGAAAAGCTTTATGAATAAGGAAATCGATGTTTTGGTGGCCACCACCATTATCGAAATCGGTTTGGATATTTCCAATGTAAATACCATTATTATTCATGATGCAGATCAGCTGGGACTGTCTCAGCTTTATCAGCTTCGTGGTCGAGTAGGACGTTCCAATCGAAGAGCCTATGCCTTTTTGATGTACAAAAAAGATAAGGTGCTAAAAGAAGTGGCGGAAAAAAGACTGGCTGCCATTCGTGAGTTTACAGACTTAGGAAGCGGATTTAAAATTGCCATGCGGGATTTGGAAATCCGTGGCGCCGGAAATCTTTTGGGAGAAGCCCAGCACGGACATATGGATGCGGTAGGTTATGACCTCTATTGCAAGATGCTTTCTGACGCGGTAAATCTGGAAAAAGGTATTGAAACAGAAGGGGACTTTTCTACCTCCGTGGATTTGGATTTGGATGCCTTTATTCCGGAATCTTATATCCCGGATGAAGTGCAGAAGTTGGATATTTACAAACGAGTGGCCGGGGTTTGGACGGAAGAGGAAAAATCCGACATGATGGATGAACTGATTGACCGTTTTGGAGAACCGCCAAAGTCGGTAAACAATCTTTTGGATATTGCACTGTTAAAGGCAGCAGCCCACAAGGCCTACATTACGGAAATCAAACAAAAGGGTGGGGTGGTGACCATTTCTCTTTTGCCGGATGGAAAAATCAACCCGGCGAAGATTCCGGAGATGGTTGCAGAGTTTGATCCTTATTTGGAATTTAGACCGAACAAAGAGGCTCCGGCATTTTTGATTCACTACACCAAAAATTCCAAATTCCCGAAAAAAGAGATGATTTCTTATCTTGTGAATTTTGTGTGTACAATGCGACAAAAACTTGTAGAAACATAGAAAAATGTCTATAATGAGAAACGATTATGTGATATTGGAGGTTATATCAAAATGAAGAATAATTTTGCTCGATTGGGAGCATGCGCAATTGCTGCAGCAGTACTTTTTACCGGATGCGGAGCAATCAATCCCGATGCAAAGTTGGTTGAAATTACAAATGATGGAACAACAGATTCCATTTCTTTAGGCTACGGAAACTTTGTGGCTCGTTATACACAGGCATTATATGATACCTATTACGGAACCTATCTTTCCGATGATATGTGGTCCGAGGATTTATATGGAAACGGTAACACCATGGAAGTGGATACCAAGCAGGAAGTTATGGACGGTATGGAAGAAGAATACCTTTGCAAACTTCATGCAGAAGATTACGGCGTGGTTTTAGGGGACGACGTAACAGAGGAAGTAGAGACTGCTGCTGAAGCATTTATGTCAGACAATGAAAAAGATGCTTTGGAAGAAATGGGTGCTACCCAGGAATATGTGGCAGAACTTTTGACCTACAGAACTTACGCTACAAAAGTGAGAGAAAAGATTGAGGAAGAGGCAGAAGGAAAGATTGAAATCAGTGATGATGAAATCAATCAGAGTACCTTCTCTTATGTAAAATTGGAAACTTCTACTACTGATGATGAAGGAAACACTACTGAGTTATCTGCTGAAGAGATTTCTGCATTGGCTCAGACAGCATATTATATTTCAAAGTCTTCTGATTTTGATGCAGCAGTAGAGGCAGCAGGACTTACCGCTTCTACCCAGAGCTTTACCACTGCAGAAGATCCTGCAGAAGATGGAAGCATGGCAGAAGATATCATTGCTACCGCTCAGGGATTAAGCGAAGGTGAAATCTCCAACGTAATTGAAGTGGAAGGCGACGGCTACTACGTTTTGCGTATGGACAAAACCTTTGATGAAGAAGCTACTGCAGAGAAAAAGACAGAAGTTCACGACGAAAAAGTTGACGAATACTATGAAGGTGTTTTGGAAGAGTGGAAGGCTGCCATCACTTGGACAGTAGACGAAAAGCAGTGGGAAAAAGTAACCTACGATACATTGTTTACTGCAGCTGAATCTGAAGAAACTACGGAAGATACTTCAACTGAAACAGAAGAAAGTACAGAAACCGCTGAGGATACAACGGAGGAAGCTTCTACAGATAATCAATAGAAAGAACGATATGAAGTTTGTATTATCTTATGTAAAAGAATATAAAAAAGAAACAATATTGGCACCGCTTTTCAAAATGCTTGAGGCAATTTTTGAACTGTTGGTGCCTCTTGTTGTTGCGGCAATTATCGACCGGGGAATCGCCAAAGGAGATGATCATTACCTGATGCGTATGTGTCTGGTGCTGATTCTTCTTGCGGTGGTGGGTGTGATTTCCGCCATAACGGCTCAGTATTTTGCGGCAAAGGCTGCCATTTATTCTGCCGGTGCTATGAGAAAAGATCTCTATGAGCACATTGGTTCTTTTTCTCGGGAGACTTTGAATCATTTTGGAACTTCCCGACTGATTTCAGGACTGACCAATGACATTAATCAGGTGCAAAACGGAATCAATATGGTGCTGCGTCTTTTGTTGCGCTCCCCTTTTATTGTTTTTGGTTCCCTGTTTATGGCATTTTTGTTGGACGCAAAGGCGGCGTTGATTTTTGTGGCAGTGATTGGAGTGCTGCTTCTTATTATTGTAGGCATTATGAATACCACCCTTCCCATGTATGAAAATATTCAGGCAGCTTTGGAGCGCTTGGTGCTACGCGTGGGAGAAAACATCTCCGGTGTTCGCGTGGTGCGGGCTTTTCGTCAGGAGGAAAATGAAAACAACGGTTTTGTAGAGGAAACCCAGTCCCTTTATGAAAGGCAGATGGGAGCAGGAAAGATTTCTGCCCTGTTAAATCCTCTAACTTTTGTGGCAGTGAATTTTGGTGTAATCGCCATTTTGTATTACTCCGGCTGGAATGTAAATGTAGGAAATGCCAATCAGGGTGAAGTGGTTGCGTTGACCAATTACATGTCTCAGATTTTGGTGGAGCTTATTAAACTCTCCAATTTGATTTTGCTTTTGACAAAGGCTTTGGCTTCTGTGAAGCGTGTGGAAGAAATCATGGATGCCACACCGGACGAAAGATGCCACGAGATAGAAAACAGTGACCTTCAAAATGCTGTGCCCTACCTGCAGTTTGACCATGTTTCCTTTGCATATCCCGACGGTCAGGAAGAGGCATTGGAGGACATTGATTTTTCCATGAAGAAGGGCGAGTTTTTCACCATTATCGGTGGAACCGGCTCGGGAAAATCCACTTTGGTGCAGCTTTTGTTACATGATTATGATGTGACTTCCGGAAAGATTTTTTTAAAGGGAAAAAATGTTGCGTCTTATGACGATGGAGAACTTTCTACCTTTATTGGAGTGGTTCCTCAGCATGCAAAGCTCTTTTCCGGAACGGTAAAATCCAACCTTTCCATGTCTGCGCCACAGGGCAGTGATGAAGATTTTTGGGATGCTTTGGCTACGGCGCAAGTGGCGGATGTGATTCGAGAAAAAGAAGGGCTTACAACTTATGTGTCCAGAGGAGGAAATAATTTCTCCGGCGGACAGAGACAGCGACTTACCATTGCCAGAGCCCTTGCGAAAAAACCGGAACTTTTGATTTTAGATGACAGCGCTTCTGCCCTTGATTTGGCAACGGAGCGACGACTGCGGGATGCAATCCGACATTTGTCTTGGAAGCCTACGGTGATTTTTATTTCCCAAAGAGCCTCTTCCTGTTTTGATGCGGACCGCGTACTGGTATTGGAAAACGGTACCTTAAAGGGTCAGGGAACCCACGAGGAACTTTTGAAAACCTGCGACACCTATCAGGAGATTTACTATTGTCAGTATCCAAAGGAGGTGGACGCATGAAACGAGGACTAAAAGAAATCAGACCTTATGCCGGCTGGATTATATTGAGTCTGGTCTTTGCACTGTTTTCCGTTTTTGCCACCTTGATGGTTCCAATCTATATCGGAAACGCTGTGGATACCATCCTTGGAAAGGGGCAAACGGATTTTGTGGCCCTATATGCAATCTTAAGAAAAATGGCGGTGGTCATTCTTCTTGGCTCCGTGGGTCAGTTTTTTATGGCGCGGTGCAACAACTATATTTGTTATTCCTTTACAAAGGACATTCGTCGACGGGCCTTTGAAAAAGTGCTTCGTCTTCCTTTGAAAAAAATCGACGGAGGCAGTCAGGGAGATTTCGTCAGTCGAATCGTAACAGATGCGGATGCGCTCTCTGATGGACTTTTGCTGGGAACCAATCAGTTCTTTACCGGCATTTTAACCATTGTGGGTACCATTTTATTTATGATGCGCATCAATGTGGTGATTGCCTTGGTGGTAGTAGCTTTGACGCCCCTTTCCTTTTTCTTTGCAAAGTTTGTGGCGCAAAAGACAAAAACCTATTTCAATGCCCAGGCAATTTCCAGGGCAGATTTGACGGAACATATTCGGGAGGGCGTCAGCCAGATGGACCTCCTTCGCTATTTTGACAGTATCGAAGAAAATAACGAAGCCTTTTGTCGTCAAAATGATGTATTAAATGACAATGCTTTTCGGGCTACGTTTTATTCTTCCGTAACCAATCCCGGAACACGATTTATCAATGCTTTAATCTATGCGGGGGTGATTGTGGCAGGCTCCTTTGTGGCACTTCGCGGAGGCATTTCCATTGGTGCTTTGACTACATTTTTGGGATACGCCAGAGAGTATTCCAAACCCTTCAATGAAGTGACCGGTGTGGTAACCGAGATGCAAAATGCCTTTGTTTGCGGAAAGCGTTTGTTTGATTTAATCGATGCAACTCCCGTGGTGGACGACGGAGAAAATGAAATCGAAAATCCCGGACGAATCCAATTCAAGGATGTGGCTTTTTCTTATACAAAGGATGAGCCCTTGTTGGAACATTTGAATCTGGATGTGTTACCGGGACAGCGGGTGGCCATCGTAGGTCCTACCGGTGCAGGAAAAACCACCTTTATCAATTTACTCATGCGATTCTATGAAACGGATTCCGGAGAAATTTTGGTGGATGGAGTAAATATTAAAGACGTGCCACGTGCCCACCTTCGCGCCAACTTTGGAATGGTGCTTCAGGAAACCTGGCTGAAAGAAGATACGATTTTCAATAATTTGAAAATGGCAAATCCCAAGGCAAGTAAGGACGAAATCATAGCAGCGGCAAAAGCTGCCTATGCCCATGATTTTATAAAGAAAATGCCAAAGGGATATGATACTATGTTGCAAGGAGAAGGGGACAATCTTTCGCAGGGACAAAAACAGCTTTTGTGTATTGCGAGATTGATGTTGGCTCATCCCCCTATGTTGATTTTGGATGAAGCCACATCCTCCATCGATACCCGAACGGAAATGAAAATTCAATCTGCTTTTGCAAAGATTATGGAAGGCCGAACCACCTTTATCGTGGCCCATCGCCTCTCCACCATTTTGGATGCAGATTTGATTCTTTATATGGAAAAAGGAAAGGTGTTAGAGCAGGGCTCCCATGGAGAACTCATGTCAAAGCATGGCCGCTACGCTGCGCTCTACAACTCCCAGTTTTCTTAATTAAATCTGTAAGTTACTCTATCTATATTCTATAGAAATAGTAACTTAGTGATTAGAAATTATTATATTCCTTATTCCCGTCCATGGTGATTTCCGGGTCTCCGTAGTAGGTGCGGAACGTTCCGAATACACTGTGTATGTCTGTTGGCCTGACGACTTTAGGAGTCAGGACTTTACAGACATTCACCGGGATGAGGTAAAGTGGAGACACCTCACGGAGGCCCGGAAATCACCGGGACAGGGAAAGAATAATAACGTAGAACTAACACATAAATATAGAAAAAGGAAAGGACACATCATGGCAGAAATTAAGGTTGAAAATCTCGCCCTGGGCTACGAAGGCGACGCCCTGGTAGAGAATCTGAATTTTGAAATCAACAGCGGAGAATACCTGTGCATCGTTGGTGAAAACGGCTCCGGAAAATCCACGTTGATGCGCACCCTCTTGGGTCTGCAAAAACCTATGGCAGGAAACATTGTATTTGGTGATGACCTGGATTCTACCCAGATCGGTTATTTGCCACAGCAAACGTTGGTGCAAAAAGATTTCCCTGCCTCCGTTTATGAAATTGTATTGTCAGGATTTCAGGGAAGCATGGGTCTTCGCCCCTTTTATTCCCACAAGGAAAAGAAGGAAGCCTCCGATGCTTTGGAACGTTTGGGAATTACCCGGTTGAAACATCGCTGCTATCGGGAACTATCCGGTGGACAGCAGCAGAGAGTTCTTTTGGCAAGAGCCCTTTGTGCTACAAAGCGTATTTTGCTTTTGGATGAGCCGGTGAGTGGCTTGGATCCTTCCGCTCAGACGGAGATGTATCAGATTATTCGTCGTCTAAATTTGGAAGGGGTAACCATTATTATGATTTCCCATGATGTCCATGCATCCTTGCATTTCGCAAGTCATATCCTTCATATGGGAAGTCAGATTTTCTTTGGAACCACCGAGGAGTTTGAGGAAAGCCCCATTGGTTCCCATTATCTTTTGAAGGAAAAGAAGACCTTAGGTGGCGGCCATATCTGTGATTTGGACCGTGTAGCAAAGATTAAAGTAAAGGAGGGAAAATAAATGTTAGAAACATTACAGCTTTATTTTTCATATCCTTTTGTTCGATATGCCTTTGTTGTTGGAATTCTAATTGCCCTTTGCTCCGCTCTTTTAGGCGTGACTTTGGTGTTAAAGCGCTTCTCCTTTATTGGAGACGGACTTTCACATGTGGCCTTTGGTGGAATCGCCATTGCTTCAGTGTTAAACCTTTCCAACCAAATGATTTTGGTGTTGCCCATTACAGTGGTTGCAGCAATCATCCTTCTTCGTACAGGACAAAACACAAAGATTAAGGGAGATGCGGCAGTAGCCATGATCTCCGTTGGAGCCCTGGCCTTAGGTTATATGCTTATGAACGTCTTTTCCGTTTCCACAAATGTAAGCGGTGACGTTTGCTCTACCTTGTTTGGCTCCACATCCATTTTGACCATTAAAGGTTTTGAGGTTTGGCTTTGCGTGGCTTTGTCTGCCGTGGTTTTGGTAGTGTTTATTCTCTTTTACAATAAACTCTTTTCTGTAACCTTTGACGAAAGCTTTGCAAAGGCTGTGGGAACCAAAACAGATCACTACAATCTTTTGATTGCAGTTTTAATTGCGGTGGTGATTGTTCTGGCCATGAATCTGGTGGGTTCGCTATTGATTTCCGCCTTAGTCATTTTCCCCGCCCTTTCCGCTATGCGATTGTTTAAAAGCTTTTTCTCTGTAACGGTATGTGCTGCTATCTTTTCTGTGGTGTGTGCAGCAGCGGGATTGATTATCTCCATTTTGGCAGGAACACCGGTGGGAGCTACCATCGTTACCGTAGATATGGTTGGTTTCGCTATATTTTCTGTCATCGGAAAAATCCGTTGATTTATACAAAAGTGACAAAAACTTGAAATCCTTTTCAAAATGAAAAGGTTACCAAAGAGAGTATAAAAATATAAAATAACCGTTTTTCGTGGGTTGAATTAATGAAATCGATTACAAAAATCATTGTATTTTTTCCAATACAATGCACACAATCGAACCCGCGGGAAACGGTTATTTTTCACATAAAATTGACATTTTCGAAAATTTGCGAAAATTCATCTCCCGTCAAAATCACTTAAAATTCGTTGAAGAAACCCTTGTGAGGTGGTAAAATTGCCTTTGTAAGAGAGAGACAGTGCAGGGCATTTGTGCAACCTGCACAAAAAATTAACAAGGGGGTTCTTTTTATGAAGAAACAAATTGCAGTTGTATTAGCATTAACAACAGCAGCAACAATGCTCCTTGCCGGATGCGGCGGAAGCAAGGATTCAAGCTCGTCATCAAGCTCATCTAGTTCATCTAGCTCAGAAGCTATCCAGTTGTTAAACGGAAAGCCTGAAATCGATGCTCAGATGCAGGAGCTTGCAAAGGCTTATGAAGAGGAAACAGGAAAGGCAGTTGAAGTTCTTACCATCGGTGGTAACGAAACAGCTTCTTCCAAATTAAAAGAGTTATATCAGGCTGGCGAAATGCCCGATATCTTCGTTTTGGAAGCTAACCAGTTCGAAAACTGGTCAGGAAAGTTAGTAGACATGTCTGATCAGCAGTGGACTGAGGATACAGACGTTGAATACGTTAACGAAGAAGGAACACTTGGTTTCCCTTACATGGTAGAAGCTTGTGGTCTTGCTTATAACGCTGACATTTTAGAGAAGGCAGGTGTTGATCCTACAACACTTACCAGTCCTGAGGCATACAAGGAAGCATTTGCAACATTGGATTCTAAAAAGGACGAATTGGGACTTAAGGCAGTAGTTGGTTACAATGTAAACGCTACAGATGTAGGCTGGTCTTCAGGTACTCACGTATTTGGTCAGTACTTAGATGCAGGACTTGCTACAGACGATACCACATACATCGATTTGTTAAACGATGGTGGACAGCTTGACAGTGATCGTTTTACTGCATTTGGTGAATTCATTGGTTTATTAAACCAGTATACAGATTCTGATTTGATCACAGGTTCTTATGATGATCAGGTTCTTGGATTCGCTTCTGGTAAGTACGCATTCGTTACTCAGGGATCTTGGATTGGTGCTACTTTAACAGGTGATGACAAAGACGCTTATGAAGCAGCAGGAAGCTTCGAAGTTGGATTTGCACCTTACGCATTCGAAGATGGTATCAACACTATCTTAAACGAGCCCACATCTTTCTGGGGATGCTACAAAGACGGAAACGTTGAAGATGCTGAAGCATTCTTACAGTGGTGTTCAGAAGATACAGCTCAGAAGATGTTCGTAGAGAACATGGGATTCGTATCACCTTATACAGATTGTGCTTACACATCTGATGATCCGTTTGCAAAACCTGTTACTGAATGGTTAGCAGAAGGAAAGCACTCTACCTATCATACTTTCTTAAAGAAAGATGGTTTGCAGGATGCTACATCTGTTATCTTCCAGAACTACGCTAAGGGTCAGTACAGCTCAGCTGCTGAATTTACCGAAGCTATGCAGGAAACAATTACTTCTTACTATGCAAACAACTAGTTTTTAATTCAAACACCTATAGGTGGCGGTACTTGTTATCGCCACCTTTTTTGTTAAAAGGGGTGAAATCAGGAGGATTATATGTCAGGGAACAGTTCAAAAAAGATCCTAGCTCCCATATTGTTGGTAGTTGGCGTAGTCAGCTTAATCGCCGCTTTGGTCATTGATTTTATGGAGTTAGGCTACGAATTCAGAGGAAGTCTTTTAATCATTGGTATCTTAGGTATCCTTTTGGGATTATTCACACTTCCTACAGAAAAATATCATAGAAACATCGTAAACTTTGTATTTTTATTTCCGTTATTGTTCACCTTCGGTGTAACAGTAATCATTCCATTGATTTTGGGTATCGGATATTCCTTTACCGATTGGGATGGTATTATGGTTGGAAATTTTGTTGGGTTTGACAATTATGTAAAAGCATTCCAGCAGCCCAGCTTTTTATATTCTATTTTGCTTACCGCTTTGTTCGTGGTAATCAACATGATCTTAGTAAATTTGGTTGCGTTCTTACTTGCCCTTCTTTGTTCATCAAAGATGAAAGGAGTAGGATTCTTCAGAGCAACTTACTTCTTGCCGAACTTAATCGGTGGTATCGTTTTAGGTTACATTTGGCAGTTCGCTTTTTCAAAAGCGTTGCTTGGATTAACCGAGAAACTTTTCGGCTTAAATTATTCTATTTTGTCAGAAACAAAATTTGCATTCTGGTGTATCATTATCGTTTACATTTGGCAGTATGCAGGTTACATTATGCTGATTTACATCACAGGATTGAATACAGTTCCTCGTGAAGTTTTAGAAGCATCCGCAATCGACGGAGCAAATGCCTGGTCTACACTTTTCCAGATCAAGATTCCTATGATTGCATCTACCATTACGATTTGTACATTCCTAACATTAACCAATGCCTTCAAGATGTTTGATGTAAACCTTTCCTTAACAGGTGGAAACGGTTCTGTTCAAAACTTCATGGGCGGAAGTCTTACCAATGGTACAGAAATGTTAGCTTTAAATATTTACAGTACAGCAATCAACAAAAACAACTACGCTTTAGGACAGGCGAAGGCTGTATTGTTCTTTATCATCTTAGCAGTGGTATCCATTGTTCAGGTGCGTGTATCCAATAAGAAGGAGGTGGAAATGTAATGAACAGAGAAGAGAAGAAATCTGTCAAAGTATTAAAGTTTATCGTTGCTCTTTTGATCGCGATTTACGTATTACTTCCTTTTTACTTACTGATTATCAATGCTTGTAAAGCACCTATGGCCATTACAGAATCGCCGGTATCCGCAGCAGGAGCCAGCCTTTCGCAGTTAATCCAAAACTTAAAAGACGTTATCAACAACGTTCACTTTGAGTTCTGGTACGCCTTCGGTTCATCTGTAGTGATTACCGTAGTATCTTTGGTGCTTTTGGCACTTTTCGGATCCATGGCTGCATGGGTAATCTGCCGAAACAAAACAAAATGGTCTACAGCAATTTACTTTATTTTCATTGCGTCCATGATCATTCCTTTCCAGGCAGTTATGTTGGCTTTGATTTCTACCTTCCGTGATGCAGGAAACTTTATTGGTATTCCCATGCTTCGTTCCATCCCCGGAACCATCTTTGCTTACTGCGGATTTGGTGGAGCTATGACCGTATTTATTTTGGTTGGTTTTATTAAAGGTATTCCTTACGAGTTGGAAGAGGCTGCATCCATCGACGGATGTTCTCCGGAAGCAGTATTTTTCAGAATTATCTTCCCGCTCTTGAAACCCGTTATCGTTACTGTTACAATCCTTAACGGTATGTGGATTTGGAACGATTATTTGCTTCCTTCTTTGCTTCTTGGATCTTCCAGCGAAGTAAAGACTTTGCCGGTAGCAATTCAGTCCTTCGTGGGCTCCTTCGTTGTACAGTGGAACTTGATTTTGGCGGCTGCCCTTTTGACGGTAACCCCTATGGTGATCATCTTCCTTTTTGCACAGAAGCAGATTATTGCCGGTATGGTAGACGGAGCAATAAAATAATTTGCGGAGATATGTATGCGCTTATTTGATATAAACGGACCTTTTATGGAGGCCCTTAGAAAACTCTCGGATATCATTATCTACAATTTGTTGTTTGTGATATTTTCCCTACCGATTGTTACTGCCGGAGCGTCCTTTGCGGCACTTTGTGATGGTATGCAGCAGTTGGCGGAAAAGGAGCTCATAGAAAATGGGGTTATCAAAACCTTCTTTTCGTCCTTTAAAAAATATTTCAAAGAAGGAACAAAACTTTGGGGTTGTATTTTTCTGATCGTATTGGTAATGTTTGCCGCCATTCGTTCAGGGGATTACATGCCTCAGGAACTTGCGGATTTTTACGTGCTTACAGCAAGTGTGATTTCCATCATTTGTTCCTTTGGGTTTCAGTTCGCTTATCCTCTTTTGGTAAAGAAAGGGGAGTCTTGGCGGACAACGATAAAGACCTCATTTTTGATGGGGCTCGTACAGTTCCCGTGGACCTTTTGTTCCCTGGGTGTTACGGCGGGCTTTTGTTACATCACATTATTTATGAGAGAAAACGCATTTTATTACGGCATCTTTTATTGGGTTGCCGCAGGATTTGGCGTTTTGGTTTATATCAATAGCTTTTTCTTTTTGAAAGCTTATAAAAAGGTTTATAAAGAATAAAAATGACAATCAAAGAAGTTGCCGAATTGGCAGGTGTTTCGCCGGCAGCGGTGAGCCGTTATTTAAATGGCGGTTCCTTAAGTGCGGCGAAAAAAGAAATAATAAAAAAGACCATTGAAGAAACAGGCTATCGCCCTTCTGTGGCTGCTCAGGTCATGCGCACCGGTCGGGTAAACCAGATTGGTGTTTTGGTTCCAAAGGTAAATTCCGATTCTGTTTCCCAGGTGTTGGCGGGTATTACCCGAGAACTTCAAAATCGCGGATACATGGCGGTTTTGGGAAGTTACGAGGGAGATGATGAAAAGGAAATCAGTTTCCTTCGTGCCATGGAAACCAACCAGGCTGCGGGAGTCATCGTGATGGCGATGGATATGACTCCGGAAAAGAAAAAGGTCTACGAGTCTCTTTCTATGCCGGTGGTGGTTACAGGTCAAAATTTCAAAGGATTTTCCTGCATTTACCATGACGATTACAATGCAATGAAACGCTTGATGCATCTGATGTTAAAATCCGGAAGAAAACATATCACCTATATCGGGGCTGTGGAAAAGGATTTGCAGGCGGGATTGGCCCGTCGCCGTGGAGCAGAGGATGCTTACGTAGAGAGCGGATTTAAGAAAAAGGATTTGCCCATGGAAATTGTGGACTTTACCGCAGAAGAAGGTTATGAAGCTACCAAGCGTATTTTGGAGAAATATCCCGATACCGATGGGGTGTTATGTGCCTCCGATATTATTGCGGTAGGTGCCCTTCAAGCGATTCGTGAATCCGGGAAAACTGCCGGTGTGGATATCGGCATTGCGGGAGTGGATGATATGTGGATGGATCGTTTCAACGATACACCTCTTACTTCCGTTCATCTGTACTTTAAGGAGTGCGGTCGTCGTGCGGCAAAACTTTTAATGGAAGAAATCGACGGTTCAAAGAGAATGAAAGAGCAGGTTTGCTTGGACTTTTCCATTGTGGAGCGAGGCTCTTTGTAAATCGTTGGTGTATTTAGAAAAACTGTGGTAAAATAACTCTGATTTATGCCTAGGCGTAAGTCAGAGTTTTTAAATATTAAGGAGAAACACTATGTGCGGTATCGTAGGATTTGTAGGAAAAAAACAGGCGGCACCCGTTCTTTTGGACGGATTATCAAAGTTAGAATATAGAGGATATGATTCGGCAGGATTGGCTGTTCGAAACGGAGAGGATGAGCCCGTTGTTGTAAAGGCAAAAGGTCGTTTAAAAGACTTGGCTGAAAAAACCGACGAAGGAAAAGCAGTCTTCGGTGGCTGTGGTATCGGTCATACCCGTTGGGCAACTCACGGTGAACCTTCCGAAAACAATGCCCATCCTCATTGCTCCGATGATATGAATGTGGTTGGTGTTCACAACGGTATCATCGAAAACTACCAGGAATTAAAAGAGAAGTTGCAGCATCATGACTACACCTTCTATTCCCAGACTGATACAGAAGTAGCTATTAAGTTGATTGACTACTATTACAAGAAATATCAGGTGGGACCTATTGATGCTATCGCAAAGACCATGGTTCGTGTTCGTGGGTCTTATGCTATTGCAGTTATGTTTAAAGATTATCCCGGACAGATTTACGTTGCCAGAAAAGACAGCCCTATGGTAATCGGTATCAAAGACGGCCAAACCTATATGGCTTCTGATGTTCCGGCAATTTTGAAATACACCAATCAGATTTACTACATTGGAAATCTTGAGATGGCTCGCTTGGATGAAGGAAAGGTTACCTTCTTCAACTTGGATGGTGATGAAGTAGAAAAAGAATTGGTGACCATCGATTGGGATGCAGAAGCTGCAGAAAAAGGCGGCTATGAGCATTTCATGATGAAAGAAATCCATGAGCAGCCCAAGGTGTTGGAAGATACCATTAATTCCGTTGTGAAAAAGAGCGGAAAATCCTTGGAAGTGGATTTGACAGAAATCGGTATTACCGAAGAAGAGTTAAAAAATGTTTCCGATATTGTAATCGCAGCTTGCGGTTCTGCTTACCACACCGGCATGGTAGATCAGTATGTAATTGAGGATTTGGCAAAGGTTCCTGTTCGTGTGGAACTGGCTTCCGAATTCCGTTATCGTAAACCATTGTTAAATCCCAATACTTTGGTAATTGTAGTATCACAGTCCGGTGAAACTGCAGATACCTTGGCAGCCCTTCGTGAAGCGAAGTCCCGTGGCAACAAAGTATTGGCCATCGTAAACGTAGTGGGAAGTTCCATTGCCCGAGAAGCGGATTACGTATTCCAGACCTTGGCCGGACCGGAGATTTCCGTGGCAACCACCAAGGCTTACTCTTGCCAGTTGGTGGCAGGCTATATTTTGGCCATTGCTTTGGCAAAGGCAAAAGGCCAGTTGGATGAAAAGAAAGAGAATGAACTTTTAACAGAGATGCGTTCTCTTCCTGCAAAGATTGAAAAGATTTTGGATGAAAAGGAACGCCTTCAGTGGTTTGCTTCCAAGTTCTCCAATGTACATGATGTATTTTATATCGGTCGTGGTATTGATTATGCCATCTGCTTGGAAGGAAGCTTAAAGTTAAAAGAGATTTCCTACATCCATTCAGAAGCCTATGCTGCCGGTGAATTAAAGCATGGTACCATTTCTTTGATTGAAGACGGTACTTTGGTAATCGGTGTGCTGACACAGTCCGGATTGTTTGAAAAGACCGTTTCCAACATGGTAGAAGTAAAGAGCCGAGGCGCTTATCTTTGTGGAGTCACTTCCTATGGAAACTACAGTCTGGAAGATACAGCAGACTTCTCCATTTATGTGCCTAAGACGGATGAACATTTTGCAGCAAGTCTTGCAGTGATTCCGTTGCAGTTAATCGGATATTACATTTCTGTGTCCAGAGGTTTGGATGTGGATAAGCCCAGAAACTTGGCAAAATCCGTTACTGTTGAGTAAAACAATACTCCGTGTAGATGATTTTTAAGATTTTTATAGATATGATTAGAATCTTTCTGTTGACAGATGAAAGAAAAAAATTATAATGGGAGTAAATAATTCATACTTAAAAGGTATGAATAGTAGGAAAACCTAAAATAGTGACAGGAATCCATGGAAAGTCGACAGAAAGACAGGACTGTTACACAGGTTTTAAATAATAAGGCTAGGAGGAAATATGTTATGAAGTTGAAATTTGGTATTAAAGAGGTAGTAGCAGCCGGTATCGGTACAGCTCTTTTTGTTGCATTGACAGAGGTTCAGATTCCTTTGGGATTTATTCCTAACACAGCATTACAGCCCAGAGCAGCACTTTTGGCATTTTTGGCAGCAGTATTCGGACCTATCGTAGGTGGTATCGTTGGTCTTTTGGGACATGCTCTCGGTGATGCATTCTTCTATGGAAGCATTTGGTGGAGTTGGGTATTCCCTGAGGCAGTGTTTGGTATTGTTGTTGGTTTGTTTGCCAACAAGTTTGCTGTAAAGGAAGGCGAGTTCTCCGGAAAGAACATCGTTTTGTTTAATGTAGTTCAAGTAATTGCAAATGCTGTTGCATGGATTGTAGTTGCACCTGTTTTGGATATTGTGATTTATGCAGAACCTGCAAACAAGGTATTCCTTCAGGGTGTATGGGCATTCGTTGGAAACATTATTATTGCCGGTATCTTGGGCTCACTTTTGGGCTACGCATACACAAAGATTAGCGGTAAGTCTTCCAGCCTTGCAAAGGAAGATTAATCATAATCAGTATTTGATTTGTAGGGGGAGTACAATAACAAATTAAGGAATTTTTATTTTAATGGAACCAATTATTGAGTTTAAGAATTTTACATTTAAGTATCGTACTCAGGTGGAACCTACCCTTTTTGACATCAATTTAAAAATATTCCCGGGGGAGAAAGTCCTCATTGTAGGACCTTCCGGCTCCGGTAAATCGACACTGGCTCATTGCATCAATGGGCTGGTGCCTTTTTCGTACAGCGGAGATATTTCCGGGGAATACTATGTGGGCGGAAAAGATCCAAGGAAATTGGACATTTTCGCCCTTTCTCAAATGGTAGGAACGGTGTTGCAGGATACGGACGGACAGTTCATCGGATTGACGGTGGCAGAGGATATTGCATTTGCATTGGAAAATGATGCCGTGCCTCGAGAGGAACTTTTGAAAAAGGTAGATGATGTGGCAAAGACGGTGTTTGTGGATGAGTTTTTAGACCACGCACCCTACGCTCTTTCCGGCGGACAAAAGCAGAGAGTTTCCATGGCCGGCGTTTTGGTGGACGACGTGGACATTTTGCTTTTCGACGAGCCTTTGGCCAATTTGGACCCTGCTACAGGAAAAAAGGCCATTGCGTTGATTGACGAGATTCAAAAGAATCAGGGAAAGACCATTGTCATCATTGAACACCGTTTGGAAGATGCCCTTTATAAAGATGTGGATCGTATCATTGTAGTGGGCGAAGGTCGTATTGTTGCGGACATGACTCCGGACGAACTATTGTCCAAGGATATTTTGCAGCGGCAGGGGATTCGTGAACCCTTGTATGTGACGGCGTTAAAACATGCAGGCTGTGAGATTTTGCCAGAGAAAAAGCCGGGGCATTTGGAAACCATGGATCTTTCTTCCTATAAAGAAAAAGTAAAAACATGGTTTGAAAGTGTTTCTCTTCCGGAGGCGGCTTTAGCAGAAGCGGCTGTTCTTTCTGTGAAAAATCTAAACTTTTCCTATCTAAAAGATCGACCGGTATTAAAGGATATCAATTTTGAAATCAAGCGTGGCGAGATGAGTGCCATCGTTGGAAAAAATGGAGCGGGAAAATCCACCTTATCCAATTTGATCTGTGGATTTTTGCAGCCAAACTCCGGTGAGATTTTGCTAAACGGAAAAGACATCTCTCCTTTGTCTATAAAGGAAAGGGGAGAAAAAATCGGATTGGTGATGCAAAATCCCAACCAGATGATTTCCAAACCCATGATCTTTGACGAGGTGGCTTTGGGCCTTTCGGTTCGAGGCGTTCCGGAGGAAGAAATCAAAGAGCGGGTAAATGAAACCTTAAAGATTTGTGGATTGTATCCCTATCGAAAATGGCCGGTGAATGCCTTGAGCTTTGGACAGAAAAAGCGTGTGACCATCGCTTCTATTTTGGTAATGAATCCGGAGATTTTGATTTTGGATGAACCTACGGCGGGACAGGATTATCGTCATTACACCGAGATTATGGAATTCTTGAAGTACTTAAATGAGGAAAAGGGAATTACCATTTTGATGATTACCCACGACATGCATTTGATGTTGGAATATACCAACCGTGCTATCGTAATCGCCGATGGTGAGTTGATTTGTGATAACTCGCCGGCCTATGTGCTGTCCAATGAGGAGATTTCTGACCGTGCTTATTTGAAAAAAACCTCCCTTTTCGATTTGGCAAAATGTTGTGAGATTACGGAACCTCAGGCGTTTGTAGAGCGGTTTATTTATTATGACAGGGAGGTGCGCCATGGCTAGAGTGTTGACCTATGAAGAAAAAGATACGGCAATCCATCGTCTCTGTGGTGTGACGAAGCTCATCGCTTTTTTGGTCTGGTCCGTTACCAGTATGATGACTTACGATACCAGGATTTTGGCAGTGATGTTTGTCTTGAGTTTGGTGCTGTATCGATTGAGTAAGACCAAGTGGTCTCAGGTAGGACCGATTTTTAAATTTATTTTGTTTTTCTTATGCATCAATCTCATTGCCATTTTCTTCTTTTCTCCCGGACAGGGAACAAAGATTTATGGTACGGATACACCTCTGTTTCATGTGGTGGGCCCCTATGTGATGAATGCAGAGCAGTTGTTTTATGAGTTCAATGTGCTTTTGAAATATATGACGGTGGTGCCTGCGATTTTTATGTTTATCGTCACCACCAATCCCAGTGAATTTGCGGCATCCTTAAACCGCGTGGGAATCAGTTACAAAATCGGGTATTCCATTGCGATTGCCCTTCGATACATTCCGGATGTGCAGGACGATTTTAATCAGATTAAAAATGCCCAGGCGGCTAGAGGAATCGAGATGTCAAAAAAGGCGACCCTTGGTTCCAGAATCAAAAACACTGCAGCAATTATGTTCCCACTGGTATTTTCCGGTATGGACCGCATTGATGTGGTATCCAACGCCATGGAACTTCGTGGCTTTGGAAAAAAGAAAAAACGTACCTGGTATATGGGGAAAAAACTGGAAAAGGCAGACTGCGCTGTAATTGCCGTCAGTTTGCTGTTTATGGTGATTGCCCTTGGGATTACCTACGCCGATGGAAACCGTTTTT
>JAEEGL010337195.1_pt1 | contig 23608 bp, 22 predicted proteins | sample 9134231 | NCBI WGS metagenome assembly JAEEGL01 (sample SAMN16246548, study PRJNA631951) | gut metagenome | biome: gut microbiome; feature: rumen; material: fiber-attached | host: Bos | place: Iran: Karaj | collected 2018-10 | reverse complement strand
TAAGACCTCGACCACTAATGATGAGCTGGTAGTGGAAGGATATCAGGCTTCAAGGCCTGAGGTACTATTCGTATATGCCGTGTACGTAACGACAAAGACGGACGGTGCTATGGACGTTGTCCACATAACAGATGATCACGTTAAGATCCTTCGGGATATCTTCTGGCAAATGAACACGGTAACGTATTCAACCAAGAAGGTCACTGAAACCAAGAAAGTACCGGATCTCGATAGTGATGGCAATCAAAAGAAGGATAAGGACGGAAATCTTCTCTACAAGGAAGAACAGGTCACAAAAACTATCCTAACTATCACTATCAACCACAAGACGGCTACTCAAGAAGCCTCAGCTCTCCATTTCAACTCACAGCAGCTAGCCCAATTAAATGAACTTCTGGATGTGAAGAACTATTCGTTGTGGGCAGAAATCCTCAGAGGCACCGGTTTAGGTGCTAATGAGCTAGTAAACCTTGCCCTGTCTCAGCTCGGCAACAAAGGTGGTGAAAAGTTCTGGCGATGGGCAGGATCCAATAAACGATTCGCCTGGTGTGCCATATTTGTCACATGGTGCGCTGATCAGACGGGCCTTAGAGCTGCAGGAAAGATCCCCTATTTCTCTTTTGTTGGAGATGGTGTCCATTGGTTTAAGGAAAAGGATAAGTGGATTCCCGGTTCTTCTGTGACCTCATTCAACTATGATAAGGTCGTCTATCCTGGAATGCTCATCTTCTTTGACTGGCTTGAAGATGGTGTCCGAGATGGTCACGGCGATCATGTTGGAATCGTCACTAAGGTCGAAAATGGCCGTATCTATACTGTTGAAGGCAACAAAGGTGACGCTGTTGCTGAAGGTTCCTACCCTGTAGGAAGTAAGGACATCCTCGGATTTGGAGTTGTCGGATAAGTAAGTCACTAATTGTTTACAAACTGCCCCCAGACTATATGTTATCGATAGTTTGGGGGCTCTTTTCTTTGTTTTTAGGGATTGTATGCCAAGAGAATAATGTCAATAATACCTTATATATATTATAATTTAAGAGCACTTACTTCTATTATTTAGGAAATGTCCCAATAATGGAACACCTAATCTGTGATAATAAGTAAAACTAACATTATAATTTGGGAGTGTTGTATGGACGATAGTATTTTTTTGAATAACAAGGTAGATATCTCATCTGAAAGAGCAACTATTTGGAGAGTTTGTAATCAACTTAGGGGACCTTATGGTTCAACAGATTATGCCAATATTATCATCCCATTTACAGTGCTTCGCAGATTTGATTGTTCTATAAAAGATACCAAGGCTGCTGTAGTTGCTGAGTTTCAGGCTCATCCAGATGTGTCTGATAAGAAGTTAACATCCATCGCAGGCAGACAGTTTTATAATACCAGTCCTTTTTCCTTCGATAAATTACTTGATGATGCTGATGGTATTCTTGATAACTGGAAACTGTATATTGATGGTTTTTCGAAGAACATTATTGATATCTGCAACAACATCTATACAGATGGTCTGATAAGCCTCATCACAGCCATGCATAAGAAAGGCGTATTATACAGCGTTACAAAGTCATTTGCAGAAATTGATTTATCACCAGAAAAATGCGACAGCATAAAAATGGGTTATATATTTGAGGATCTCATAGCGAGAAAATATCAGGATGCGAATGCTGGAGAACAATACACCGGACGAGATATTATTTGGATGCTTGTTAAAGTATTAATGTCTGAAGGTTGTGATGATATCTATAACCCGGGAAAGATTATTACAATCTGCGATCAGGCAGCAGGAACAGGCGGTATGCTTTCTACAGCGTACAGTTATATTAAGCATTATAATCCCAAAGCAAATGTTCAGGTGTTCGGACAAGAAATAAATCCTGTAGCATATGCAATAGGTTTTTCTGAAATGCTTATTAAAGATCAGGATGCCGGAAATTTTAGGCATGCCAACACATTTAAGGTTGATTGTTTCCCAGATCAGAAAATGAGATTTGTAATAATGAATCCTCCATTTGGTCAAGGCTGGGATAATGATAAAGATAAAGACGATGATGGAGATATATCTTCAAAAGCTGGACAAGAGAAAGCTGTCATTGATGAGTATAACAAGGCTGAGAATTCCCGCTGGGGACACGGACTTCCCAAAAAGAGCGATGGACAGCTCATATTTATGCAATCAGCAATTAATAAGCTTGCTGACAATGGCCGTGCAGCAATAATCGAAAATAGCTCACCTCTGTTTAATGGAGATTGCGGAAGCGGAGAGAGTCAAATACGAAGATGGATGCTTGAATCCGATCTGATAGAAGCAATTATCGCATTACCCACAGATCTCTTTTACAACACAGGAATTCAAACCTATGTTTGGATTCTTTCAAAATCCAAACGAGATGAACGCAAAGGAAAAATCCAATTGATAGATGCTTCAAATATTTATCATTCTATGCGTAAAGGTATGGGTAATAAGCGCAGAGAGTTTACGGAAGAAGATATTAATTCAATCGTTAAGTTATATAAAGACTTTGACGATACTGATTCTGAATTATCGAAGATTCTTCCAAATACCTTTTTCTTGTACCGAGATTACACAATAAAGCAGCCATTACAAAGATCATATTCAATAACTAAAGAACGAATCGAGAATATGCTTAGCAAAGGTAAACTAAGCAACTTCTATGACGAATCCAAAATATATGCATGGGAGAATGATGATTCCGCATTAGATCAGAAGGAGTTGGTTAAGAGAGAGAGTACCCTCAAGAAATATGAGGAGAACAAAACCACCTACGAAGCAATAATTAGAGCCCTGCGAAATAACTGTTCAGATGATGTTTATATGTCTCTAGAAGAGTTTAAACCTGTGATAATGAGTGTTCTAGCCGATACTGGAGCTACAGCAAAACTTATTGAATCAATAGCTGATGGCCTGTCAACAATGGACAAGAAGGCCAAAATACAAACAAAACTTAATCGCCAAACGAAGCAAGAAGAAATACTCTATGACGAAGAGACAACTGATACAGAAAAAGTTCCTTTTGATGTTGATATTGAAGAATACATGAAGAAAGAAGTTCTCCCTTATGTGCCTGATGCGAAGTGGTTTTTTGAAGACGGAGAAGTGAAAAACAAGAAGACGGTTATTAAAATAGGAGCAGAGATCCCGTTTACCAGATTATTTTATAAGTATGAAGAACCGCAAAATCCTGATGATTTAGAGAGCGAGATTAAAAATCTTGATTGTCAGTTTAATAACGCTTTGAAAGGGGTGTTTTAATTTTGAGTCTGCATAAGGATTGGCTAGGGCAAATCCCAGACAACTGGGAAACCAAGAAAATTAGCGCACTCTATAAAATTAGGAATGAGAAAGTTAGCGATCGTGACTATGAACCACTTTCTGTTTCTATGAAGGGTGTAGTTCCTCAATTGGAATCAACAGCAAAGACGGACGATCATGACAATAGAAAATTAGTGCGTAAAGGCGACTTCGCGATTAATAGTCGGTCTGATAGACGAAATGCTTGTGGAATTGCTGATAGAGATGGTTCGGTCTCATTAATTAATTTAGTAATGGAACCTCGAGATTCAATGAACCCTGGATATTATAATTGGTTGTTCCACACACCTCAATTTGCTGATGAATTTTATAAATGGGGACATGGCATTGTAGATGATTTATGGACAACTAATTGGGCTGATATGAAAAACATCTCACTTCCATATCCACCGCTAACAGAACAAGATAAAATTTCAAGATATTTGGATAAAAGATGCAAGTCAATTGATGCTTCAATTGAGGCAGGAGAAAAGCTAATTGGAAAACTAAAAGAGTACAAGCAGGCTATTATAACAAAAGCTGTTACAAGAGGATTAATTCCCAATATAGAAATTAAAGATAGTAATGTTGAGTGGATTGGTGCCTATCCGGCAAACTGGACATTAACTAAGTTTAAGTATCTCTTTGAAGAGCGCAATCAGCGTTCAGAAATGGGAAAAGAACTGCAACTATCTGTAAGTGTTTATAAAGGTGTTATCCCTACTGCTGAGGTAGAACAGAATCTCATGAAACCGGAATCACTAACTGGATATAAACTTGTGTTCCCTGGGGATTTAGTATTTAACAAATTGAATCCAACAATGGCAAGATTTGGGTGTTCAAAATACACTGGATTAACGAGCCCTGATTTTTCCATTTATTATTCAAAACCTAATTGTGCAGATATGAGATATATGGCTTATCTGCTAAAGACAAAAAGTTTTGTTGTTCGTATAGGACAACTGACTGCTGGTGTTGGTGATGGATTTAAACGTTTATATACCTCTCAACTATACTCAATGTGGGTTGCTGTTCCAAGCATTGATGAACAAATCAGGATATCTGACTATCTTGATAAAAAATGTGAGGAAATAGACAAACTTGTTGAGCTAAAAAAGAAGATGGTTGACAAATTAGTTGAATATAAAAAGGCCATTATATATTCATATGTGACCGGTAAAAAGGAGGTCCCTCATGGCTAAGCTTGCTCAAGAATTGGATTTTGAGAAATATATTGTAGAACGACTTGTAAGAGATAACGATTATGTTGAAAGGAAGTCGTCACTTGATCCGGAAAAGTCGGATTACGATAAGACTCTTGCTATGGATAAAGGGCTTCTGATGAAGTTCTTGAACGATACTCAGAAAGATGAGATGGATATTCTTGGGCGTCTTTATGGCGATAACACTGAGGACACGATCATTCATGCAATTCGAAATCAGATAGATCAAAAGCAGAGCTCCTTTATTGAAGTACTCAGGAACGGAGTGGATATTGCTAATCATCACCTGACGCTTTTGTATAAGAAACCAAATACGACGCTTAATCCTAAGAGCGTAGAAAACTATTCTAAGAATATCCTTTCTGTTATCAAAGAAGTCTGGATAACGGATAAAACTGATAAGGATGGGAATGAAGTTAGTGAGAATACTGGAAGAGTTGATATAGTAACTTTTATTAATGGTCTTCCATTTGCCTCTTTTGAACTAAAGTTTAATGCTTCCGGTACTACGAGTCAGGATGCAAGAGAACAATATGAACGTGATAGAGATCCCAACAATCCACTGTTTCGTTTTAAAAATGGTGTAGTAGTGTGTTTTGCCATGGATGAGAATGAGATTTACATGACTACTTGTCTTAATAGAAACCAGACTCAGTGGATGCCGTTTAATATGGGCAAGGGCGAGGGAATCAACTGTGGAGCAGGAAATCCTGTCTGTGATGATGATTACCCTGTTCATTATATGTGGGATGATATTCTTACCAAGGAAAGCGTCGTCGAGTTATTAACGAAGTTTGTAATACTTAAACGAGAAGAAAAAAAGGATAACGTTACGGATAAAACTAAAATTCAAGAGAGCCTCATCTTTCCTCGATATCACCAAAGAGATGCAGTTCAAAAACTATTAGCTGATGTGTTAAAAAATGGTACAGAATGCAATTATCTGATCCAACATTCTGCCGGTTCAGGCAAAACCAATACTATTATGTGGCTTGCGTACAGACTTGCTTCTTTGCACGATAACACTGACAGCCCAATTTTTAATAATGTTGTAATTGTTACTGATCGTGTGGTGGTTGATAGACAATTGCAGGCTGCAATTAATAGTTTTGAGCATCAGTCGGGTTATGTTAAGACCATTGGCGATGGAATGAAGTCATCCGATCTTGAAGATGCTTTAAGTGGTAACACAAAGATAATAGTTACTACCATTCAGAAGTTTCTTTATGTTTATACCAAGGGCATGAATGAAAAGAAATTTGCTGTTCTGATTGATGAAGCACATCAATCAACAACCGGCGAAGACATGAAGAAACTGAATCAAGCATTGTCGGAAGAAGAGTTTAATTCTGAAGATGCCGTAATTGAACTTATGGAGCAAACGGGGAAAAGAATCAACATTTCCATGTTTGCTTTTACAGCAACACCAAAAAACAAGACCCTGAGGTTGTTTGGTAGACCTAACAGCAGGGGTTCATATGAAGCTTTTCACCTTTATTCAATGAAGCAAGCTATTGAAGAAGGTTTTATCCTCGATGTTCTTCAGAATTACATTGAGTATGATACATACTTTGACATAGCTCAGATAAGCGAGGACGATCCTGTTCTTAAAAAAGGAAATGCTAAATCTCAGATTGCTTTATTTGCTTCTTTGAACGAAGAAAACATAAGTCAGAAAGTCCAGATTATAGTTGAGCATTTCCGTTCCTATGTTATGGAACAACTTGGAGGAAGTGCCAAGGCTATGGTTGTAACCTCAAGTCGTGCTGAAGCAGTAAGATATAGGCTTGCTGTTGACGCCTATCTTAAAGAACGTGGCATAAAAGATGTCTCAGCACTAGTAGCTTTTTCAGGTTCTGTTAAGCTTGATAAGGATGGGCTGCCTACCAAAAGTGAAGGCAAAGAATATTCTGAAGTTGGTATGAATGGCATACCGGAGAAAAAGTTACCTGCTGTATTTGATAGTGACGAGTATAATCTTCTTCTTGTTGCCAATAAATATCAGGTAGGATTTGATCAGCCAAAGCTCTGTGCGATGTACATTTTGAAGAAACTCAAAGATGTTAATGCTGTTCAGACATTAAGTCGTCTCAATAGGACATGCAAACCATACGACAAGAATGTAATAGTCCTTGATTTTGTAAATACAGCAGCTGATATGGAGAAGGCTTTTTCAAAATACTATACAACGACACTGCTCACTAATACTGCCACAGAATCCCAGTTGTATGAACTTAAAGATAAGATACGTGGTTTCTATCTTTATGATGATGACGATGTGGATAAGATTGTTGAAGTGCTGACAAAACCAGAAGGTATAAGCAATATAAAGCGTCAGAATATGATAAATACAACTGTAGGGCGAGTTAAGAAAAACTTGTCTGGGAAAACGGATGAGGATAAGAAAGAATTCAAGCGTCTCTGTAAAGGCTATTATTCATGTTATAAGTATTTATCTATGCTCTTGCCACTGAATGATGAGAGCCTTAAGAAAGAATATTTATTCCTTGGTGAGTTAATACAGTATCTGACTACCGGGACAGGCGGCGGCATTGATATTAGAGACAAAGTTCGTTTGTTTAATTTTAGACAAGAAAACAAGGGCGATAAAGGCATCAAGAACGGTCATAAGAGTGATCCTGCTGTTTCTTTACCAACTGTTACTGTAAAGCTTAGAGAAGACGAAGAGATGAAACTTTCTGAAATACTTCTTGAGATTGAAGAAAAAACAGGAAAGCAGTTTAGCCAAGAAGCTTACAGAAGGCTTATGGAATGGTTCAAGGCACTGATTGCCTCAGATCCTGAAATACAAGATAGTGCTAAAGCAAATTCATTTAAAGATTTCATGGCATTTACATATAAGAACCGCACAGATGGAATCCTAATTGAACATATGGAGGATGACTATGAGTTGATGAATGCACTTCTCAAGAATGAAGATCTTTGCAATAAAATTTTCGGAGTACTTGCAAGAGGCGTTTATGATGTTTCGAGAGGCGCTACAGAATAAGCAGGAGGACAACTATGGCAAGAGGAATAATCTACATTATGACAACTGTAGTACCAGGACTGATAAAGATAGGCAAGACTGGCCTTAACAACTTTGATCAGCGCATGTATAACCTTGAGCACAATGGATATAGTAATGTTACTGCTTTAAAACGTCATTTTGCCATCGAAGTAGATGATTACGATGAGAAGGAAGCGTTGTTACATACTATTTTTGCTAAGAGTCGTGTTGCTGATACCGAATTATTTGCTGTTGATGTTAATGTTTGCACGCAGTTGTTATCTTCTTTTGATGGAACCGTCATTTATCCCAAAAATGAGAGCAAAGATCAGATCTTTGTAGTTGCCACCGATAATGGCAAATCAAAACTGATACCTAATGGGGAATATACATTTCAAAAGAAAAAGAAGTCTGATAACAGAACGGTAAAAGCGAGGGCTCGAATCGAAAATGGCCGTTGGACATTACTTAAAGATAGTGTTCTCGGTGTTACTGAAGATGTAGGTGTTTCTCAGCGAGCAAAACTTGTTCGAGCTGAATTGTCATTGGATGACAAGGGTATTCTGCTTGAAGATTATGAATTGGGGGATTGTTCGCCTTCGTTCGCTGGAACAGTTGTCATGAATGCGTCAAATAATGGTTGGACAGATTGGAAGAACAAAGACAGTGATCCTGTAGATATCTATAGGCCTAAGAATCAGGACGAGGAATAATTTTCAGGGAGAATAAATATGGCTCAGCATTATTCTTTCAGAGTGCCTTGGCACGACAATGGTTGGAATGGAAGCGTTTGTAATAGCCCTGCTGACAATCATTCCTGTATGAGGCTCAAAGGTATAAACCAAGCTAGAGTTGAATCCACTGAAGTCAATAATGCTTCATGTGCCATGTGTGATCTCGATTGCATTAACTCCATTCCTTGTGTTCGCGAGGGTGCGTGTTTCATGTCAGAAAACACAGAAACCATTACTCTTGTTCATCCTTATGCAAGCTGGAGTCAGTATCATAAGCATCTCAAAAAGATGCAAGAATCTTTCCTTCCATATACATATCCTGCAAGACCATTCCGCTGGGTTATGAGGGAACGATATGTCTCAAACAAAGAAATAAAAGATATTAAAGAATTAGCCCAAGAAAAGGGGTTTGATTACCATGAATCTTTTGAACCCGATATGAATCGAAAGACTTGGGTTCAAGATGGAAGAAATCAAAAGGCTATTTTTGACTGCTTCTTTAGAGATGCGGTTGAGAACGAATCACTATGCGTTTTCTATGCTAAACAAGTTCCCTTCACTGAGGATTCTCGCCGTGTTGTAATCGGAATCGGACATATTCAGAAAGTCTATGAAGCAAAGCAATATGAAATGACTGAAGCTGGAAAGATGACGTCTTTTGCTTGGGAAAATATGGTTCAGCATTCAATTCGCAATGATATGAAGGATGGATTCCTTTTTCCATATTATGATCTCATGAGGTACGCAAAAGCACATCCGAATTTTGATATAAATAAAGGCACTGTTTTTGCTTCTGAGGACTATTTTGAAGAGTTCTCTTATGCCGCTGAACAGTTAAGCTACGATGCGATAATTGATGTTATTCTTCAAAGCATAGATGCTGTCGAACTTTATAAGAAACTGAACATAGATGGCGACTGGGATTATGTCCTTGCCTGGCTTAATGAACAACTATCTTTTGTTTGGAAAGACAGAGGTCCTTTCCCGGGGTTAGGCGCTGTGCTAACAGCATTTGGCATACCCGCAGGTTGCGTAGTTGCTAAAAACATAAAAGACAGATTTCCTGATGAACCTGATGTTTGGAAAAATATAGATACAGTATTTGATTCTCCAGCAAAATACTTATCTTCAGTTTGTGCGATTCAAATAAACAAATCTATTCAAGATGCTTGGCGCCATTTATCTTCAACAAGAAAGAAGTATATTAAACTGCTTTCCAGGGTTTCTTTAACTACTGATCAGGCTAAAGCTGTGTTTAACGAGTCAAATCGAACTCGTGCTGGAATCAGCGATTTTGTTGAGGATGACGTTGTTAAAAATCCGTATTTGCTTTATGAAAAAACCAGAGAACGTGCTGAACATTTGCGAATATCCATTAAGAAAGTTGATATCGCCTTTTTCCCGGCTGAGTATATTGCAGACATTTGTCCTGTTGAAGCTCCTTCAGCATTGGATTCTGATGTCGATAAGAGAAGAGTTAGGGCATTGTTAATTTCTGAATTGGAAAAGGCTGCAGATCAAGGCCATACATTGATGCCAATGCTTCAAATGGTTCGTACTATTCAGGATCTGGTTATAAAGCCCAAGTGCAATATAACCGATGATATTATCGTTGCGATGAACGATTTCTTTGCAGAAGAAGTTGAAATTAAGCAAGATGCGCATGGCAAGGATTATTACAAGTTATTCCGTTATACTGAGATTGATAAATTAATCTTCAAAAAAATAACTAAACGTTTTGAAAGTACTAATAGAAACATAGTTGATGTTGACTGGGCAAAACGAGTTGATGAAGAATGTTCAAAATTCAAACAAAATCCTGACCCTGAAAAAGAACGAAGAGCTAGACTTGAAAAGACTGCAGCTCTAAAAGTGTTAGCCGAAGCAAAAGTGTCAGTGCTAATTGGTGGTGCAGGAACCGGAAAAACTACTGTGTTAGAGATCCTTTGCAAAGAACCAACAATCAGCAATGATGGTGTTCTGTTGCTTGCACCTACAGGCAAAGCGCGTGTCAGAATGAGTCTAGGACTTTCTGGTAAAGTTGAATTTAAAGCATGTACAATTGCTCAGTTTTTAGCAGAAAACAAAAGATATGATTTTGATACAAGAAGGTACCATTTAATCCCGAAGCACGAGGGACGAGTTAGAATCCCTGCGAAGGGTTATGATGGTCCTCAAACAATAATAGTGGATGAATCATCTATGCTTACTGAAGATATGTTAGGTGCTTTGTTGGATGCTATTCCTTTTTCCAAGCGTATCATATTTGTTGGTGATAATAACCAGTTGCCTCCAATCGGTGCCGGAAGGCCTTTTGTTGACATAATTCAATATATGCTTGATAAAGATACAATCAACGCGTTCCCTGAGGTAGGTACTTGTTATGCTAAATTGAACGAGACAAACAGGCAATTGCCCGATAAGACCACTCAGAGAGTTAGAAGTGATGTTCGCCTTTCAAAATGGTTTTGCAAAGAAAGTGAAGATAAAGATGATGGTATATTTGCAGAAATTCAGGCTGGCGCTGAAGATGGACGCGTTATATTTAAGCGTTGGGTAGCAAAAGAAGATCTTGAACAGCTTTTGCAAGAAGCGATAAAAGAAGCCGCTGGCATGAAAAACACTAAAGACGTTGCCGGTTTCTGCAGGAGTCTTGGCGGTAACCCTCAACCTAGTGGCATGGAATTTTATAATGATTCTATTGGGAAAACAAACATTGAAGATTGTTGTGTTTCTAAAGTTGAAGATTGGCAGGTTTTGTGTCCCGTTAGAAATGATTCTCATGGAGTTCTGAGCATTAATCATATGATTCATGAGAAATATAGACGCTATATGTTGGATTATATTTCTAACCCCAATACTCGTTATAAATTAGCTGATCGTATGGGTTCAGGAGAAATAATTCTGGGAGATAAAGTTATACATCTTAGAAACGAACGATCCCGTAATGCATATCCACAAGGAAAGTATTATTTGGCAAATGGCGAGATTGGTACCGTTGTTACTAAATGGAATCTTGAGTCAAATAAAAAGCAAACAAAGATTGAAGTAGAATTTGCCTCTCAACCGGGTCATAAGTTTTCTTACGATAAAGAAGAGTTTGGAGATGATGGTACCGAGCCGTTGGAATTAGCATATGCACTTACCGTTCATAAATCTCAAGGAAGCCAATTTTCTACAGTAATCTTGGTAATGAGCGATAAATGTTTCCTTATGTCTAGAGAATTACTTTATACAGCATTAACCCGACAGAAGGATAAGCTGATAATTCTATATGATGAAGAGGCATATAATCTCAAAAAATACTCTTCAGATGCGTGTTCAGAAATTGCCAGACGGTTTACTGATCTGTTTGAAGCTCCAGATATAGTAGAAATTGGAGATAAGTATTTTGAAGAAAAACGTATCCATAGAACCAAGGATGGAACGATGGTTAGGTCTAAATCAGAAGTCATTATATATAATATGCTTCTCGATAGCGGAATAGAACCGCTATATGAAGAAAAACTCATTCTTGGAAACACTTATAAGCTTCCGGATTTTACTATTGTCGATGACGATAGTGGCGAAACCATTGTTTGGGAGCATTTAGGTATGATGGGAAATCCAGAATATCGCAAACGTTGGGAGGAAAAGAAACAACTATACGCTGAACATGGTATTTCTGAAGAAAACGGAAATCTAATAGTTACTCAAGATTCCTTAGCTGGAGCAATAGATTCTGAAGCAATACAGCAGATCATAGATTCGTTGTTATAAACAATTGATGGTAGCTGAATCTTTTATTGAAATCCCTCTCTCCTGCCATTATTATGAAACCATAAACTCTAGTAGTGAGGAGGTCATAATATGGGCGAAGTTAACATTGATCGAAACATCGTTGTCGATAACATCGAAGAGATGTTGAAGATCCTTGAAAAAGAGAGCGGCTTCAGCGACATTGATATCAACGATATCGTCGAGTTCGTTCAAGGCGAGAAAAGCACAAAGTTCTATTTCGATGATGCCATGAACGGCAAAGACGAGAAATCCCGGGATATTCGATATCTATGGCTTGATACGGGATTTGAAGACAGCAGGGGCAATCCGATATTTATATCATTACTAAACCATAGCGGATATTATTCCGGACACTTTATAGGAAGCAGTTATTATTTAAGCAAACGAATATATCAATACTATCCAGAAAACGAAAGAACAGTAATAGAAAACGAAAAGGCATTTAAAGAAAAATACAAACGAAAGATAGATGGCCGAGCGGTCAAGAACCTAACCGAAAAGTATAAAAACAAAGATGCAGTTAACGCAAATTCAACGAAAGCGAAGGTAAACAACAGTTTAGGAAAGTTTTTTGCAGATGATGACGCACTCGGTGCCGATTACGACGACGCAAAGAAAACATTATCAAAAGACGAGCGTGCATTCAGATCATATTGGACATCAGAACCGTCTGATCTCACAAAAGATATCGCAAACATGCTCATGATAAATAACTGGAAGTCCATCAACGGTCTAGATCGCTATATCAAGATCGTTGGCGCCAGGATTGCACAGCTCATCGAGCAAAAGAAAACTGACTATTACCTTCTGAATAATATTAAGTCGGCTGTTGTTAATACCGGTCTTCTTGATAAGTTTGGATCCGATATCTATCTAATTTATCGTATGAACCTTTCCTATGGTATCTACGTTCCTCATAAGTTCGTAGACAGCAAGAGAGAGTATATTTACGACGGATTCATTAAGGATAAGTCTGAGAACGTGTCTCTCCTGCCGATCAATTTCTTTAACGATGGCGAGATCCCGTTCCGTGCGACGATCGATGATTTTGATATTACGCCCAGGGCTCTTTACCACATAATAGAAGAACGTAAGCACCGCTTCCCCGAGAACGTCCGCGAGATGTCGGATGCTACGTTAGCTACAAAGATAAATAACGCTCTTGACCTCGGTCTGAAGATGCAGCTCAGGGACTCTTCTTTTGCAAAGCCCAGTTACTCTACCCTGACCGGTACGATATCCTGGATGATTCCACTCCACATCAACCGTGAGTTTACGGAAGAACCGGAACTTGTCCTCGTTCTGCGCAAGGCCGGAGAGTTCTACGAGATCAAGACTATCCTGCCCTATGATGATGAAACAAAGGATAAACTGACGGACCTGTCACTGTACGGCAGATTGTGGTGATCAAGATTATGGATGAAAAGAAGTTTTCAGCCGGACAACATGTTTTCATAATCTCCAATAACTCCTATGTTATGGAGATGGTAATCTTGCGTGTATCCGGAGACTTCTATACTCTTCGTTCTGTTAATCAAGGAAGCGGTACCAGGCTAAAAGGTCATCGGATATTTGCCACCAGAGAGGAAGCTGAAAGACTTCTTGATGACGAGAAGAAAAAGCGCGATCAGAATTCTCCTGGCAGAACAAGGCATTGGTATGATTAAACGATGAGGTCAGAAATGGAATTACTCTATTCAAGAGATTTTGGAATTATAGGCTTTAGTCCTGAAGTAATATCAGCTATTGGTAATCCTGATTACATTGTTGTATTGATCAACCAGGATAAGAATAATCTCGTTTTTAAAGGCATGCGCCGGAACGTCGGCAGATTATATGGCTACGATGCTTTCGATGTCCCAAGAGAATTCTACGATGCTAACGATAATTCTTATTACGGTATTGAGAAAGCTTTCTTTATTAGGAATATGCTTTCCGATATTGGCATTGATGAAGATTATGTTTGCCTTCCGACCCGCGTAGCCAGGGATCCTGATGGTGATCAAATCTTGGTTGTGGAAATGAACGAAGCCTATGCTATCGACAAGCCGGATGTGGGCTACATTCTGTCGCAAAAACAAGATATCGAAGAATGGTTAGAAGAACCACCTGTTGAAGATGAATCCGGTGATGATAACGAAGGTTTGGAATACGAATAAACCCAACCGTTAAAAAGTAGTTCACAGTATATTTATTGACCATTCTTCTAAGATTGGTACAATCAAAATATGTAACCAAGAAATCTCAATGCACAAACAAACTCACGGAGGATTACAAATGGCAGAAGAGAAAAAGATTGAGGCTCCCGCTAAGGCAGCTGAGACAAAAGTTGAAGTAAAGAAGCCTGCAGCAAAGAAAGCTGCTGCTAAAAAGCCTGCTGCAAAGAAGGCACCGGCTGCTAAGAAAGCTACAGCTAAGAAGGCTGCTCCTGCGAAGAAAGCAGCTGCTAAGAAGACAGCTGCAAAGGCACCTGCTAAAAAGGCTACAGCTAAGAAGACAGTTGCAAAGAAGGCTCCTGCTAAAAAAGCTGCTGCTAAGAAACCCGCTGCAAAGAAGGTTAAGAAGCTCGGTAAGGTTATTTTCGAGATTGAAGGCAAGCAGATCGATTACAAGGCAATCGAGAAGAAAGCCGCTAAGCTCGGTGGTGACGTATACGTTGTAGTTGGCGAAAAGAAGATCTTTGATTCTGACGGAAAGTCCGTAGATTTATTCTAATATCCTTCGCTCCGACATACTAACTTCCTTAGAAAGACCGATGACGCACGTCATTGGTTTTTCTTTTATGTGGTAATTCCCGTAAGATTCCTTTATCATCAAGTAAGACTGATTATGGGGAAATAACAAATGATCGACTATGAGACAATCGCCAGGAATAATCACCGTAGCGGCATGAACTGCGCTATGTCTGTTTATGTTGCCCTGGGAATGAGCAATACAAATAAGACCAAAGTACCTCTTCCGAGATCCGAAGGCGGGAAATGCGGTGCTGTCCTGGCAGCTGAACAGACCATCCGTGAGATGGGCGGTACTGAAGACGACGTAAACGCGTTCGACAGGCTCTTTATGGAAAAGCATAAGTATCTAAAGTGCTCAGAACTTCGCGGATTTCTCAGTGGTAAGTGCAATGATTATGTCGGTACGGCAGCTTCTATAGTCGGTCAGATGGGCATCATGCACGACTCAGAGTAACAGATTTATCAATTTCTGTTATATCCGTATTTCCCTCTTGAAAGAAGAACATCCTTCCACCACTGTTCGCGTTCAAGAATAATGGCATCGTCTGTACTAGCTTTGTAAACATCTAGAATCGAATAACTGAAATAGTTCTTAATGTGGTTAAACCTAAGGGATTTGAGTTCTTTGTTTCCGCCGTGGCCATTATTGATGTACGATTTCCATCTGCCCCACAGCATATCATTTCCGGTAGCAGAACCTACATATTTCTTTCCGTTAGACGAATCAGTAATAAGATATATACCCTTCTGGTTCATCAGTGCTGTTTTCCACGGATCTGTATCGATGACAAGGCTCAGTTCGTCCCAGGATAAACTCACCCACTCATATCCAGGAAAGGGGATTTCATATCGATCCCTTTTAACCTCTATAACATTAAGATCGTCAATATAATTCTCAAGGCAGCAGTAACTTTGACGGAACTGTCGTCGATAGTAGATGATTGCCCTACCTATATATTCTTCGCCGAACTTTGTTAGAGTTGTGTTGTATTTATATATTCCATCTTGTGTTTGTCTTACACTATTAACCTTGTATATGCCAGCAAAAAGCCATTCCATGTTTCCAAGTCGTATTAAAGAAATAATGTATTGCCGACCAAAGTTGGGATTTCCTTGACGCTCCTGCCAAGCTTTAAAATCTCCCATTAGAAATTCATTAAGTGCTTCCTCAGGTCTGTCTCCACCACGTGCAAAATGTATTTTTGTTTCTCTTTTATACTCTTCCAGAAAGGGAATAAGTGTCTTGAGCAGCATAGGTATATCACCTCCGTCATAGGCATTGGATTGTCGAATATAGTTTAATTATATCTCATCCTCCGGAGAATCATTGTCTCCGCCTAAGCTGCAACAGCCAAGCTCAAACTCGGTAAAGGCCAAAAGGTTCCGAACTATCTCTTTCAGATCCGGTTCCTTGGCATTCATTTCATCAAGATCATTAATACAAGGATTGCTTGTTGCGATCTCTTCAAGCAGCTCATCCGCCTTTGCCCTTCCCATACCTGCTGTTATTGCTTTCTCCAGATTCGTAGTGGTGATCATCTCATTAAGATACCGTTCCGTCATTTCGAGAAATGCGGTATATATCTCTTCTTTTGTATATGCATCAGGATTGGTTAATAACTCTTCAACAGTTTCTTTAAAGTCTCCTTCATTGATCATAGGAATACCTCCTTGGGTTGTGATGTTTTCACTATGACAGCTCCCTTTCGATAAATCAATAGAATTCAGTAAAGTTGAGACTTTTAGGGCAAAATTGAGACTGAAAGTCTCAACAGTCTCATATACAAGAGTCCATTTAAACGTACTTTTCGCACCCCTGGACCGTTCTGTCCCTTTAATAACCCAAGGCCCTCTGTATAATTCTAGGCAGAATAAATCAGAATGACATAAATGCTATGTCCGAATCTGCCGCAAAGGGAGGTTTGTTATGGAGAATGTTGTAAACATTGCAAAGATTAATAATAACTTGAGGCCGATGTATGTGAAGGAGATCATATTCGAGCATACTGATGAAACACACTTCATCACTGTCGGTGAAATCCTTGAGATCCTTGAGACAAGTTATGGTATCTCGTCCTGCCGTAAAACTATTTACGACGATATCAACATGCTTATTGAGTCAGGCTTCGATATTGAAGATGTTAACGGCAAAAACAACCGGCATCTTTATCATGTGCTGTCCCGGGAGTTTGAAATCGCAGAACTCCTCGTTACTATCGGCGCCGTTAAATCCGTAAGAACTCTTCCGCCTAAGAAGAACAGCAGGCTGGTTGAGAAGTTGAGCAGGCTTGCAGGTCCCTCCGCAGATTTCCTTCTGCAGAATACTATAGACGATGAGAACCCCAAATCTGATAACAATCAGGTCTATTACATCATCGACCTGATCTACCGTGCCGTTATGGATAAAAGGCAAGTAGTGTTCAAATACTACGACAAACTCACATCCTCTGCGACTGAGCTTTCAAAGAGAAGCCAAACATATCAGGTTTCGCCGTATAGACTTGTCTATTGCAATGAGTTCTTCTATCTATTGGGGCATTCCAATAAGCAGAATAAGATCTCCGCATTCAGGATCGACCGTATAAACGGTCTCCCGACAATACTCGATGTGGAATGTGTACCGGAACCGGAAGATCTGTCGACTGAAAATTATATCCGGTCTCATTCCCAAGAGAAGGAAGAAGAGGTCATTTTGGATTTCGATGTTAGCGTTATCGATTCTGTTCTCAACCGCTTTGGCAGAGATCTGGAAATTAACTATCTAAGCAAAACAAGCTGCAGAGCAAAGCTCAATATAAAGCCAACCAATGCCCTTTTCGCATGGATCTTCGGGTTCGACGGCAAGGTCAGGATCTATGGTTCTAAAGAAGTGAAGGACCAATATATCCGTCTGGTGTCCAGAGCGATGGCCAGACTATGACGCTGTTACAAAGCCTGTAAAATATGGCATTTCGGGAATCGCAAGATTCCAGTTGTAACCACCCGGTGACAACTGAAAAATAAGTGTTGCAAAGCAAAAATCCGGCTCGTATAATCAAACCATGATAGGAACCAAACATAAGTTCTGGTTAAATCTGAAGAAAGGACGGAGAAGATAAATGCATAAGAACATCGCATATCTGACTATAGATGCTAATGTCATGACTATGCTCTGCTTATTGAAACGCCCTGCCCTTTCCGATCAGATAGAACCAAGCGGTCCGGGAAGTTGTAGATAAGCCCCATTACAACTTAAAACAAGATACTTGCGCAAAAGCGGCGATGCTTATGCGTCAGTATAAGTCGGCTTTTTAGGCTCGGCCGGATTTCTTCCCTTTAGCCGGTTTGAGCAAAAAATACAGGAGGAATCAAAAATGAAAAAGAAGGAAGTTAAAGTGGAAAGTATCAAAGATAGGAACCGGTTGATCCCGCAGGTTCTTATCGGTAGTAACGGAACAAGGCACGAGATCACTAAAGTCCTGTTCTGTGCTCATTCCACGAAAGATGAGTTTGAGGGTATCCGTTATGCAGTCAGCTTCAATGGAGCAGAAACATATCTGTATCTCATTGACAGCCGTTGGTATGTACAGGTGGTGTGATATGAAGAAAAGAACGACAATTGAGGAGATGAACGCTATTTGCACTATGCTCATTTCCGATTTCCTTAAGAAGTTTCACTATTCAAACACCCGTGTTATCGACATTGAGTCATTCGTAACTCGTTATCTGGGCACTACAATCTTATATGAAGACTTCGCAGTGAACGTACCAGGTAGAGGCGGATTCATATCTGACGGTATACAGGCTCTGCCCGTCTTAAGAAACGGCATGCGCCAGTTCGTTATCTTCCCTGAGAATGTGATCGTGATCGATTCTTCACTCAAGGATATCGATAATCTTGCCAAATACAGATTTACCGTAGCGCATGAAGCAGCACACTTCATTATGAGCAGACATGTCGGCGGTGACTTTACCGCAGCATTCCATACCGAATATGTTGACGGAGAATACTACACGCCCCAGATGCTCAAGGAAATGCTGTCTTTAACAGAGACCATCACCAACAGAGCAGCCGCATGTCTTCTGATGCCTGACTTCATTGTCGATAAGGTCCTTAACAACTATAACGCCGGTAATAAGGTTACGATCTATACCGGAAGCAAGGTCGTTATTCCTGACGCAAGTAAGTCGATAATACAGCAGATGGCAGACTGCATGGGTGTCAGCTTCAGCACCTGCTATTACAGGCTCCAGGAATTATCACTTCTTGATAAGAGACCCCTTGAAGAATATGCAGCTGCATTCAGTATTGTAGAGGGCGATCATGTTTGACCAATATGATTCCCAGCTAAGAAGAAAACTGTATGCTTCACAAGCCCTGGCTGTTGGAAAAGCCAAAAGGAACGTTAAATGTCCCGTATGCGGTGCCCTGCTTTGCAAAGTGGTTGGCAGAGAACATCAGCTTATGGAGGTACTTTGCAGGAAATGCGGTTTCAACGAAGTAATCGATCTGGCCCTGTTCAGGACCATGAAGCTGCAACAAATATATAACGCAAAAGAAGGTTACTGGTACTGCCCTCACCCGGAGCGGATAGCCGGATAACCATCACGGATTAAGCTACCATCCTTAAAGGAAGCTTTCATACAACCGAATAAACCTTGACTTTAGCCGAGCAAGCGGAGCAGGATCCTTAGTTTAAGGACTGAAAAGACTATCAAGCGCCGTACGAAGTTTGAAGAGAACAACTCTCTTCTATTTCGTACGGCGTTTTGCTGTTCAGAAATATCCGCTTCGTATGTCACCCAAAGTTCCTTCCTTACCCGATGAAGTCGGAAAGGAAGGAACATGTTTTATAGGTATCAACACTATCCCTAACCACCTGGAACTCTTTGCAATTTTTCAAAACTTACAAGATTTCCAGGAGGTTTACATGAAATCGATCATTTATGTATCTGACAATAACACCATCAAGATCCTCGATCTTAGCATCGAATACCCTGAATACAAGGACGATATCCCTTATGCAATCGTCACCAATCTTTCTGAAGACGAGATTAAAGAACAGCTTGGCAAAGAGATCGAACAGTACAGCCCTTACGTCATTCTTACGAACGCCATGTACAGGGCAATGAGACTGGGCTTTCTTAATGACGAGCGCGAGCGTTTGAGAAACATCAAGTATCACGACGCATTCGCTCTTGATACAGCGTTATGCCTGGTCAATGAATTTGCTGATCCGGTTATCATCTGCGAATCACTCTATACGATGGATTGCCTCTTCGAGCGTATCAAAGCTCTCCCGGGCGATATCGGTCCCAGAGTATTCAAGAGGTACGTTATCGGTTTTACATCCAGGGAAATTGCAGCACAGGAAGGCACTACTTTCGACGAGGTAAGAAAGTGCATCTACAGGGCCAGACCTGAACTCCACGATATTTTCGTTGATCTGGGGGTGGCTGTATGATGACTGATCCTATCAAGCGTGGTGACATCGTCCTCGTTAATTTCGGTGAAAACTCTGAATTGTTTCATAGCGGCTGCTGCCCTGCCGTCGTTCTTCAGCGCAGCAAGTACAACAAGACCTTTGACACTACTGTTGTTGCGCCGATCTCAACTGTGATCAGAGAGACCAGCATGACAACGCATGTCGTTATCGGCAGGCGCTTCGGACTTCTTGAAAGATCTATGATCGTTCTCGAACAGATCCAGACGATCGATCAGGATGATATCGATTCGTGCATCGGCCACATCAATGATGATGACGTAATGCGCCGCATCAACGTTGGTCTGCGCAAGATCCTTGATGAAAAAGTTACTGATATTGATGCGTATAAGATTCTTAAGGGATCCAAGACCACAGAAGGAAATGCAGCCAGGAAGAAAAGACCTAAAAAGCCTGCTTACAATCCCCGTGACATCATGTGCCTCTGTCCGGTCTGCCGTGACGCTTACCGTCACCGTGGCTACCGGGTAATAAATGTAGGCGGGCCTAAGGACATCTGTGACTACTGCAACTACCGCAGTGGTGTTGACTATGCAGTTGTCGGATTGTTATCGAGGTGATGGATATGCATGTGAAAAAGAACAGAGAAGTACCAATTTGGGAAAGGACGCTTCTTACGATCCAAGAAGCATCCGACTACACAGGTATCGGTGTCTGCAGGCTAAGAATGCTGGCAGAAAAGCCCAACAGCAATCTCATTGTTTGGGTAGGCGCCAAGAAAATGTTCAAGCGCAAAAAACTTGACGAGTACTTGGAAAACTCCGTATCCATTTGATTCCTCCGGTCAAATGTGCGATCTGCTCCTCTTGCGGGCAATCGCACGTTTGCGGGAATCGCACATGCGAATTAACATCACTACAAAAGGAGGTAATCCTATGAGCAAAAGCAGACGTTTTGATAAAAGACACATGGTTCTCCAGAAGGGAGAATACCAGAAGGCCAACGGAATATATGAATACAGATGGACTGATGCATACGGTAAGCGTCACTCTGTCTATGCAGCTGATCTTGATGAGCTCAGGATCAAGGAACAGAAGGTTGAGCTTAACAGGTTTGATGGTATAAAAGAGCCGCCTGCTACACTTACTGTAGAGAAGCTCTATGAAACATGGCGCAGCCTTAAACGAGGCATCAAGGCAAGTACGATGTCAGGATACGTCTATGTATTCGAGTCTCTTATCAGGCCATCCTTCGGTAAGAAGCGTGTCGCCCAGATTAAGAGGACCGATGTCAGAGCTTTCTATATTAGTCTTCTCGAAGAAAGAGGTGTCTCGATCACTACTGTTGAGAACGTACATAACGTATTGCAGCAGGTGCTTCAGTATGCAGTTGACGATGACATGCTGAGAAAGAACCCGTGCGACCGCGTATTAAAGGAGTTGAAATTATCCTGCAGTAATCTCAGGGCTCCCAAGAGAAGAGCGCTTTCGTTGAAGGAAGAACTCAATTTCCTTAAGTTTCTCTATGAAAACGAACAGTACCGTCACTGGTTCCCTACATTTTTTGTAATGGCAAACACCGGACTTCGTGTCGGTGAACTCACCGGCCTGCGCTGGAAGGATATTGATCTTGAGCGCGGACTTATCGATGTTAATCACACGCTGGTGTATTTCGATCACAGGGACGAAAAGGGTTCCTACTTCTCGATCAATACGCCCAAGACGGAAAATGGTTATAGAAAGATCATAATGACGGATGCTGTTAAAAATGCCTTCATTATGGAGAAGAACTATCAGGAACTGGCAAAGCTTGAGAGTCGGGACGAGATCGACGGTTATGATGACTTCATCTTCATAAACAGATTCGGCCATGTGCAGAATCAGGGAACGCTTAACAAAGCGATCAGGCGTGTAATACGGGACTTCAATGTGGCAGCTGCAGATAAAGAAATTACTGATCCTGAAGACATGCTTCCGCACTTCTCATGCCATGTACTTAGGCACACCTACGCAACCAGATTGATGGAATGCGGATCATCGTTGAAATTTCTTCAGTACCAAATGGGTCATGCCGATATACAGACTACTTTTGACCGCTATCTGACCGTCACAAATGACTTCAAACATAAGGAAATCGGAGCTTTCGAAGATTACATGAAAACTGTCTTAAATATAATGCCAACAACCGTTCCTGTCAACTGATCGATGGTATACTGATCGTATCCTAAAGAAGGACTTACTCCTTTTTTGAACACCATCCAAAAGGCCCAGAGCATTGTTTCGCTCTGGGTCTTATTAGCTTTTAAATTCTTATGCTATGAGCAAAATCTTTGGGCGAGAAGAATGCTGCTTCTTTTTCTGCGCACACTTCGCAAGCATTGGATTTAGCGGTCAATATAGCCAGTAATGCCGCTTCGGAGTATTGCTCATTATTAATCATTACATTTATTGCTTCTTTTATAGTATCTGCTCTACCAGAACAAATCATATTTTTTATAGCAGATAGTATCTTTGGATTTGTATATGCTGAACCCACTGTACAATAGCCATATGCATTATAATGCGTTTTTAGTTCAGTTGCGAGATCAGCAATTCTATCCTGGTTTTGGCGTAACAAAGTTTCTTTCTGAAATTTTTGCTCTTTTTCGTAAAGACGGTTTTTTATTATTCCGACTATCAACAATAATAATCCGAATACTAGAATTATAAGTAAAACTGTTAAAAAGGCTGTAAAAGAACCCTCTTCAAAATAAAATCCGAAAAACAATGCTGCCGGCAAACTACACAACATTATAATAATACCCCATATTTTATAAGGTCTTCCCCATATGATATTAACCTTAACTCGAGCTTGGGGATTGGCTAAAAATGCGAGCATTTCACTACATGCATCATATTCGTCATACTTTTTCTGCTTGCGACCGAAAAACATGATCATTCTATCTAATTCATTAATGGATTCTTTCCGCATTATCGCCTGCTGATCTAGAGTAGGCAATAAAGGCATAGCCTGACCAACTATAGGAGTTCCACAATTATTGCAGAATCTATTGCCTTCACCGATTAATGAACCGCAATTCGAACAATATGGCATATGCTATTACCTCCATTAGGGTTATCTTTTACGAACAGAACGTCCTGTCAATGAATATCTACAGACAAGTTTTTTGTTGCGCTAGGCAAAGCACAAACATCAATGTTAACCAGAGTTTCTGGTCCAACAATGGTTATTTCGCGCGAAAATTTTTCATTAATAATCGAAAAGAATCCTCCAACTCTTCCCTTTACAACATATTTACCCGGATCAAGATAAAACTCCTTTGTACATCCGTTTACGAATACTATTCTTTTCGGTCCTGGATTAATATCAAGAGTCATTTTTAGTAAG
>JAEEGL017142870.1_pt1 | contig 23609 bp, 21 predicted proteins | sample 9134231 | NCBI WGS metagenome assembly JAEEGL01 (sample SAMN16246548, study PRJNA631951) | gut metagenome | biome: gut microbiome; feature: rumen; material: fiber-attached | host: Bos | place: Iran: Karaj | collected 2018-10 | reverse complement strand
CATTATCTACCCATGCACCATCCCTAGTTAATTCAAAAGCAAAACAAAGTCCATTTTTTGTCATTTCTTCAGTGGTTGCTAAATCTTGAGTGGCTCTGAAATTCAAATCTCTAAGAGAACTCTTGAAACCTTCCTTCATTATTTTATAACCAGTGGTTAAGTCGGTGATATGCACTAACCAATCATTCTTCTGAAGACCAGTCTCACCAACTTTAGGATGCCAAGTATCTCTTCTTAGGCTACGATAAGTTCTTTTAGCTAAATCTGATGGTTTATCCTCAGTACCTAAACTACGCATTGCGTCAGAAGTCATTTTATCAAGATATTCTAAAACATACTTCTTGTTTATGTTTTTTTCTATCTCTTCTGTTATGATTCTGTCTATATTAACCATATGTTTTATAAATATTTGTTGCCGTGACCTAATTGTATATAGTTACCTTAGTAATTGTGACAATTCTTTCTTCGTGAACGGAACTGAGTTCATCCTCATTTCATAAACTCTAGATTCATTGGTAGTGTTAGGGTCTTCCTTCGTAAACGTAATCTGTGCATCGTCTGAATTCTGGTCCCTTGTCATTTTCTGGGCCTGTGCTAATTGTTTTCCAGTTGCATTAACTGGAACCTCAAGCTTGATTCCCTCACCACTTTGGGCGTCAGACTGGCCATCAGCCTTTCCAGCCTCTATTGAGGCTGACGTGACATTAGAGTTTTGGTTCATTTGTTTCTTTGCTTTCAACTGCGCTTGTTGTATGCTTGTTGCAGAGCCGAGATTTGCGTCAACGTCCTCTTTAAGAACAAGTTCACTCTTTGTATATAATCTCCCTTCCCCTACAAGATTAAGCTTTCCATTCTTTTTAACGTATGTTCTCATAAACGAAATATTTTTTATATAAATATTGTTATAAATGAAAAATGGGTGCCATATTTGGCACCCATCGTATTTTTAATAAGGAGAGACAAATGGATTATCTTTCTTATCCCTGTACTTTTTACTTAGACCTTTCTCTGGTCTCTTTATTCCAGTATCTTTCTTGCCTTTGATAGAGTTTATTGTCTCGTCAATGATTTTTCCGAACAACCCCCTTGATTCGGGCATCTGATTCTGGTCTGGTGCAGCCATTCCTGGGTCGCCACCCATGTCTGCATCCATCGGCGTTTCAGCACCTTCGCCTCCTTCATTGTCATCGGACATGCTCTTGGCATATTTAAGTACTGCTGCCTTGTCTTCCACGGAAAGATTGTTGATGACGCTCATAAGTTCATCATCTTCCTGATTTCCACCCATTTCCATTCCTGGGTCTTCCATTTCTCCCCCCATATTCGGGTCATCGCCCATCATTGGGTCGTCCATTGGGGGTTCAGACCCCATAGGTGGTGCTGGAGCATCAAAATCCGCCATGCCGTCCATGCCACCTCCTAATGGGTCTGTATTTGGTAACTCAAGTTTAGTTGGGATGTCTCCCTTATCCTCAGTTATACTTTTTTTTTAAATCTGCGGATAGCTTCTGCAATTGCATTATCCACTTTCTCAGTGTCAATCTCGAAAGGTGCGCCATCACCAATCTTCTCTCCATATGGTTCGTCGTTCTTCACTGAATCGTCGTTCATGTCATAATATCCATCAAACTCCTTGTGGTCCTTAGGAGGAAGTGTCATTACCTTTTTCTGGTAAGCTGGGTGCTTTCCGAAATCATCAAGCTTATTCATGTTGTCGGCTGGAACCCTTCCGTTATCGGTAAACGGGGTCATGCCACCCTCGTTCATCATAGCCTTCCTAAATTTCTTTGATTCGTAGATTTCTGGCTCCTCTTCCTCGTCCTCAAAATCCATCTCATCGTCATCATCGAAAAGGTCTTCGTCCTCATAGTTTTCCTCATCCACTGCTGGTTCATTCACGCCAAGTTTTTCAGCGATTGCACTAATGAGTTCCTCCATTGCGGATATCCTTGATTCAAGGTCGTCCTCATATAAATCGTCATCAACAGCTTCCTCGTCACCCATCTCTTCGTCTGCTGCCAAACCATCTTCAAGTTCATCACCACTAAAGTCATCACCTTCAGCTTCCTCTGCACCTAATTCATCAGCATCAACGCCATCGTCAACATCTTCAACGTCTTCCTCGTCAAAATCGTCAATGGCTTCGTCAATCTGTCTACCCTTCTCTGCGTCAAATGGCTTGTTATTGTCATCAGATGGTCCTTCGCCGTTTCCTGGTTCTGGGTCATTCTGGTTCTGTATGGTGTGCATGGCCTTGTCATGATTCTCAACGACACCATTCTTCATGCCGCCAGTATCAGTAACAGGCTCCTTCTCATCGTCGATATTCCTTGCAGTTGCGGCATCGAAAGGTGCGCTATCGCCAATCTCTGTACCATGAGATTTGTCCATATAGTCCTCACTCTTACGGTTCCATCCGAGAACCTCAGAAGATTCGTTAGTGGCTTTCTTTTCACCCTTATAATTAGTGTCCTTACCACAAACACAGTTACCGCCCTTCTTGCCGCATTCTGGGCAAACATCGGCACCCTTTGCAAGCCCGTCAGACACTTCCTTTCCGAAAGACTCGCCAGTTGCTGGCTCATCCTTCTTGATATTGTCCTTCATAGGAGGAACCTCATCACAGCACACGGCTTTCTTCTCATTAATTGCAGACGCATTTTTCATAATCTGCATTTCACGCAAGATTTCCTTCTTCATCTTGTCGGTTGCCTCAATGACCACCTTTTCCTTTTTGTCAAGGTCCCAAGACTCCACGTTGAAATTTCTCTTGCCAGCGGCCTCGTTGATTGACATCATCTTAAGGTCGAAGTTCTTTTGTGCGTTTGCGAAACTTGAATACTCGTTTTCCTTCCTGTTCCTGAAACCACCGATATATTTGAAATCTTCATTTAATGGGTTCTTCTTACATCCAGCAGATTTAATATAAAATTTAGTACCCTCACGAACTATCCCATAGACATTACCATCTGCACCAACCTTCTGGTATTCAACGGTACTGTACGGAGTGTTCTTACTCTCTGTCTGCAAGCCATAGTTCATCAATGACTTCATTCTGTTCAGAGTATCATTATTCTTAATATTGTTCATAAATTAATATATTAATTTTTATTTATTTTCTTATAAATATTACTACAACGAAAAAAAAAATCATTATTTCAGTGATAAAAGAACTTTTTTTAAATCTTCTTCGTTATGTATTTCATTTTCATAAGTACCAAAATACTCACTATTTTTGAAATAATGGAATAGTTTAACGTCGTTTTCTTTACATAATAATATCTTTTCTTGGTCTCTATTTCTATTTTCATTAAACATTTTATATGACCACTCTTCTCCTTTACCAGCAAAATCAACTGGTTGAAAATGCTGAATACCCTGGCATTCTATTGCAACATTATGTTCTGGTATAAAAAAGTCAAGACTTTTCCCTTTTAAAACACACTTATCTGTAAATTGAAATATAAAATTAATGTTAAAATCAGTTAATGTAGTTAAAACCTCTTTTTCCAATTTTGTAATCCTACATTTTGGACAGTTACACCCATTTAAATGGTTCTCTGGGTTTTGCCAGAACTCTCCGTGTTCTGGGCAAATAATACAAACCTTGGTTCTTATATTCTTATACTCAACCTTAGAATAGTCATATTTATCCCCATGCACTTCTCTTGCTCTTTCTATGAATTCTTTTGTTGTGTGCGTTTTCTTTGCTGATGTTGAAATTGTCCCACACTTAGGGCACCCAAACCCCCTTAAATGGTCATTTGGTGTTTGCCAGAATTCACCATGTTCAGGACATATAATGCACACCTTTTCTTTACTATGCTTATACTCTACTTTAGAGTAGTCATATTTACCACTATGAACAACCGTAGCCTTTTCGATAAAGTCACAAAGATTTAATACTCTTTTCTCCGTTGAACAACATTTACACCCCATTCCAACCAGATGATTTCCTGGAAATTGTAGAAATGTACCATGTTTAGGACAAACAATACTTATTTTGCTTTTATTATTTTTATATGATACTGTTGAATAATCGTATTTATCCCCATGGACTAATTTCGCCTTTTCTATAAATTCTTCATTCGTCAATTTTCTCATGGTTCCAATCTATTGTTTTGTTGGGTCGTATGACACACTAAGGTCGTCCGCCGTGCCCCTTTCATTATCTAGCCCACGGTCATCGAATTGAAGATTTCTCCTTATAAATGGAGTGAACTTATCATAAGCTCTGACATATACAGTTGACTTAGGCTTGTTTTTTACCTCATCATATTGTACACATAAACAATAATTATATCCAATTAGGCTAGAAATAAATTTATCATAGTAAACCTTATATACCCTTCCTTCCTTATTATCCTCCTTACTTTGCATGAGCATCCCAAAATTGGATATGAAATTCTTAAGTGCCTCACGTTCAGCCTTCCACCTTTCAGCATATGGATTACCATTGGCACTTCCATCGGCTACAACCTCTTCATTTAGTGAAAAATCTTTCAGTATCTTGATATATTCCTTAACCTCAGACAGTTGTTCTTCGGTGTATTTCGAAATTAATGCCTCCTTATCCTTAACTAGGTTCTTGTTAAGTTTTTCAAAGTTAAAAACAACAAATTGATTTTCACACACAAAACCGTCGAAGCCTAATGCAAGATAAAGTTCTGATATTCTCTTTTGTATATCCTTATTTTCGTAATTGGTGAATGAGTAGTCAACAAGTTTGTTCAATTCATTATAATCAATAAAACCTCTTTTCTCAATTATTTCAATGAATCTTTCTAAGAGTTTATTTTTCCCATTATCAATACTTGAACGGTATTCGTCAAGAAGATTGGAATAGTAATCATATTCTCTGTTATTCCTCGCACTATCCAGACCGTGTTCTATTTTATAGTAATCCATTATTTTTTCTTTGAATATGTTGTATCCTGGATGTACTTTTTCTTTAATGTTAAGGAAATTGAAACCATTACTGTCAAGAATCACAAAATGATTTCCATATTCCTCACACTTATACGCTGCATTTGTAAAATATGCACCATACCCATAAACGGCTCTTTCTTCCCCTTTAATCCTATTTTGGTCAAACTCATCCCATTCATTGTCGGTTCCGTGAAACAGATACCCGTCCTTTACCATAGAGGCAATAACACGATACCTAAGCGCTCGTCCGTCTCTAAACCTGTCATATGACGCACCCTCTGTAATGGTATTTGTCTTGTCATAGATTGCCGTCCTTAAGTCGAATAACTTGTCAAGGTACTTCTTCCTGCGCATATATTTATATATAATGTTGCCAATAGACATCTCACCATCTTTTGCGAGGCCGTTCTTGCGCATTTCCTTGATTTTGTCCCAAAACCTTTTTGCGTCGTCCCCAAGTACCTCAAGTTTATGCGAATCATCCGTCGTATTAAAATAGTCGCACATGTCATCGATAATTGTCATAATCCTTGCGGCTTTCTCTTTGATGTCGTCCGACTCGGTGCCTATTTCTTCCATATCGTCGTAACTCGGCTTCCTAATCCACTTGTTTTCCTCAAGGTCATATACTCCTCCAGCATTCACGTCCTCATCTATGTTCTGAACGTATAGCTCAACTGGATAACCATATATCTTCAACGCACCATGCTCCTCGTTCCATTCGTTTTTCTTGGAGTCAAGGTATTGTCTAACGAAATCAACTCTTTCGTCTATTTCATTAAAATTGACGATGAGATGAAGGTCCACATCTGAGAATTCGGACCAGTTATAGTTACATAAGGAGCCAGTAATGATAATGCCTACTGGCTCAACCCATGTAATATCAACATATTCCCAGAAATCATCTGCGATATCAAGAAGCTTAAGTCTCACCTTTGAGTCAAGGGTGTCGTCATCCTTCCATATGGAAGGAAGCGAATCCCTTTTCTCAAAAGATGAAAGGTCTACCTCTGACGACTCAACCTCATCCTCTATGTTTTCTTTCACCATCTTAGACTCATACATACCACCTTGCGGCTTCACGCCTTCCTCAAAATAATAATATATGTCATTAACGACTCTGTCTGGTTTTGCATTTTTATACGTAGCACTACATATTACATGTGAATAAAACTGTCCAGTGTCTTCGCTTATGTCGAGATATACATTTCCGTCGTTATTTCTCACAAACAACTTAAGTTCACGAAATTGCTCACGTGTCGGCATCTTTGCCACTTCAATACTACCTCCTGCGCCTACTCTTATATTTCCCAGCGACACGAATTTTGCTATTGTCATCCCATCGATGGTGGCAATGTTGCTATGGTCCGCAAACGACACTACATCACCGTCAGTCAGGATAAAACTTGACTGTCCGTAATTGGTCTGTATTTTCTTTGCTATCGCATTTACCTCTTCCACATTGTTGATATCGTTTACCTTTGTGCTATGTGACAGAAGGTCGTCAATCCTATATGCAACCTGACTCACTTTCCTTCCCCCTCTGTTTGTAATCATGTGTATTACATTCTCATCAAAGTAATCATACAACTCGTCAAAGGTAAGGTCTCCGTAGAATATCCTGTTTCCATCGTTGTCAAACGCCTCAACCTCATAATAAGGCTCGTCTATATCTTCCTCCATAGGATTGTCATGTGGAATATACTCTATATAGTCCATGTATGATAAATCACCGTTAGCATAAATGTTAGAAGCCTCATTAACGGTATCATCATCAACCACATGATAGTATTCCCCACCTACAGGAGCACCAGGTTCCATACCAATCTTGTATGCACCCTCCTCAGTACTCTCACTAATCAAACTTGACAATCTATTTCTTTCAATATAAACTTTCCGTGTCATTCGAAAAAACAATGTTGATAAATATTATCCACCACAAGCACAGATACGTGGTCTAAGGTCTGTATAGTTTGCTCCGTTCTCTGAGACAAACTGCTGCACTTCCTTATACTTGTTAGCTTTCTCAACCTCAAGTGCTGGGTCATGACCGACGATATCCTGATGTGAGAAGGTTTCCATTCCGTTTGTGGACATTTTACTTTCCTCTGTCAGTGCATCGTCATACGTCTTTGCGTCATCATACAGTCTCTGGTCATCGAAATCGTATCCGTAGCCTTCGTACATGTAGTCCAAAATGTTGCTGTTCATGATTTGTTCCATATTATCTTTAAGATTTGTTCAATTTATTATTTCCTATAAATATTATGTCAAAAGAAAAAAGGTGGTCAAAAAATTAACCACCACTAATAATCTATGCAAAAATCAGCACGTTCAAGCAAATCACTTGTAGGAACCTTTATAGACAAATCATCCCTTCCCCATTTCTTTCTCTTGTAAGGCACGTAAAATTCCTTTGGCGTATCATATACCACATCCTTCCCAGAAATCATTTCAAGGGCAAAAGACAATAGTTTTTCACGTTTCACGAATATAATCCTTTCAAATGTCCTAAACGCTATATATTCAGCCTTCCCATACAACCATCCAGGTTTTCCGTTTACGTTCTGTAGTTCAAGCCAATGAATAGTGTCATCAAACGACTTGTCGGACCTGCTGTTTTTCTTAATACCCTTTGCATCCATTGGAATCCTGCCTTTCTTCGGCGAATCCCACCAAAAGTCTATATGGTCTTCAATATCTTCCTTTGAAGACGATTTTTCACAGGAACCGCCAAGGGTTTTCGACACGGCTTCCATTATAAAAGTCTCATCTATTAACCCCCTTCTATAAAACTCACCAACAGTTTTATTTAACTTCCTGTTTATCATTTATCCGACACTTAACGGAAATTTTATTGCTGGGTCTGGATAATAGTCAGTTATTTCAAAATCGTCAAACTTAAAATCCTCAATCTTCTTATGTGTTCCAATAATTTTCAATTGCGGATATATGTCTGACCCGTTTCTTGAAAGTTGTTCTTTAGCGCCATCCATTTGGTTCATGTATACGTGACAATCACCGAACGAACCGATTAATTCATCTGGTACCATGTTAACAAGTTCTGCAATCATATAAGTCAACAGACTATAACTGAGAATGTTATACGGGATTCCAAGGCACCAGTCGCAACTGCGCTGAGTCCACATGCAGCTAAGCCCATACTTTGGAATCTTCATTTCATCCAACTGAACAACACTAATATCATCCGTAACACATTCCCTTTTCTTGGCTTCTTCAAGCCTCTCTTCCCATGTAAGTTTCCTGGTATAGAACTGCATCATCACATGACAAGGTGGCAGCGCCATCTCATCCAATTGGTCTGGGTTATACGCAACGCAAAGCATTCTCCTGTCGTTAGGCTTCTTCTTCAAGGTCTTGATGATGTTGTCAACCTGGTCAATCCCATAGAAACCGAAACTTCTCCATTGCTTGCCGTATATCGGCCCAAGTTCACCGAAACGGTACTTCTGTGGCAACGGGTCTGTGTTTATTCTCACCTCAATGTTTTGCAGGCACATGTCGATAAACTCATCCTTTGAGAGATTTGTCAGATGCTCAGCATTATCCCTGTATATCTCATTCTCAAGCCAATATTGGTATCTTTCTTTCTTACCGCCCTTCTCATCGTCATCCATGACAACAAAATAGTTTAAGGTTACATGTTTTCCGTCAGCATCCTTGAAAATGCCTTTCATGGTCTCCTTATACCACCTATATGCATCATCATCCCAAATATGTACACCGTTCCTTAGAAGGTAATTAATGTTCATCCCTCCACATGCATCCTTATAGTGGTTCAGGAACCACAGCAACTCATGTATCACGCCTTTTGAGAATACCTTCTTCGTGGTAAGAATAGGTATTCCCTTCTTTAAGTCAAATCTCATCTGTCGCCCGAACACAGACTTTACGTGCCCAGACCTTGTCTTCTTCTCCACCCCATTATCAATTATATCCTGAAGCAGATTCAAATACTCTTTGTCAAATTCGTTCATTTCTTTTCTTCTTTCTTTAAATCGGATATATAACTTAATATTATCGGACTATTCCCGATAAACTCACCAAAGTTTGCCAGACAGTGTTTGAAACAGTTCTCGGATTCATTATCCTCGATTTCGTCTATCATTGCCACGAAATCCCTGTCCAAAGTACGTATCTCAGATGACCTGGTGCGCTTCCTGACCTCATTCTCAATGAATTCCTTCCTTCTTTCCTTCGACGGATAGAACAGGTCGTAGTCTATATTGTTCTCATTAAGCAAATCCATTGTATCAGTATCACATGAAACAAAAACAATATCATTCTCGTTCACGCCATCCTTAATTGCACCGATTAAATCATCGCCATCATAATCGTTCAAGTCAAGAATTTTGGCGTTCTTCCCGTGGGTATTCATAAGATATGTCTTTCCAATACCCTTAAAACAACTTAAAATTATTCCCATTACTCTATATGTCTTAAAACTATTATAATCAAAAGAAGTATGACCGAGAACCCTAAACTGACCCAAAGAGGCGCCAATACAAGCCACCACGACCATGTTATGAGATTGTTTACCTTAAGGACAATGAACACCACTAAAAGAGTCTCAAGTACAGTCCTTAACTCATCCGCAAAACCGTAACCATCACTTTTTCTATCGTACATAATCCTTTCCATTTAACTTAATCTTATTCCCCAATGATACGAGTATGTCACATATTGTATCAACAACACCATCACCAAAATCAGGAACATTCTCATAAAGAACCTTGTCAAAACCGTCCATAATCGTAAGTTTCGCATTATTATAGAAAACATACAGACCGCCGTTCTTTCTGAAATCACACTCCTCGGTAAGCAGTGATAAATCCCTATCCTCAAGTCTCTTAAACTCATATTTATTCCCCTTGATGTACTTGTTCAGCGCCTTTCCCTGAGAGGCGTCTTCACGAAATAGCAAATATCGACTAACGTCGACTTCAGTATATTCATACTGAGAACCGTTATTGAATACAACCCTGAGTGTCTTACGTTCACCCTCCTTGTCAATACACTCGCAATACTTTACGTTTGAACTGTCGAACCAGCATCTATCAAGTCCGACACCATTCTCATCTTCCTTGTAATATCCAAATATCTTACTCATGATTTCAATGTTTTGTACAAAAATATGGATAATTTCGCAAAAAACCAAATTTTCTTCCTATTTAATTTAAGTGGCCAGACGCTTATATTTTATACAACAAAGAAAAAAAAAAGACAAAATGACAATGAATAGAATACACCCAACATTAGAGTTGGGTAATGTTTTTAAGTATATGCAAGATACCCTCGTGAAAGAATTTCCTACGAACCTTCTGACACCAGAATACCTTGTCCTATCCATTTTAGACACCCAGAACAACCATGCATATATGCTTCTGGAGAATATTTTGGACAGGAAGAATTTGGATGATTTAAGGGATATATTCGGTTCTGCCATACATGACCATACATCACCGATAATAGGAAATGGTTTTATGGCTATCAGAGGAGAATTGGAAAGGCTAATGTCATGTGCTGGAAAGGAAGCCGCAAAGTCAAATTCTAAGGATGTCGGTACGGAACATGTGCTTCTTGCGATGCTTAACAAGGATAATAATTTCAAGATAAGGGAAATATTTGACAAGTTCTCAATCAACTACGATTTCATATATAATACATGCAATAATAAACAAGAAAAGAAACCAAAGGAAAAGAATATGGAAATACCTTTAAAAAGCCAGGTGAACCAAAAGATGGTCATAAACGGGTCCGTTGAGGCCATAAAGGAGTTCACCGTCAACATAAACGAAATGGCAAGAAGGGGAGAAATAGATAAGATTGTCGGCAGGAATAAGGAAATGTTAGAAATTGTTAAAATCTTATCGAGAAGAAAGAAAAACAACGTGATTATTGTCGGTGACGGGGGTGTCGGAAAGACCGCATGTGTGTATAACCTTGCCAGGATGATTGAAGAGGGTGAGGCGCCTGAGGTGATGTCTGGCAAGGAAATAGTCATGCTGGACCACATGTCTTTAATGAGTGGTACCCATTTCAGGGGAATATTCGAGGACAGGATGAAGAAACTTGTTACAGAACTGGGGTCGTCTGGTAAATATATATTCTTCGTTGATGACATACAAAATGTGTTGAAGAGTGGAGGTAAAGATAAAGATTCAGATATATCTGGGCTTATAGGAGGTGCGCTGTCAGAAGGAAAGGTAAGGGTGATAGGAACCTGCACTTTCAAGGAATACAGGAATGCAATAGAAAGCAATCCTTCACTATCAAGGAAATTCCAGAAAATAGTCATAGAACCGAACACGAACGAAGAGACGGTTGAGATACTTCATTCAATAAAGGGCTACTATGAGGATTTTCATAATGTAAGGTATTCAGACGAAGTTATACAGAAGATTGTGGATTTATCACAGAGGTATGTAACCGATAGGAACCTTCCAGACTCAGCGATTGATGTGCTTGACCTTGCTGGTGCCAGTACGGTGCTGGTCGATAACTCTCCAGACGAAATAAAGGGTTTAAAGGAAAGGCTCCGTGAACTTTCAGTAGAAAAATCTGAGGCACTTAACAACGGAGAGTTCGAATCCGTTGATGCCCTTAATAACGAGGAAAATTCAATAAACGCAAAAATCGCCGAATACAAAAGGAGTTCAAGGCCTGGAAACGACGGTGTGACGGAAATAACGGAAAACGACGTCGCAAACATAGTGTCTGAAATGACAGGAATACCAGTAAATAAGCTTACATTGGATGAGAAGGCAAAACTTGCCAATATAGACAGCGTGCTAAAAGAGTCGATAATAGGTCAGGATGAGGCTATTGATGAAATCTGCAAGTCGATAAAGAGGAGCAGGATGGGTCTTAGCAACCAGAACGCACCAATCGGAACCTTTCTTATGTGTGGACCCTCTGGAGTTGGCAAAACGCTTCTTGCGAAGAAGATTGCTGAACAGGTGTTTGGTGATGAAAATGCGCTCATAAGAATCGATATGTCAGAATACTCGGAGAAAAACTCTGTGGCAAAGCTAATGGGAACAAGTCCAGGATATATAGGATTTGAGAATGGTGGACAACTTACGGAAGCCATTAAGCACAAGCAGCATTGTGTACTTCTCCTTGATGAGATTGAGAAGGCTGACCAGGAGGTATATAACGTGTTTCTACAGTTGTTTGATGAGGGAAGGATGACTGACGGTGCTGGACAGACAGTAAACTTCAAGAACGTAATCATCTTCATGACATCGAACATAGGTGCAAGAAAGGCTGCTGAGTTTGGACACGGAATAGGATTCAGCACGAATGAGGAAAGTAACAAGAAATCAATTATAGAAAAAGAAATTAAAAGGAAGTTTAATCCTGAATTTATCAATAGGATTAATAAAATTATATATTTCAATAGTTTAACTGACGATAATTTAAAAAATATTGTTAAATTAGAATTAAATAAATTTAATAAGAAACTTAATGATATTAACTATAATATAGTATATAATGATGATGTTGTAACACATATACAGGCAGAAGCCATAAAGGACAAGGAATACGGCGCAAGGCCCATAACAAGGATTATAGAAAACTCAATAGAGGACGAAATAACCGAACTCATGCTGACGAACGATTTCCAGAAGAACCACACGTTCTCAGCATCGGTTGTCGGCGACAAAATAAGCATAATCTAACCGATTTTACTTTTTTTTCTTTGTTAAGTCGGGTGACTTTTTTGGTCACCCATTTTGTTTTTTGAAAAAAATGACATATATTTGTATACGAAACAAAAATCTTCTATCGTGATATTTATTAGAAATGGCGAAGAAAATGAAGACGTTGATTCTTAACGAAGATAAGTTAAATACACTCAAGGATAAAATCATAGAGGAGTCCTATTGCGACAAGGTACTTTTGGTAAAAAAGTTCCTTGACGGAAACTTTATGAGGGGTACCATCGAGAAGACTGGCGATGACGGCACTATGAAAAAGACTGGCATCTTCATACAACTTGATGATAGGCATATGCCCACACAGTCAAGGCTGACGGCAGATGGCGTATTCGACATGATTCAAGACAAATTCAAAAACATCCTGTCGGATAAAAATGAAAGGAACAAGTTCCTTGTTAGACTTATTAAGGACTGGTATAATAACAAGATAACAAAAGACGGAACACTATCTGCCTATGATTTTTAAAGGATATTAAATAAGGGGAAACTGGTGACGTAACTCTCTCTCACATATCGTCACCCATTTGGCAACAATAGTTGTCAACCCCAGTATAAATTAAACATGATGAGACAAATTAAAAAAATTTTAACAATTTGCGCATTATTCATAATGACATGCGCACAAGCACAAGAAAACAACATCAACAACAACTGGGACTCAGTGATGGATGCAATCATCCAAGTAGAGTCAATGGGGAATGCGAAAGCAGTAGACAAAAGCGGAACATGTGTTGGTATACTACAAATGAAGAAGTGCCTTGTAGATGAAACCAACAACATACTTAAGAGGAATAAAGATGAAAGGAGATATACATATTCCGACAGGTATAATCCGCAAAAATCAAAGGAAATGTTCGTAATACTACAAAGCCACTTCAACAAAGAACAAAACGTAGAAAGGGCGATAAGAAGTTGGAACGCTGGTTTCTATTATGAGAAAAGATATGGCTGGGAAAGTCTAAGAAGGAGAACAAAATCCTATTACGAGAAAGTTATGAGGCATTATAAGGGGGACAAATAAGCCCCCATTTTTTGTAATATGCCTGTTGACCACAAGTAGTTCCATTGAATAAATTACAAATCCGCAAGAATTGCTCAGGTTCTTGCGGATTTTTTTTGTGCCGTATGCTGTTTAGATGCGTTTGCACATTCGCTGTCGCTTTAACAAGACTATGCATCTTGTATTGTCCAACCAGTCGGGATACCGTTATCACCCGTTGTCCAACTTGACATTGATGCAGCCTTTGTGAACGTACCACTTGATGCAACACCACTTACCCAATTCTTTGTACAGTCACTTGCGGATATGTCAGTTGCGAGACACTTGATATAGTTAAGACTTGTGCAACCACTGAACATATTCTCATAACAATAACCTGATAATGTGATGGCAGGTAACTCAGGAGCTGTTGCCAGACTTGTACAACCATAGAACATAGCACCACAAGAAAACGCTGCTAACGTTGTGGCTGATAACTCAGGTGCTGTTGTCAGACTTGTGCAATCAGCGAACATCCCATCATAACAACCCTCTGCCAATGTTGTAGCAGGTAATATAGAAGGAGCTGTTTCCAGACTTGTACAACCACTGAACATATTACTATAACAATAATCTGGTGATGTGGTGGCAGGAAGTTCAGGCGCTGTTTGCAGACTTGTGCAACCATTGAACATATTCTCATAACAAAACGCTGCTAACGTTGTGGCTGGCAATTCAGGTGCTGTTGTCAGACTTGTGCAATCTTGGAACATGCCGCCATAACAACCACGTGCCAATGTTGTGGCAGGCAACTCAGGTGCTGTTGTGAGGCTTCTGCAATCTAGGAACATATCTGAATAACAACCTTGTGACAATGTTGTTGCAGGCAATGATAAATTCTTGGTGTTTACTATGCCACAAGTCTTTCGGCCTTCATAGTCACAGAATAGAAGAATAAACTCTCGATTATGTTCAAGTGTTATTTGCCCTTTAAAGTTTTCGCCATAAAGCAATGACATCACATTTCCTTGTCCATCAAACTCACATGTGGATGAAAAAAATGAACCCACATCAGCACCAATACCATCTTCATCAAAATACCCTAATTGTGTAGCATTACCTTTCCATAATACTTTATCGCCTTCACTGACATTAACATTTATAACAAGATGTTCTTCTTTATCGTTTTGGTTTTGGGTTGTTGTCCAGGTTTCCCCGTTATCAGTTGAATATGACATTGAGGTAATCATATCAGTTCCCATTGATTTCAATATATTAAACGATATTGTACCATTCTCACGGGCAATCGTGGTAAAGTACTCATCAGCAAATGTATGGGGGTTGTAGTGCACCTCATTCTCTTGAATGCAGTGGCTAACGTTTGGTTTCATCATTGTACCTCCTGATACGAAATCCTCATATTCCGCATGCGTTTGAAATAACTTTAAGTAGTCCATATTTATTTTTAATTTTAATTTATTTATCTACAATATAAATAGTTGAGCAGGGTTAAAAAATAACGGAACGCCTTAAATTATCCGATATATGTCTTTTTTTGCAAAATCCCTACGCAAATTAGGGTAATCCCTAAATGTTCACGTAAAATCCCTAAACGTGTCATCAGGACTTGTATTTATGTCACTTCTTCGTTATTTATTTAAAAAAAGAGGAATAACCGCATAAAAGAAAATGGAGGATAAGATTATGAAAAAACTATTATTCACATTGTTCATGATGGTGTTTTGTCTGTCAATGACTTCATGTGTCACAACCGTTGAAGCACAGGACGATGTCTACTCGTCTGCCGTCATTGATGTGGATGACATCGAAATGGCCATAACATACGGAACCCCGTATATAATTGACGGAATGGTCCATTATTACCTATACAACAACTTGTATTACTATCCGTTCTATACAAGGGGGTATTGGTACTATCATGTATACAGAAGGCCGTTATTGAGATACCCAAGTTATTGGAGGCCAGCACCTAGAAGCCATTGGTTCAAGGGTGGAAGGTTCCATAACCCGCACGGATTCATCGGGCATCACGGGCATAGGCCGCATCATAACGATGGGGTAAGGTCTGGACGCCATAGGTACTCGATTGGCGGAGAAAGACCTTCAAGTACAAGGTCAACTGTCAATAGAAGACCAAATGTACATAACAGGAATATTTCATCACCAAGAAACAGGGCAACCATAAGACCTAACGTTGGTGGTGCAATGAAACCGCAAAGAAATCATTCCGTTGCACCCAGGAGTACTTTCGGTGGTTCTTCAAGACCATCCGCACCGTCAATGGGCATAGGCGGTTCATCACCGAGGCAATCTACAGGTGGAGGACATTTTGGTGGAAGAAGGTGAAAATGTAAATGGATGTTAAATCAATCCCAGGGATATTTTTTCCTGGGATTTTTTTTGGGTATTAGGAAAAAATGACATATATTTGTAGTGCAATACGAATTTAAATTTTTAAAAACATAGAAACATGAGTAAAAAGAATTTTTTAAGAGTGTCTGAAGAGTGGACACAGGATGTAAAGGAGGGTCTCATCGACCTTATTGAGAGCATACTTGATGAGAACGAGTTAACAATGGAGGAGTTTTGTGGTTTTATCGACGCAGACCAGGATGAGATTAACAAGTTCCTATACGATGGTGGAGAACTGAGCCTTCTTACCATCGGGAAGCTACTAATCGGTTCCAACCTTGCGATTGAGGTGAAACATGTGAAAGATACTGAGATAGGTTCATATGGCTTATCTGGAAGTGATTATGAGGACGAGGAAGAGACGACAAAGAAGGTGCAGCCACGTGATGAGAAGGGCCGCTTCAAGTCTTATGATGAGGTTAAGAAACAAGTTGAACCAGAACTTGAGGATTGGGGCTGTGGTGATGATGCGGAGGATATGATAGATGACCTTACACGCCTTCAAGACGCAATTCGTGAAACCATTGAGGAGCACCCTGAACGGATTTTGAAGCTTATCAGGGAAATTTTAACCTGATATTTTTAAGATTAAACATATTATGATTTTAGCCCCCCCCCCTTGCTTGTGGAAAGTAGGGCGGGATTTTTTGGGACTATATGCCTGTTAACACAAGGCATCCCCTTTGAATAAACACGCAAATCTGCAAGAAGCCTAAAATTCTTGCAGATTTTTTTTATGGCGTATGTATCTTAAGATACGTCTTGCGCATTCGCTGTTGTCCTAACAGAACTATGCGTCTTGTACCGTCCATCCACTTGGAATACCGAAAACACCCGTTAACCAACTTGACATTGATGCAGCCTTTGTGAACGTTCCATTCTCTGCAACACCCGTCATCCAATTGTCTGTACAACGACTTGCTGATATGTCTGTTGCAAGACACTTTATGTAATTAAGACTTGTACAACCACCGAACATATTTTCATAACATTCACCTGCCAGTATCGTTGCAGGCAACTCTGGCGCTGTTGTAAGACTTGTGCAACCATAGAACATATATTCACAACACCTATATGCCGTTTCCGTTCCCAGTCTGCTAGGTGGGGCTACCAGGCCTGTACAACCATAGAACATTTCCTTATAACAATTACTAGCTAATGTTGTTGCAGGTAACTCAGGTGTCGTTGTAAGACTTGTACAACCACGGAACATACTATAATAACACTGACTTGCTAATGTTGTTGCTGGCAACTCTGGTGCTGTTGTAAGACTTGTGCAACCATAGAACATAGTCCCATAACAATCAGTTGCCAACGTTGTTGCGGGCAACTTTGGGGCAACCGTTAGACTTCTACAGTCTCTGAACATTTCAGAATAACATCTACTTTCCAAAGTCGTGGCTGGCAAAACGAGATTTTCTGCACTAACTATACTACTGTTTCCAGAAAACATTTCATCAAAAATGCTGATTTTACCAGATAAATCGGTCTGCCCCCTAAAGTCATCACCAAAAACTAATGACATTGCGTTTCCCTGAATGTTAAACGTTCCCGTAGATGCGAATTTTCCATTTCCATTATAATTTGTTGACGGGAGTTGTGCCTTCCACATTACCTTATCACCAGCATTCACTTCAACCGTGTTACCCTGAGTCCAACTATTTCCATTATCTACCGAATAACTGACAACATTGTTATTTCTTGGCATAAATGTAAATGTTGTGTTTTCCAGTGCGACAAATGTTAGATATTCATCAGCAAATGTATGGGGGTTGTAATGCACCTCGTTCTCAGTAATGCAATGGCTCACATTTGGCCTGAGCATGCCCCCCCCCCCCTGCGAATTCCTCATACTGGGAGTGGGTATCAAATAATTTAATGTATTCCATATTTTTTCTGTTCTTTTCTACTTATTCAATTTATTAATAAATATGCGGAACATCTAAAAAAGTAAGGGGATGCATATGGGATAATTCCATGCATTCCCTTGTATTTGCATTCAGAACGATTTATTTTGTGCCAACAGGTATATAGTTCCATTATTTTTATCCCAACAATTTGCTTTTTACAAATATTTTCCATATCTTTGTACAAAATGTAAAAAGGAGTAATGGCAAAAAGAAAAAATGACATAAATTTAAATTACGATTGGTCAGAATACCAGAAAGACGTGTTCAATTTCATTGAGTCTGGTACTGGTCACCTTGTCGTGGAGGCAAATGCTGGGTGTGCGAAGACTACTACCATGATTAAATGTCTTGACTACATACCAGAGGATAAAAGCATACTGTTGTCAGCGTTCAACCGTGACATAGTGAAAGAACTGGAGAAGAAAACGAAGAGTCACCAGAATGTTCAGGTAAAGACGCTGCACGGACTTGGCTTGACTATGTTGAAGAGGAATTTTCCTAAAAGTGAATTGGTCCCAGACGTATATAAGTACGACACACACATCAAGAACTATATCAACATATACACGTCAATCAACACAATGGCACTGAAAAACGGTGAATATCAGAAATATCTTGACAATATCAAGAAGTATGTTGAATTCGGAAGGTTCTATATGTGTCAGACAGAAAAAGACCTTGATTTCATTGAAGACAGGTATTCCATTGACACGATTGCAGACGAGAAGGAAATTGCAATTAAAGTGATGGCTTGGGGTAAGACGGAACTTGATACCGTTGACTTCACTGACATGGTGTGGCTACCACATGTTCTTTATATAAAACCGTATGGACTTCAGTTTGATTTCATATTCATTGATGAGTGTCAGGATATGAATATTGCCGAAAGGGAACTTGTGTTCAAATGTTTCAAAATGGGTACGAGAATGATATCGGTTGGGGACGAAAATCAATGCCAGCCTGCTGGAACAAAGGTCTTACTAACAGATGGAACCGAAAAAAATATAGAAGAACTAAAAGTTGGTGATTATGTCGTGACATATAATACGGAATGGGGTAAATATTCTGGTTACAAGAATAGAAAGACTAATGGAAAATTAACAAACCAACGGGCAAACAAGATACTTGCAATTGAAAATCATATTGAAAATGAACTTATAACAATAAAAACAGAAACTGGTAAACAAAGTACCTATACACCAGGTCATATCTGTTATGCAAGGCTAAATAAAAAATATGTTGAAAACGCATATTGTACATATATAATGCGTAACAAAGATGGTATGTATAGGATAGGTAAAACAAAATTGAGAAGAAATGGATACCATTTTTCATTAAATCATAGAATGCTATGTGAAGGTTGTTGTGATGCATGGGTATTAAACATATTCGACACAGAAAAGGAGGCAAGAGTCGATGAGCTGGTGAATAGTTATAAGTTTGGAATACCGCAGCTTGTTTTTGATATGGAAAGAGCATGTCACAGCAAGGCAAGAAAATCTTATTTTCTCAATGAAGAAATAAAAACAATATATAATAAAATAGGGGAGAATATTGAAGAAAGGGTAAAAAAATGTTTAGAGTTCAATCATAGAAAAATAGAATACCCATTAGTTTCAAGTAATAAGAAGAATTACATATCTTCCGACCACTTTATAACTATTAATGCGTGTAATCTATTCCAGAAATATATGGAAGTTAATACGTTTGATGAAAATAACTATCAAATAAAAGAATGTTCAAAAAAATATTTAAGGACACCTGAAGAAATAATGTGTGTTGATTATGAGAATAAAGAAACAATAGTGTATTCACTGGAGGTTGAAAATTTGCATAATTATGTGGCTGATGGTATATTAACACATAATTGCTTATACAGCTTTGCTGGCGCAGACCCGAACTCATTCAACACGCTTAAGTCAATGCCTAATACAACGTGTCTTCCGTTAAGTATTTCATACAGGTGTCCGAAGAATATCGTCAATTTCGCAAGGAAAATCGTTCCACAGATTGAATGGAACCCAAATAATGAAATAGAAGGTGAAATCAAGTATGGTGTACAACTTGATGAGATTGGAGAGGGTGACATGGTACTATGCAGGAACAATGCCCCTCTTATACATGCCTATAATGAATTTCTGAAAGCTGGTAAGAAGGCTACTATAAGGGGTAAGGAGTTCGGTAGTACGTTGAAGACGACCATAAGGGCATATAAGACAGACGAGCTTGACATTAATTTGGTTAAGGACGGATTGTTTACGAGACTATACGACAATCTCTTTACGACAAGGGACAAACTGATGAGACAACACGGTATTGATAAGGATGCAGCCATGAAATCACCAGTGATTGAAAATAAGCTAGACGTTATCAAGACGCTTGAGGTGTTGTCTGAAGGCCTGAAAACAAAGGAAGAGCTTCTTGAAAAGGTAGAGGAAGTATTCCCAAAAAAGTCAAAGGATGGGGGCATATCACTGTCAACGGTACACAAGGCGAAGGGTCTTGAGGCGAACAACGTCTATATCATATGCCAGTCACTCATGCCAAGTAAGTCGGCAAAGAAAGACTGGGAAATACAGCAGGAATACAACCTTATGTATGTTGCATATACAAGGGCGAAGAAATCACTCTCATTCGTCGACGAAACTGGCTTCGAGTCGTTTAACAATCAAAGTGTTAAACAGGATAAGATTCTTGAGAGGATAGAGACGAAGGTGAACACTGTTCTTGGAAAGAAGCCAAAGGCCATACTAAACGAGACTACGGCAAGGACTATAATACAAAATGCGTCGAACATAAGACTTCCGCAGCCAAAGACAAGAAGTGTGAAGACGATTGACGACAGGAAAGAAACTACGTTTTCAAGCATGTTATCCAGAAAAAAATCAAAAAAGAAAAAGTAAATAATTAAGAAAATAGAAGAGATATGATAATCGGGTTTGCTGGGCGTTGCCGTTCTGGGAAGACGGAACTGGCCAAGGTTTGCGAAGCACACGGGTATAAGATATTGTCGTTCGCAACACCTCTTAAGGAATTATGTGCAAAAGTATTGTCGGTAACAATTGATGAACTCAATGCACTTAAGAATAACGGTACAAGGATAGACTTGACCATCGATGAATATATCTGTGAGATATTGTCAACGGAAACCGACATTCCAATCGGTACGGTAAAGGAAATTTCTCTCAGTAAGATAATCGTAGATGTCAGGGAGATGCTACAGTTTATTGGAACAGACCTTATAAGGAAATACAACACTGACTGGCATGTAAATAAGATTTCACGGATGATTGAACCAGGCAAAGACTATGTGTTTGACGATGTAAGGTTTCCTAACGAGAAAAGGATGATTACGTCTCTCGGCGGTGATTGCTGGTTTGTGGTCAGGCCAATGATAGGAAATATATCAAACCATGAATCAGAGACTTCAATAAAATGGAAAGACTGTTTTAATAAAATAATAATCAATGACAAATCGTTGGAATATCTTAAATTTAAGTGGGAAACTTTCCTTGATGATTACGAAAATTCTGTCTCCCATAGGGATGACGAATTTAATAGAATACTGGAAGTGTGTCCTGAGAATCGTATAGAAGCTCTTTCTGCCTTAGATATGCTCTTTATATCAGAGGATATGTTCACATACGAGGAAAGAGTGATAGACAGGGACAAAGTAGTTGGTTTTTTCCTCACACCTGGAAATGGGTTAAAGATATATTACAAGGACGGTTCTTTTGAATTTGTGTACAATAAACTTGTTATTGAAGACTTAAAAACAATAATGTAAATGGAAAAGATATTAGTATTCGGAGATATACACGGGCGTAAATTCTGGAAGAAACCTTTTAACGAGTATGTTGATAAGGTTGACAAGGTCGTATTCATCGGTGACTATCTTGACTTCTACCCAGATGAATGGGAGTACGGTGAGCACACAAGGAAGAATGACATTGATAATTTTCTGGAAATTATCGATTTAAAGACAAAGTATGGGGATAAAATTGTGCTTTTGATAGGTAATCATTGCCAACATTATAGAAGTGAAATTTTTAACAAATATGCTGGAGGTACCAGGAAAGATAACTTTAATTCAAAATACATTAAAGAAATTTTTGATGAATTCGATGATTATTTTCAGCTTGCCTATGAAGAAACGATAGGAGACAAGAGATTCCTTTTCACTCATGCTGGAGTGTGTAAGTCATGGTATGAAAAGTATAAGGATTTAATCGGTGAGCTAAACGCAGATAACCTTAATAAGCTTGATTTTTCGGACGAAGGCCAGATGGCATTGTCGCAGATATCAAATTACAGGTCGTGGTTTGGTGAGAAGACTGGAAGCATCCTTTGGTCTGATGTTCGGGAAAGGTATGTTGATAAAAGCGAAAACATCGAAGGCGTTTACCAGGTATTCGGACACACAAGACTTAAGGGAAAACCAATCATCACGGAACAATGGGCTTGTATAGACTGCTCCAAACCGTTTATGATTTATGAGAACGGTCTTATAGCGGAGTTAAATGAAAATGAGCAGGAATAATCCTGCCCATTTTTTTGCGTTCACTAATTTATTTCCTTCTGTTTGTTATTTTCTTCCACTCATCTGGGTTTTCCTTGTGCATGTCCTTGGTATGTTCCTGGTATTCTTTTCCCTTGTCAATCAAGTCTGACAGTTTACCCGTATCAGTGCCACGATTTTCAAAATCTCTCCATGACATCTGTTTCTGAAGTCTCTTCTCTCTTTCAGCGGTTGACATCTCATTAATGACCATCATTGCGGCCTCCTTGACAAACTGTTTTAGTTCCGATTCTGTCATTTTCATTGATTTGTTCTTGTCGATATGCTTCTGCCAATCATCAAAGAACTTGTCATCATGTTTCAGTCTGTCATATCTGTCCTGCATATCCTGTTTTTTCTTGCCTTTAACAGTAGGGTCCTTTTCGGTCTCATAATAGTACTGGTCTTTCATGCCTGCCTGTACATAAGGATTGCCTATATCTTCATAGTTTTTCAACGTTGACGGGTCGTTATTGGCCAGTCTTCTGCCTAAAGGCCTCCCTTTAAGGTAGGCGCCTCTCTTGGTGTCACCAGACTCCTTGATTGTCCTTCTCGGTTTCTTCCCTTCATAGTGGATATCTTCCCATGAGTCACCAATATCATCAGCATCACGTTCTCCGTTGACCCATTTACTCATCATGCGGTCTCTGTTCCTGAGTTCCCTTTCAGACCAGTCCGTGTCCTTTTTACGACTATAGATGGCACCATCGACTTCTTTAGGTATGACTTCATTTCGTATTTGTTGTGGACGTTCTTTTAACCACCAAGAATAATCATTCTCCATGTCTTTATCCCCATCTATCCATTCATCATCATCCCAACTGTTTGGTGGATTAAATGGATTATCTAAATAATCACCATTTGCCGCAGAATCAGCTAATGCCCATTCTTCATCACTAGGCTCACTTTTATTCCATCTGCCACTGAAATTATCAATGTCATAATTTAATGGTGTTTCCGATAAAATTTTCATCGCCGCTTCCTTAACGACTTGTTTGAGTTCAGACTCAGTTAATTTAATCTGTTTGTTCATGTTTTTATTTTTTTCTATTGTT
>JAEEGL016649082.1_pt1 | contig 23609 bp, 21 predicted proteins | sample 9134231 | NCBI WGS metagenome assembly JAEEGL01 (sample SAMN16246548, study PRJNA631951) | gut metagenome | biome: gut microbiome; feature: rumen; material: fiber-attached | host: Bos | place: Iran: Karaj | collected 2018-10 | reverse complement strand
TCCTTAACCTCTGTTCCTGCCTGATAAGGATCATCGGAAAGTCTCTCGATGACAACCATCTTGCCGCTGTCACCTTCGTCTGCAGCCTTCATTGCAGCACCACCAACCTCATAGGCCTCAAGAATATCCACACGTGATGCACAGTGGCTTGCTGCTCTCTGAAGAGTTGAAAGCTCGATGGGACGAGTCTTGCAACCACATTCCTTGGAAACAACTTCGCAGAGATATCTTGCTGTACCTGTGAGCTGCTTATGTCCGAAAGCATCCACATAATCGATGCTGTTTCCAAGCTCGCTGACATATTTGCCGTCCTTGGTTCTGATACCCTCTGAAACAGCAACAACGATAGAAGCCTTGTTCTTGAGAAGTCCCTTGATCTTCTTGATGAAAGCATCCATGTCAAAAGGAAGCTCCGGAAGATAAATTGCGTCAGGTCCGTCACAGTCTTCGCCCTTGGCAAGTGCTGTAGCGCCTGTAAGCCATCCGGCATTTCTTCCCATTACTTCCACAATGATAACCTGGCCGTTGCTTGTCTCAAGTGACCAGCTGTCTCTGATGATCTCTTTTACAGAAGTACCGATATACTTGGCTGCTGAGCCGTAACCCGGTGTATGATCGGTAAGTGCCAGATCGTTATCGATTGTCTTAGGGCAGCCTACAAATCTGATGGCTGATCCGGAAATTATAGCGTAATCGGAAAGTTTCTTGATGGTGTCCATTGAATCATTTCCACCAATGTAGATGAAGCAGTCAATCTCGAGCTTATCCAGAATCTGGAAGATTTTCTCATAGATTTCCTTGCTCTCAAAAATCTCAGGAAGCTTGAATCTGCATGATCCCAAATATGCAGATGGAGTTCTCTTCAAAAGCTCAATGTCAAGTCCTGACTGAATGTGATCAGCAAGGTCAACATATCTGCCTTCCATAAGTCCCTGTACACCATGGATCATTCCGTAAACCTTCTGATATCCACGGTCGATAGCGGTTCTGTAAACACCTGCGAGTGAGGAGTTGATTGCCGCTGTAGGGCCTCCCGACTGTCCAACAATTACATTACGTTTCTTTTTCTGTACCATTGACTCCTGTCCCCTTTCGAAAGTTTCATACCTTTTGATTATAGTCGAAAAAACGTGCCATGTCACTAATCAATTGTCCCCGCCTGTCAGCTCGAATTTCATCACAACAGGGTTGTGATCCGCGAACTCGAATCCTGTATCCCTTGTCGTTATTTCATTCACGCTGATATTGGGAGAAACCAGAAATCCATCAATCACATAATACTGAAAATCTTTGGGATCTCTGCTCTGTGCAGTTGTAAGTGCTCTGTCAAGCGATCTGCAACTAGGCGCGTCATCTCCTGTATAAAAAGATGCATACTCCTCGAATTCCGTTGCATCTATGACACCCGGAACCCACAGTCCCTCCAGCTGCGGGTAATCGGAAGTATCCACGGTTGTAAATACCTGGTTAAAGTCTCCGCCTGCAATAACATAATTACCGGCCTCAACTTCCTGTATCAAGAGCTCCTTGAGCATCTTGGTCTGGGCAATCTTGCCCGAGCCGTCATCATAAGCTTCAAGGTGAAAATTTATAAATACCAGTTCCTTATCATTTCCGTCAATTGGACATCTGGCAATCATCAGGCACCTTTTGAGATTGATGGCGCTGACCGGCCATTTGAAGGTGGTAGGAAGCTTGTATCTCTTGGCATCATCAATATGACAGGTAGAAAAAAGCCCAAGTCCGCATTCAACCTTGCCTATAGGCGGAATGGGATATGGAAGAAATGCCACTCTGAAATTGGTGGCATAAGCATTCTGTCCCGAGAGAACGCCTCCGGTACTGTTATCTGCCAGATAATGCAGCTCGTCCACATAATGAGCCCTGGTGGACTTTCTGTCCAGTTCCTGAAGGAACAGAAAGTCCGGAGCCTCTGTAGTTATCTGATTAAGGATACCATTAAGGTTATAATATACCCTGTCCTTGGTTGCGGTATTGACCATCTTACCGCCATCCATGAAGAAGTCGGCATTGTCACCAAGGGCACCGTATCCCACGTTCCAGGTCTCAATAGTATACTCTTTGCCGAGAACAACCTTATCTCCCTTATCACTGGAAAGAGTCAGTTGTTCAATATCTGCCGGTTTGTATTCATCCACCGTCAGATATGCGCCCAGCATGACGGCAACTATAAGCAGTAAAAGAAGTATCTGTAATACGATCTTCAGAATCTTTTTAACTGTTATCTCCATATGCCCCTCGAAAATGTTTAAAAAAGGCATCCGCAGTATTGCAGATGCCCATAGTAATCCTTATTAAAAATCTTCTTCCTCGAAAGCGATTCTTCTTCCCGCATTCTTGCCAATGCCATAGGCAATGGCAGCGATCACAATAACGCTTACTGCAGCAACGGCGCAACCTACGAAGAGCTTCTTCTTGTCTTCGTCAAAGCCCTCCCAGATATCCATAACCTTGTCTATCTTCTCCTTGGCAAAATCAATTGCTGTTACCACAAAATCTGTCATAGAATAATTACCTCCGTAATTAGCTGACCATGATACTCTATATCATAAAACTTATCATACTATATATTGTACTTCTTTGCTTTGCGTAACTCAAGTTTTTTTAATATATAATCCTTCCAGACAAAATCAAAAATAGCTGCAAAAGGAATAGCCAGCAGGATTCCGATGACTCCGAACAGTCTTCCGCCCAAAATGATGGAAATCAGGATCATAAGAGGCGATACTCCAAGGCTCTCTCCGAAAAGCCTGGGCTTTAAGATATAGCCGTCAATTGTCTGAAGTACGATCGTAAAGATGATAAAAGCCAGTGCATACCAGGGCTTGACCAGAACCAGAATAAAGGCTCCGATGACAGCTCCCACAATGGGACCGAAGGTAGGCGCCAGATTGGTGATACCAACAATAAAGGAAATAACCACCGAATACGGAAGTCCTGCAATGAGCATGAATATCAGGTTGATGATGCCCACGATTATTCCATCAACTATATCAAAGCTGATATATCTGATAAGAATGGCATTACATCTGTCCAGAAGAAGGCACGTATTTTTGTAGGTATCATCCTTCATAAGAAGTGCAAAAAGCCTTGAGACACCGTTTATTATCCTCTCCTTATCAAGTAGCAGATAAATGGCAAGAATGAAGGATATAACCAAATCAAATACACTCTTACCGATATTGGCGGATGTATTAACCACGTTTGACATATTGTTGGAAAAATAGTCTGTAACAGTCCTCAGGAGCTTTTCACTGAAAGTCGCAAGGCCGGTCAGATCAACTCCAAAGAAACTCTGGTTGCCCTTCTGGAATCCCTCAAGAATAGACTGCATTGTTTCCACATAGCCGCCCATATTGTTCGCAAGTGTCATAACGGAATCTGCCAGCTGCGGTATAAGAGCCACGAACAGCAAAGTCACCGCCAATATGATGACGATAATGGTGAAGGCAACGGACAACTTCCAGGCTGTCTTTCTGTTCTTTAATTTCTTAAACACATAATCCCGAAACAGATTGGATACAGGATTGAAAATATAAGCAATAACAACCGCAGTTATTATGGGCTTCAGAAAACTAAAAAAAGATCCGACTCCTCCAAAAATATCGGAAAAGTGCGTGATTATCATATAAAAAGCCACTGCAGCGCACAGTGCAAAGGTATTGGCGACCCATCTTTTCTTAAGCCATTTGTCGTTTAGTTTCATTAAGCTACCATCCTCCTTATCATCCAAAATCGTTGTAAAGTCTGCGCTTTTTTGCACGTTTCATGCTCTTTTTCTTAACGTTTTTTCTCACTCTGTTTCTGTGATGATCATCATAGAGTGCCTTCACTCCCGGATGGAAAAAGCGGTTAATAAAGGCGCCTATGAGGAAAATATAAATGCATGTATAAAGCCAGAACATCATAATTGCCGGAGTTGCCAGGCTTCCGTATATCGAATAGCTGTCCGTGTTGTTGACATATACAGAGAACAGCCACGAAAACACATACCATACAATCGCTGAAAATACTGCTCCCGGCAGCTGATATATAAATTTCATCTTAGCACTTGGTATATAAGTATATATTAACGCAAAGGCCAGCGTAGCGATAGCGATGACCAGAATAAATTTAAAATTCACCATAAAAACTATTGGCTTGGATAGCGCAGGATATGCTTTTAGTATAATGCTTTTTATGAGTTTACCAAAGACCATCAGCATAAGCATCAGCAGAACCGTAATGATCATTGCTATGGTATACAGCGTTGCAATGAACCTGAGATAAAAATAATTTCTTCTCTCATCAACATCATATATCACATTGAGTCCCCTTATAAGAGCAAGCATTCCAAGTGCCCCCGCCCACAGAGTAACAATGGCTGATATGGAAAAGATTGCCACGGATTTCTCATAGGCTTCACTTATAAGCTTGGTCATTATATCATCCGCAAAATCCGGTGCAATATCAACAACCGCCTCTACCAGATCGGTCTCGGTAACCGTTGTATAGGGAAGTACAGACGAAAGTGTCACAAGAAGAGGTATCAATGAGAGTATCAGAAAAAATGCGGTACTACCGGCATAGGCAGCAATATTCTTTTTTTGCATTCTAACAGCAAAGTCCTTGGACATTGCGATCAGTACTGCCTTAACATTCATAAAACTAACCCCTTACATGGAAAAAGCAGCCACCAGAGATGACTGCTTTTATTTCCAATTTGGTCCCAGAGTGCCGGTTCCTGTTATTTGACTCCTAGCTAACGCCAGGTGGGTTACCGCAACCAATATGCCTGTCTTCCTCTCCCATAGCTGGTCTGCGCATGCGCAGGGCCGAAGGCGTGACATTTATATTGATGATGTAGGAGTCCCGTTTAAAGTAATGTAGGTTCAAATTACACAGGAGGTGTCGGACATCCCAGGAAAACTACTAAGTAGTTTCTAACTCTATTATATCCAAGACGTGGCTTTTTTCAAGGCTCTACCCGCAATTTAACACTATTTTAATAGCAATTTAATTTATGGGTCTGGTGGCCTCCTTAAGCCATTCTCTGACCTCCTGATCCTCGATAAGAGGAAGGAGCTTCTCATACACACGTGCATGATAATCATTGAGGGCCTTCACATTCTCAGGCTTCATATAAGCTGTATCTATGGCCTCAAGATCGATGGGCACATAGGTCAGATGATCAAAGCCGTAGAATTTGCCGTACTCATTCTCGTTTCTTTTAACGACCTCAACGATGTTCTCGATACGGATTCCATGACTTCCCTCAATGTATACACCGGGCTCATCGGATACGATCATTCCGGGCTGTAAAAGAGCTTCCTCCATTCCGGGAGCAAATCTCCATCTGATGTTCTGAGGTCCCTCATGGACATTGAGCATATAGCCGATTCCGTGACCTGTTCCATGGTTGTAGTCTATATCCATATCCCACAGAGGCTGTCTGGCAAAAATATCAACGTTTCTTCCGGTGCAGCCCTCCATGAATCTGGCCCCAGCAAGCTGCAGCATACCTGCAACTGTAGCTGTGTAATGTTTCTTGATCTCCCCGGAAATCTCACCGACAACAATTGTTCTTGTCACATCAGTTGTGCCGCCTGTGTAGGTAGCTCCTGAGTCAACAAGAAGCATTCCCTCTGCCTTAACCTCCGCGCAGTTATCCTCAGTAGCCTCATAATGCGCCATAGCGGCATTTGCATTGTAAGCACTGATGGTAGGAAATGACAGTTCAATAAATCCGGGAATCTCCGCTCTCATGCCATCCAGCTTCATTGCAGCTGAATATTCGGTCATGGGAATCTTGCCCACATTTTTCTTGACCCAATAAATGAACTCAGTGAGCTTGGCGCTGTCCTTAAGATATACCTCACGGATATTCTTAAGCTCAGTCTCGTTCTTGATCGCCTTCATCAGCTCGGTGGGGTTCTTCTGGTTCTTAAGCTCAACTCCGGCTTCTTTGGCCTTATTCACAAGAGTCTTGTAGGTAAGGAAATTGGTATTTCTCTTGTCATATAAAACATCCCCGAAGAACTTAATATCTGTAAGAAAAGCAGTGAGCTCACGATAGTCCTTAAGCATGATACCCACTCTGTCACAGTATGCCTTAACTTCAGGTGTAACCTCTTTTGCCTGAACAAACAAAACAAATTCGGAATCTGTCACATAGGCATAGGAAAGAGCAACCGGATTGCACTCCACATCATTTCCTCTTAAGTTTGTAAGCCACATGATGTCATCCAGCTTGCTAAGAAGATGTGAAGTTGTGCCATATTCACTCATAGCCTTCCTAAGATCCGCAAGTTTCTCGGCAAAGCTCTTACCGCAGAGTTCGTCAGAAAGAACATACATATCGTGGCAGGGAAGTTCCGGCCTGTCTGTCCATACTTCTTCCGCAAGATCCTTTTCAATCTTAAAGGTAACGTTCTTATGAGACAGCTTTTTCTCCAGCTTCTCACCGATACTGGTGGAAATGACCCTTCCGTCGAAACCGAGGCTCTCGCCGTCCTTCATATTCTTCTCCAGGAATTCCTCTATTGTGGGAACGCCGGGATTCATCATCTTAAAAAGCTCTACCCCTGTACCCTTCATCTGGTTCTCAGCCTGGATGAAGTATCTTCCGTCAGTCCACATACCGGCATGGTCTTTACTCACAACAAGGGTTCCGTTGGAGCCGTCAAAACCGCAGAAGTACTCTCTTACCTTAAAAAAGTCTGCGGAATACTCTGAGTTGTGGAAGTCTGAGGTAGGCATCATGTAATAATCTATGCCGTTTTCCTGCATTTTGGCACGCAGGTTTTTAAGCCTTTCTTTTATAACTGTATTTTCGTAAGACATGTAAATTTTACACTCCCAGCTCAATTAAAGATTATATTTTGCTGCGATAAGAGGAGCAACCTTGGATGAACCGATTCTGCTGCAGCCTGCCTCAGCATATGCCTTGGCATCCTCGATGGTTCTGATTCCACCGGCAGCCTTGATTTTAACATCAGGGCCGATGTGCTTCTTGAAAAGCTCGATATCTGCGAGTGTGGCACCTGCAGAGCCAAAGCCTGTAGAAGTCTTGATGTAATCAGCCTTAACCTCTGTTACGATCTTGCAGAGCTCGATCTTCTCTTCCTCTGTGAGGTAGCAGGTCTCGATGATAACCTTAAGAAGCTTGTCGCCGCAAGCCTTGCGGATTGCCTCAAGTTCCTTCTTAACCTCATCAAATCTGCCGTTCTTAACATCGCTGATATTAACTACGGTATCAATCTCTGATGCACCGTCCTTGATGGCCTCCTGTGCCTCAACAACCTTGGATGCGCAGCAGCTGTAACCAAGAGGGAATCCGATTACCGTGCAAAGCTTGAGTGCATCGCCGTATTTGTCATGTGTTCTCTTAAGATATGTGGGAGGAATGCAGACAGTAGCTGTGCCGTACTTAACAGCCTCATCGCAAAGGCTTACGATATCCTCCCATTTAGCATCAGCCTGAAGCTGTGTGTGATCAATGAGTTTCAAAATATCTTTCTCTTCCATAGCTCTATCCTTTCTCATATAGTTAAAAAACTATCGTTTCTTATGCATAGACCATTATATCTCCATAAGCATAGTCGCGCAACTTTGCAAAGAAGGGCATGAAAAAAGGCCACAGCACAATGGCTGCGGCCTTGAAAGTCATGAATTACTTTTTATTTACAGCGTCCTTAAGAGCCTTACCAGCCTTGAACTTAGGAACTGTAGCTGCAGGAATCTTGATTGCAGCGCCTGTCTGAGGGTTCTTACCTGTTCTGGCTGCTCTCTTAGCGGTCTCAAATGTACCGAAGCCAACGAGCTGAACTTTGCCCTTCTTCTTAAGTTCCTTAGTAACTACGTCAACGAAAGCCTTTACAGACTTCTCTGATGCAGCCTTTGTAAGGCCAGTCTCTTTTGCGATTGCTTCAACTAATTCTGTCTTGTTCATTCTGATTCTCCCTTCTCATACTTGTGATTGCATGTGTACTTGCAAGTCCCCCGCAAGTCACGAACTACTCTACTAGCGTAGTACAGAATGTGTACCTTGTCAAACGCATTTTTATTCACATTATTCCGAACGTTTAACAAAAGCCTCAACATCCCTTGTTTCGTAGCTTTTCACCCTTACGCCGTCATAGCTGTGTTCAAGGTAAATTATGGCTTCAAGGCCTGTTTTTGTATAATCATGCAGTCCCTGATAGGCTCTGAAGTTCCCTAAAGAGTAAAAAATTAGCATTTTTTTACCGTCAGGCCTATTTTTTTCTTCTACTTTCTGGGTCACATGAGGATGAGTTCCGATAACAATGTCTGCTCCGCCCTCTGCAAAAAGCTCTGCCAGCTCTTCCTGCTGCTTGGACACTTCCGCCCGGTACTCCTCACCCCAGTGGGCAAAAACCACGAGAATATCAGCTTCTTTTCCGGCTGTTTCCATATCTTCCAGCACCTTGGCTCTCTCCTTTTGGCTGCTCGGAAGATAGTGTACAATGTATGGATATTCATCCTTCGCATCATACCCGTTGGTTCCGTAGGTGTAGGAAAAAAGTGCGATTTTCATGCCGTTGCAGGCCTTTATCACATAGGGCTTATACTCAGTATCGCTGCTCTTTTGAACCCCCGGAGTAAGAATATTCTCTTTTTCAAAAAAAGAAACAGTATCGTCAATGCCGGTAATTCCTCTGTCCAGCGCATGATTGGAGCCGCATACAGCCACATCAAAGCCGGCACCTGCAATTGCCTGCCCAACTGCTATGGGAGATCCGAAAGAAGGATAACCTCCAACAGCCTCCTCATTATTCACAAGTATGGATTCCAACTGTATTGACGCTATGTCGGCGCTCTGAATTTCCGAAACAAAAGGCTCATACAAAAAATCATAGTTTCCGCCATGTTTCATATTGGCATATTCATATATTTCCTTGTGGATCAGATTGTCTCCAAAAACAACAAGTTTCACATCATTTTTGATGCTCTTGATCCCAAATGACTTCCATATCCAGAGGGTGCTGTTACCGGAAATCCTCTCGGTAAGAAGGATCTTGTCATTCTGCTCCATGAGCTTCATCCTGGTCATTTCTTCGCCTATGTAAGAAGCGCACCACTTCTGTCTCACCTCGTTATCTTCGGAAATCTCATAGATAAAAATATGCTGTGAATACCTGTCATCCTCATTATCCGTGATCCAGAAAGGCCTTGCTTTTCCGTATATCCCCTTCTTCCAGAGAAGAAGTATTATCTCCGTCTGCCCGTTTCCGTCAAGGTCGGAAAAAAGAAAATCCTGTATCTTGTATTCTTTTCCCGATTCCCATAGCTTTTCGCCTCCCGGAAGCGTCACAACAAGCTTTTTATTCTTCAGTATTCCGGCAATTCCGCTCCCGGTATACCTTTTTGTCTCATTCCACCTGACATGAAGGGGTATCCCTTTTCCCAAACGCAGGAAAATCGTGATGCAAAAAACTACTGCCGCCGTAAAAAGCAGCAGTAGCCAAAAATATTGATTTTTTAAAAATTTATTTTTATGCATTTTTAATCCACACGATAGCTCAGTGTCCATTTTGCCCTGTCGGGAGCAGGCTCTGATTTAACCCAGTTCCAGTTGTCATCCATATGGCCGCCGTCCAGTCTTTCCCTGAATTCTTCGTCGGTGAGACGGTCACTTATCGGGGTTTCAAACTGATAGAAGCTGTATACGCTTCCACTTCCGATATGGAGCTTGCCATCCATGGGAAATGCCACATAGATATTGTCAGCTTTTCCGGAGCCGATCTCCAATACAGTGCCCTTGGGATCTGTAGCAATGTCGGCAACTACCGGACAGGGAGCCTGGTTGCTCGCAAAAAGATCATCAATGCTGTCTTTGTTTACATCGTACCAGAAATGCTCAAGATAACCGCCATACTCACGGATAAATTCATATTCACCATCGGTGCGTTCTTTATTCGTCAGCTCTTTTTCGGAAATGGTAAGCAGAGTTTTTCCTATCTCTGTAAGCTTATCAAGGTTCTCGGCATCTTCAGCAGCAAGCATTCCTCTTGCTGAAAGTCCCTCTTTTGTCTTCTCGGAAAGGAATACGAATCTGCTGTAAACAACGGGCTGAGGATCCACATATCCTCTGTCATCAGGCTCATCCTCCCAGCCATCGCCCATCTCCGCGGCATAGGCCTGCTTGGCATAAAGAATGGTATCATGCTTAAGCTCGGCATAGGAACCTGCAAAGGTTTCAAGATTCTTCCTGGTCCATTCATCAGACTGCATATAGGAAGGATACCCCTCCTTCTTTTCCTCCAAAAGAGGTCTTAAGATGTTCAGCCATCCCGCATAGAGGCTTGAATTCCAAAGAACAGGATCATCGTTGTTAAACATAGCCTTTGCCTTGGCAAGCTGCTCATCATAATTGGGATAATCGGTGGAACCTTCCTCCTTCAGGATCTCGTAGGCCTTCTGTGATCCAAGGGCTGCGGGAACATCAAGAGTATCCGGAAGACTTCTTCTCTCACCGTTTGCATTTTCCTCAACTTCTTTGTACATGAGTCTCTGGAAGATCGCAGCGTCAATGGTAAAGCGCTGTCCCATAAATCTAAAGGTTGGAATAACCGGGTTATCTCCCTCATCTACGGGAACCGAATTGATCTGGGGAACACCAAGATTTAAACGCTCTGCCAAAACCGTATCAAAAGCTGAAGAATTATCCTTCATATCAGAGATCTCCGGGATCTTACCATAAGCCTTGACTAATATCTCCTTCATCTGAGCATATCCCGGATCATCAGATGCACCGGCAAAAAATGAAGTGATGTCAAAAATTTCACTCCAAGAGCTCTCATTCCCGGAAATAGCCGCACTTATCAGGATACTGCTTCTTACCTGATCTTCATCCTTAAGAACGAAGCCAATCCTTCCGTACCACATCATTGTGCGGAAATACTTTTCAAGCTCGGGGCTCTTAGTATAGTTACCTCTGGGCTTGTACTGAGTGTAGTCCTCATACTCATCTGTCAACGGACATTTCTCAATATTGCCCGCAGCCATTATCTTGTCGTACTCTCCTTTTGCTGTATCAAGAGCCTCTTTATCCATCAGGCTTGTGGCATTTCCATCATTCTGAATAAGCTCTGCGGTGTAGAAAAAGATAAGATTTCTAAAGGCTGCACTTTCCCACTCAGTGCCCTTAAGTTCCGAATAAGCGCTCTCTGCCTCTGCTGTCATGGCATCCGTAAGAGAAGTAAGCTTCGAAGTCAGATAGTTCTCTTCGGTTTTTTCAAGAAGATGCGCAAAGTAAAGGTGATAAGTATGTAAAAGCGAATCTACAGTGACAAAATTTGGGAACATGCAATATCTGTTGTACTCATAGATATCAAAGAATTCCTCATCGCCACTTTCAGATACATAAAATCCGTTGTTCTTAAGTGCATTCATGCGGTCCTTTACATGGTTATACTGACTTTCATTACTGGGATCCAGCAAATAATCAAAGCGCTCTGCAACATAAACGTTTGAAAAGTCATCTGCGATGGTCATTGGTTCCACAGAGGGTACAAGGTTCTTATCATAATAGATTTCTTCGCTGTCTCCCAAAAATGATGTTCCTACCGCATATGCACCATGCGCGGTGGTATCCATCGTAATGTTATCTGCCTGATCCGATACATCTTCTGATGTCGCATCAGTAGCCCGGTCGGTTGTCTGGTCAGTGGATGCCTGCGATAACTCATCATTGGACTTTGAAGCCTCCACAGCGCCATCCTCTATCGGTACTTCCTGATTGCCTAAAGCTGAGCAGCCACCCAGTGTCATGGAAGCTGCCAGTAAAACTGCCAACATTCTTTTTTTCATTTTTGTCCTCCTCTGAATGTCTTAAAACTTAGACTTTATCCATTATAACACATGTCCTTATATATATATTACAGATAAGAAGCGCAAAACGAATTCGCCTGCCGGCCTTGTGCAACAAAAAAGAATGCCGCCCTGCAAAAAGACAGCATCCTTCGTAGTCATATTAAATTATTGTCTATCCTTCATCGGCTTATACTCTTTGCGGGGCTCAATAGCCATATACGCAGGACGAATGATCTTGCCGTTATTGGCCAGTTCCTCCATTCTGTGAGCACTCCAGCCAACAATACGTGCCATGGCAAATATGGTGGGATACAGCTCTTCAGGGAGATCCAACATTCTGTAAACGAAACCTGAATAGAAGTCCACATTGGCACTTACGCCCTTGTACATGGTGCGCTCGCCGCTGATGATCTTGGGAGCAAGGCGCTCTACCATCTCATAGAGTGCAAGCTCGTCTTCCCTGCCCTTCTCCACTGCCAGCTTCTTGACGAAGCTCTTAAGGATCATTGCTCTTGGATCTGACTTGGAATAAATGGCATGTCCTATTCCATAGATAAGTCCAGCCTTGTCAAAAGCCTCCTTATTAAGGATCTTATCAAGGTATGCTGCAACCTCATCCTCATCCTTCCAGTCTTTGACATTAGCTTCAATGTCATCAAACATATGAACAACCTTAATATTGGCACCGCCGTGGCGTGGTCCCTTAAGAGACCCTATTGCCGCTGCGATAACGGAATAGGTATCCGTCATACTGGAGCTAACTACATGGGTTGTGAAGGATGAATTGTTACCGCCGCCGTGTTCCATATGAAGCACAAGGCAGATATCAAGAAGCTTGGCTTCAAGCTCCGTATATTTGCTGTCAGGTCTTAAGAGGTACAGAATTGTCTCTGCTGTTCCCAGTTCCTCTCTCGGAGGGTGGATAAACAGAGAATTGCCCTCATGATAATGGTTATAAGCATGATATCCATAGATAGCAAGCAGCGGGAAAATACTGATAAGTTGCAGTGACTGACGCAGCACATTTGGAAGTGAAACGTCATCTGCATAGTCATCATAGGAATACAGTGTAAGGACACTTCTTGCCAGGGTATTCATCATATCCCTGCTGGGTGCCTTCATGATAACATCGCGAACAAAGCTGGGAGGAAGACTCTTGTAGATACCAAGAAGCTTCTCAAATTCAAACAGTTCCTTACCTGTGGGAAGCTTATCAAAAAGAAGCAGATAAGCACACTCTTCAAATGCAAATCTGTTCTCTGCAACTGCATTGTCAATAAGCTTATGAACATCGTAGCCTCTGAAAAAGATCTCTCCGTCGGCGGGAACCTCCACGCCGTCAACCACTTTCTTGGCCACAATCTCGGATATACGGGTCAGACCCGTAAGGACTCCCTTTCCGTTAAGGTCTCGAAGTCCTCTTTTTACGTCATACTTCAAAAAAAGTTCATTCTCAATAAGATTTGCTTCTCTCGAAAGGTTAGAAAGTTCAACAATCTCCGGTGTGTTTTCCGAGTAATAACCTTTACCTAAATCCATACGCACCTCCTGTCGGGAATATTCATTTCTTCTGTTTCTTGTTATTCTGACTGTAAAATCTTCTCTTTCCCCTCTCAACCGAAAGATAGAATACTATCCACACCACAAGGACCACCGCATAGATAATGGCATGATAAATGCCGTATCCGTATAGATCCAGTCCTATGCCGACCATTCCCAGAAGCACGAGGATCATCCCCTCTGCCAGATGCCTTGGGTAAGCATATTTCTTGAAAGCCTCTCTGTCGGTAAGAGTGTGTACATTCACTGTAGGTGGCAAAATAACGCCTACTTTTATTATATCATTAAGTTTCATCATCTGAGCGGCATAAATCATGTAAATACCGCCCAAAACGATGGCTATGTCAAAAATATTACTGTATGTATCCATAAATCATCCTTTAGATTCCAAGAAAGTTCTTAACTGCGCTCTCCATCTCGCTCTTTTCCACAACCGTCTTGTGTCTTATCTCAGCGGTTCTGATGGATTCAACTGCCTCGGGTATAGCGATTCCTGAAACATCACTTAGCTCATCTGCCAGAGCAAAGTCATCCTTGCTCTCATCGCCCTTGCCAAGGGCATTCATAACGCTTCTTGTGAACTTAAATGGGCTTGCTGTGGAAGCAATAACTGTTACGGTCTTATCTGCGGTGTCCTTAACATACTTGTCGTAAACAGCACTTGCAACCGCTGTATGTGTATCGATGAGATAACCTGCATCCTCAAAAAGCTTCTTGATGGTGGCAAAAGTCTCTTCCTCTGAAGCGAAGTTACCATAGAAATCTGTGAGCTTACTTCTCATCTCATCTGTGATAACATACTTGCCGTTCTCGGAAAGGTCCTTCATGTAAGCTGCATCTGCTGCTGAATCATCTCCTGCAATGTGATAGATAAGTCTCTCAAGATTTGAAGAGATAAGAATATCCATTGAAGGCGATGAAGTAAGCACAAACTCACGGTTTCTGTCATAGGCTCCTGACATGAAGAAGTCAAAGAGAACCTTGTTGGAATTGGATGCACAGATAAGCTTTGCAATAGGCACACCCATGTTCTTGGCATAATAAGCCGCAAGAATGTTTCCAAAGTTACCTGTGGGAACAACTACATTGATGCTGTCGCCGTCGGCGATTCTACCCTCCTTGAGGAGCTTGCAGTAAGAATAAACATAATAAACGATCTGAGGAACCAGTCTTCCGATGTTTATGGAGTTGGCTGAAGAGAACTGGAAGCCCTTCTCATCCATAACCTTGGCAAGCTCAGGATCTGTAAAGAGCTTTTTAACGCCTGTCTGGGCATCGTCAAAGTTTCCTTCGATACCGATAACACAGGTGTTATCACCCTTCTGTGTAACCATCTGCTGTTCCTGTATGGGGCTTACGCCGTGCTTGGGATAAAAAACAATGATCCTTGTGCCGGGAACATCTGCAAAACCTGCAAGTGCAGCCTTACCTGTATCTCCGGATGTAGCTGTAAGAATAACGATCTCATTCTTGGCGTTGTTCTTCTTGGCAGCTGTTGTCATGAGATATGGAAGAATTGAAAGAGCCATATCCTTAAAGGCAATGGTTGCTCCGTGATAGAGCTCCAGGTAATATGCTCCACCCGCCTCTGACAAGGGTGCGATCTCCTCTGTGTCAAACTTGGAATCATACGCGTGTGAGATACAGTATTTGAGTTCCTCCTCAGTATAATCCGTCAAAAGAAGCTTCATAACCTCATAGGCTGTGCCCTGATAATCAAGCTGTGCTAATTCTCTCAATGACTTCTCAAGGGTGGGAATATGATCCGGAACATATAATCCTCCGTCCGGTGCCAAACCTCTGAGAATCGCCTCAGACGCCTTGATCTGTCCTTTTGCTCCTCTGGTACTGCTGTACAAAACTTCCTTTGTCATTGCTTTCACTCCTCATTTATTGGTAAAATATTAATTGATATAGCGATAATTATAGATTTTTCAAGGTAAGATTTTACCCTTTGAGTAATCAGTATACCATAATACCCACGAAAATATCTACCATTCATTTTAATACTTTGAATTATTAAAGCACTAAACAAAAGGTTTGTAAAGATGGCAGAAAAGATAAGTAAGATCCGCAATATCGGCGTCTACGAAACTACCCTGAAGGACGGTACTCCCTCCTTCAGAGCCTCCATCACCCACGGCGGAAAGCATATTTCCCTGGGGTCTTTTTCCGATGCGAACACTGCTGCCGTTGTTTACAAAGAAGCCCGTCACATATTATCGGACCCTGACTTTGTCGTTTCTTCATACAACTCCAATATGTACCTTCCCTTTGATAAGTGCGTGTGCCTTATTAATTTCAGGGATAAGGGCATGTACATCTCCAATCCTATTTATCTTGAAAAGAAATACTTCTTTTATTATCTGTCTCCAACGCTTGTCTACAAATTCGATATAGAGGATCTGTTTTACTACTCTTCTCATAAGATCATGAAAAGAGGACGTCATCTTTTTGTTGCGGACTACGGCAGTCAGCTGTCCGTCCTTGCCCGCTATGGGATCAAGAGCTATGCCGTGGAAGGAAGAGATTACCGCTTTGCAAATGATGACAGTACAGACCTTAGATATGAAAACATCATCATTCTGAACAGATACAGAGGTGTAAGGCAATTTGCCGAAAAAGGCTTCATCCGCTACAAAAGCGTAATACATGTCAAGAGTAATTATGTGATCGGCAAGTACAACACAGAAGCCGAGGCAGCCATCGCCTATAATAAAGCCGCTGATATTCTCAAAAAAAATGGGATAAAGAAAAATTTCCAACTTAACTACGTGGAAGATCTTTCTCCATCCCAATATGCCGATATTTACACTAAACTTAAGGTTTCAACTAAAATTTATGAACTTCAGCAGACACCCAGATCAACGTAATAATTTCTGAAATTACCGGGCTCCACATATACATTTACGGGATAGCCCACATTTAATCTGGTTCTGACATCATTAGTTACGTTGTATAATCCTTCGCTGACAAAACGGTATTCCGCACCGCTTGATGGCTCTACATAGTTTGCATATACAACAATAGGTCGCTGTCTCCTGCTAAAAGCGTTACCGGTTCCGGTAATATTTGTAATTATGGCCTGTACAATCCAGCCATTTTGCAGCAGTCTCTCTTTTTTCTTTTTCGCAGCCACGACGATACTTACTATGATGGCTCCTGCTATTGCAAATACGAAACCTATTCCGCCAAATATATATCCAATGATATTCATACCGGGTGCCATGATCTTGGAAGGATCATCGGGATTCAAAAGAATCTGCACCTCATCTCCAACTTCCATTCCGGTAGTGTAAAAACCGTAACTTACATGCTCGTAGGCTCTGCCTTCGTAAGTATAATCCACATAGGTGTAATAAGTTTTCTCTTTTCTGTTTCTTCCGTCTCTATGAACCGTTCTGGTTTCAACCTCTATGTCAGATATAACTCCGGTTATCTCAGCAGCGTTTGCCTGAAAATTATGGAAAAAAACGGATATAAAAATTCCGATACCAAAGAAAAGCAAGCCAAGAGCTAATAACACTGATCCAACAATAGTCCCAACAAAATTCTCTTTATTAAACATACTTAAATCACTTTCCCCATTCCTGTTTTTTCTTAATTCTAGTTTCATAAGCTTATATTTCAAAGCTTTGATCCCACAAATTAAAACAGTCCATTTCTCCAATCCTTCATATTATATCTGGCAATGGCTGTAACTCCCACTATAGTCCAGGTAACTCCCGTTGCAACCCACAGTCCCCAGGCTCCGAGAAAAGGAAGCGAACACAGAAATGCCGGGAATATTACTCTTCCCGTCATCTCGGCTATTCCTGAGATAAGCGGGAACTTGGCATCTCCTGCTCCATTGAGTATTCCCCTTCCCACATAGATTGCTCCAAGTGGCAGATAGAATATAGAAAGGATCTTCATTGCTTTTGATCCGAAGCTTATGATCTCGGTCTCCGAACCATCAATGAATATTTTCACGAACATATCGCTGAAAAGCATCATAACAGATATCATCACCGCAGCATATATAACCATCATTATCATGCCGCTTCTAAAGCCCTGTTTGACTCTGTCACCTTTTTTGGCGCCGATATTCTGACCGGTGTAGGTAGACAGCGAATCCTGAAGAGCCTTGAACTGCATATTGACAATGTTCTCAATCTTGCTGGTGGTGGTAAAAGCCGCAACAACAATAGAGTCAAAGGAATTGATAACTCTCTGAAGGATAACGAAGGACAGCGCAATAAGTCCGCTCTGAAGTGCCATTGAACCTCCAAGGGTATAGCACTTGCGGATAATATCCGGATCCAGTTTCCAGTCGCTTCTCTCAATCTTAAAGACTGGATTTCTCCAAAAAGCATATGCAATGGAGCCTGCGGCAGACAGAGCCTGCGCCGTAATTGTGGCGAGCGCAAGTCCCACAACTCCCATCTTGAAATATATTACAAACAAAAGGTCCATAAAAACATTGAGAAAGCTGGATACTATAAGAAAATACAGAGGTGTCTTGGAATCTCCCACACCTCTCATAATATAGGAAATAGTATTGTAAAGAGCTGTTCCTATGAAACCTATGCAGGTAATGGCCATATAGGCTGTGGCGGAATCCACGATATCCGCAGGAGTTTTCAGAAGGTTCCTGAGCACATATCCCGACAGGCTAAATCCAAGAAATCCCACAAACAACGCTGTGACACTCACCATAACAAAAGCATTGGTTATCACCTTCCTAACACTTTTCATATCGCCGCTTCCGAAACTCTGAGATATCAAAATTCCGATTCCTGTCGCAAGACCGTTACCAAGTGCAAAGAACAGATTGGTAATTGAGCCGGTGGATCCAACTGCAGCCAGTGCCTTGGCGTCTATGAATCTTCCTGCGATTATTGTATCCACGATATTATAAAACTGCTGAAAGATGTTTCCCATCATCATGGGAAGCATGAAGGACAGAATAAGCTTATAGGGTACGCCTTCAGTCATGTCCCTGGAAAACTTTTTTGATGCTGTCTGGGCCATAAAAAAATCCTCAATTATATCAATACCGGTTTTAGTTACCAGTTTAGTTTCTCCCTGAGATACGCCGTCAGAGCTGCTGTGGCATTCTCATGGGACTTTTTTCCGGGGTGCATATGAGCTCCGAAGGTCTCCATGGTGGTGTTTGGAAGCTGGAAAAAGGATACATTGGTGTCCCCTGTTTCTTCCTTGTACTTCGCTATTGCTTCAGTGATTGTAAGGTTCAGATCACATCCCAGCATGCCATAGCACCAGGCCAGATGGGCCTTGGGATTGTTCTTCCTGAGCATTTTCAGGAAATTCACCGCTGCATTCTCTACCTTGAGCTCGTCCTCCCTGTTAAGGGATCCGTCCTCATTTCTTCTCATCTTGTAGGTCTTGCCATCCTCAGGATTTACAAGAGGTAGCTGTGAAAAAGAAGTAATGTCATTGGTTCCCAAGTTTACAACTATAGCATCGGGCTGCCAGGATGTAAAGTCATAGGGCTCATCCATACCAAGTTCCTTAGAAAGAGGCCCTGTCACAAGACCGCAGACCTTCTCATATACCTTGGGAATATTGTGCCTTGGATCATTGTCCCAACCGCAGAATACTCCCCAGCCGCCCTGGGACAGAATGTGGTAGTCAGCATCAAGCTCTTTGGCCGTCATAACAGCATAGTTCACGGAGGCACTCATATACATGGCAAGCCAGTCTGTATCTGTAACAGCGCCGTAGCTCCCCTCTCCGGAGGTGATGCTGTCTCCGATGAATTCAAGTCTTCTTGTGAGCTTTCTCACCTCATGAAATTCGCCGTTTAGTTCAAAGCCGTGAACCAGAACCTTGCATTTCTCATCCTCGCTCATAGCCTGAAGCTCTCTGTAGAATTTCACGGTCTTAATTCCGGCGGGATCCATGTTTCTGAACAAGCAGATCCTGTGTTTTCCCGGAAGCAGCATCTGTCTCCCCATAAGTGCTCCGTTCAACTCATAGGCAACCCATGGCTCATGGAAGTCGTTGTCCGTCTCCACCTCGATCCACAAGTCGGAGCCAGAAACCCTGATCTCAACGGCGCTGCCGTTAAAAAGAAGCGGCAAGGGCTGTCTTACCCTGCCAAGTCTTCCGTAGATATTTATATTTCTGTCTTCAATATCATTTACCGCAAAATACCTTAACTCTCCCATCTTTTTTCCCTCTCTGACCTAAGCATTATATTTTATTATATTGCTTTTCGTTTCAAAAAAAAGCGCATATTCAACCTTTTTTACTGTGTTATAATATCCATTGGTCAAAATCAAAAAAAGGAAAAGGATAAAACATGAATTACGTATACGAGACTCATCTTCACACTGTGGAAGCCAGCAAATGCGGCAAAACTCCGGGTAAAGACTACATAGACTATATGATAGATCTTGGTTACAGCGGAATGATCGTAACCGATCACTTTTTTACCGGCAACAGCTGCGTACCGGCAGACCTTCCCTGGAGCGAAAGAGTCGAGATGTACTGCAGCGGCTATGAGCATGCCCTTGAAGCAGCCAAAGGCCGCGACTTTACAGTAATGTTTGGAATAGAATATAACTTCCAGGGGGACGAATACCTTCTCTACGGAATAGATAAAGAATGGCTTCTTGCCCACCCTGAGATCATGGAAAGGGACAGATGCCTTGTAAGAGACCTGGTTCACGAAGCAGGCGGCATTATGGTTCAGGCTCACCCTTACAGAGAAAGGGACTATCTGTCCGCAATATACCTTATGCCCTCTGTATGCGATGGAATAGAATGCTACAATGCAGCCAACCCGGATTATCAGAACGCTCTTGGTTACCGTTTTGGCAAAGAGCATGATTTCCTGATGACAGGCGGCTCTGATATTCATCTTCTGGGTCAGAAAGACATGGGCGGAACAAGTTTCCCCTACAAGATTGGTTCAATCTCCGAGTTTGTCAGAGCTTTCAAGGCAGGAGACGGCACTCCTGTTCAGAAAAGAAATGCAGCCGAGGCAAAAGAATTCATTTCCGTTGAAGCTACAAGTGAACTTACTACGGTAACACAGCCGCCTGTTCTGCCGGTTATAGATCACGATAATTTATGATTTGTCCATTGAACCTACTTTATTGTATACTTAAATTATATTAATACTTAATAATATGGGGTAATATATGGACTCATCAGAAAAAAGTATCAAAACGACGCTCAAAAAAGACTTCTTCAGACTGGTGGTCGTTCTTTTGTCAGCTCTTCTCATGGCGTTTAACATCAACACCTTCATCAATGCAGGAGGACTGTATCCCGGCGGCGCCCAGGGAATCACCATCATCACACAGCGAATATTCAGCAAGTACTTTGGCATCAACCTGCTGTATACTCCGATAAACATTGTCCTCAACGCGATTCCCGTCTATATCGGCTACAGATATATCGGCAAGAAGTTCACCCTGTTCTCAATGATAATGGTGTTCTTCAACGGTGTATTCGTCGATATTCTCCCATCCTTCCAGGTGACACATGATCCGCTTCTTGTGGCTGTGTTCGGAGGTATTGTAAACGCAATAGCCATTACCATGTGCCTTAAGGTGGATGCCACCTCCGGCGGAACAGATTTCATATCAATCTTTTTGTCACAGAAAAAAGGAATTGATGCCTTCCCTTATATTCTGGCGGGCAATATCGTCATCCTTACAGTTGCAGGTATCGTCTTTGGTTGGGACAAGGCGCTCTATTCCATGATATTCCAGTATGTAACAACTCAGGCGCTTCACGTACTGTACAAGACCTATCAGCAGAGAACCCTGTTTATCATTACCGACATGCCCGACAGAGTATGTTCTCTCATCTACGCAACCTGCGGACACGGTGCCACACTTATTGACGGCGAAGGTTCTTTTGCACATAAGAATAAAAAGATTGTTTACTCGATAGTAAGCGCTTCTGATACCAGAAAGCTTATTCCCAAGATCAAAGAGATTGACAGAAATGCATTTATCAATTCAGTCAGAACAGAAGAAATTATGGGTAACTTCTATATGAAGCCCAGAGATTAATAGCAGAAAAGGACGGCCATGACCGTCCTTTTTCTATCAATTTGTTATCTCATCAACTCTGTCAGCGTACTTGATCCTGTATATACGCTTCAGGGAATCATCAATCCTGCTCTCGGATATCTCACCACTCTTAACTGCTTCCAGAAGGCCATTGTAGGCTGCTTCAAAATCACTGCAGAGGTAAATCATATCCGCTCCGGCACTCAAAGCCTGCACTGCAATTCTGTCTGCAGGATAACTGTCTGTTATAGCCTTGTCATTAAAAGGTCCGGAAATAACGATTCCGTTAAAACCAAGGTTCCCTCTAAGCTCTGTATTTATCATTGTCTCGGAGAGACTTGCGGGAGATGAATCAGTTGCAATGTTAGGAAGTACCGCGTTGCCAACGAGCACTGCCGTAAGATTATCCCCTTCAATAGCATTCTTAAAAGGTATGTATGCCCCTGCCTCAAGATCCTCTTTGGTCAGTTGAGAAAGGGTCTCTTCATCTGTATCAGCTGATACCGGGAAAGAATTGGCACAGCTGTTAATGCCCTGACTCTTAAGTCCTATTATGAACGATGTCATACGGTTTCCGGCTTCACCGGGGTCCGCTCCGAAATGATTGTCCTCTGATAACACTACTGTCGGTGCCAGATTCATATTGAATCCGTATTTGTACATAACAGCTCCGATCTTGGAGCCTGCCTGCTCTGCAGATGCTACATCAGTGATCTCATCCGCTCCAACAGTATCTATGGAGGAGGTTATGGCTGACTGAATTTTGCCCTCTTCGGAAACCATGGTAAAAATAGGATATTTACTCATGGATACTGTAGCCTTAAGCATATCGGTTATCTGGTCCTCTGACTTGATATTCTTGGCTGCATAGGATATTCCTCCGACTGCATATTGCGCAAGAGCATCCTGGGTTCCGCTTCCGGCCTTAACCGCCGTCTCAACACCTGTTATCTGCTCCGGAGTTACGATGAACAATCCTGCCACCTTATCCTCCAACGGCATCTCTGAAATACAGGTATCTACTATTTCCTCCAGAAGGTCCTCCTCAGACAATTCTGGGACTTCCTCTTCTTCCTGAGGCGTCTCAATAACTATCTCCTGGCTGGACTGTTCAGCAGCTGCAGCCTCCTGTACCTCCTGCACGATTTTCTTATCCTTAAGAATCCCCTTAAGATAGTGTATGCCAAATGCCGCTCCCGAAATTATAAGCAATAAAAAGACAGCAAGAGTAATAGCCGCCATCAGCTGGCTTCTCTTCCTCCTCTGTCTCCTGCGAAGTCTTTTCTCATCTAAATCCTGATCTTCAAATTTACCCATTTTATCCCCGTCAAACAAAACTAATTTCTACTGTTCTATTTTAACATAAAATGGCCTGATCTTGAGATAAAAAAGACAAAAAACTAGGGCAGAAGCTTCATCTATATTACCTGCTTCTGCCCTCATACCGAGTACTTATCTTCAATTTCCTTGTTTATTCCGTCCAATGGACCGTCCTCCGATCTTCTCAGCCAATTCGTTCCATTTACTTTTGCATCCATATGCTGTGGTTGCAAACCGTTACGTTTGTCCTAGCCACTACTCATGTACTTGAAATGCTGTATTTTTGGATCTTATTTCCTAATACTTCGTTTGAATACTTTTAAAACTTTAAATCTTTTTAAAAAACCTTTTTAGTAGTCTGGTGGTCTGTACCATCCTTTCCCTGAATATTTTAATTAACTATCCCTTTGGACCATACCTGCCTTTCTTTCTCCCCAAATCGACATATTGGCTAGAGAAGTATTTGTGTTTCTTTTCTCTTGATGTAATCATTATAGCACCCGGCATTAAGTTGTCAATACATTTTTGTAATAAAATTAATGTTTTTTGATTATTAGGCTATAATTGTAAAATAATCTGTGTATTATTCTAATTGAATATACATTATACACAATTATGCAGATTCATTCTCAGCTGTTATAAATGCCGTGATAATGCAAAATCTGTTTTCACACACTTAACATCCCCCAAAAATAGCAAATGATATATTTACAGAATTTTTAATGATCTATGCCGACAGTTGACTGAGGGGATGACAATGGGACGGTTTTTATACCAGTGAGGACGGTTCAGTTTTGTAAAGTAATGCAGACAATATTATACAAAACAGAACCGTGCCCACTGATAAAAAAAGCATCCCTG
>JAEEGL013535457.1_pt1 | contig 23609 bp, 19 predicted proteins | sample 9134231 | NCBI WGS metagenome assembly JAEEGL01 (sample SAMN16246548, study PRJNA631951) | gut metagenome | biome: gut microbiome; feature: rumen; material: fiber-attached | host: Bos | place: Iran: Karaj | collected 2018-10 | reverse complement strand
ATTAATAAGGTGACGGCAAACGGCATTCAAGAAGTAGTCGATAATAAAAACACCTTGCCTAAAAAAATGACAGAAAAAATAAAAGAGTGGTTTGATGCATTCGGGGAACTCACCACGGCTGATTATGATTTCATCAATGAGCACTATGGCATTCTTCAAGACGAGCTGCTGGCTTCCATCCCCCAAAGCTGCTCGTTCAAGAGTCCGAAAGAGCTTTATGCAGCTGCGCAACAATACATCATCGGCCAGGATGAGGCTTTGGAAAAGATGGCGGTGATGTTCTTTCTGCAATCCATGTGCAGGGACAAAAACATCGACACCATTGCCAGATCCATGTTGTCGATTGGGCCTACTGGGTGCGGCAAAAGTGAGTCTTATCGGAGGATGGGGATGATTTGTGGCCTTCCGGTTCTTATCGTCAACTCATCCCACTTCACTGCTTTGGGGTGGAAAGGCCCTAACTTGTCCGATCTTGTCCTTCAGTTTATGATAACAAATGGTTATCAACCAAAAGACTTGAAATATCTTGTGTTGGTCATAACCGAGTTTGACAAAATCGCTCATCATGGAAACAGAATAGTCTCAGATGGTGGTACAGATGGAGACCATGACCAGATGCGACAGGTTATGGACCTTCTTGATAAAGGCAACCACATGATGCTTGAAAACGGTATTGACCGGATGAGCGGCAGTGTCAATAACGTAAGAATCTGTACTGACAATTGGCTGGTTGTATTGGACGGAGCTTTTGAGGGCATGGGGGAAATCATCAAAAAACGGCTTCAGCTTCAGGACACGATAGGATTTTCCAAAGCCACCATTGAACAAAAGACCCCTAAGAATATCCTAAAGCATATCGAGCCAGATGATCTGGTACAATGGGGCTTCTTGACGGAGCTTGTGGGTAGAATTACACAGATTTGTGTGCTCAATCCGATTACCAAGGAAGTGGCTTACCAAATTCTGACAGAGGCAAAAGAAAGCGAACTTCAAAGGCATATCAACATTTGCAAGTTAACCAACATTGACTTGAAGTTTACAGAAGGTGCCTTGATGACCGTTGCAGACTATATTGCCCACAATAAATATGGTTTTCGTTCAGCGGAAAAGGCTCTCACCAATATTATGGAGCCAGTCTATCTGGAACACCTGAGCAAGATAGCAAAGCCCAACAGCACAAAGGTTGTTGTTGATGAGATATTAGTTAATCAACAGCTTAATATCAAATAGCCATGAACAACATAGACGAATTATTGGACATTACTCCATCGTTTTCCATGAACAACTCCTATCTGGAGCAATTATCGTATGAATCTTCTCCAGAGTATGTATCGGAGTTTGACCGTAAACCAGTGATACGTTCTTTTGTGGACATCATAGAAAGGAGCAAAAGTTCACAGCTTTACACCGTCAAACTCCATACGGATGTCTCTTTGATAACAAAGGAAGATCACACGGCCTTTACATTGTCGCTCGTGTATTCGGCATTTGTCATTGTAGATTGTGAGCCAGATGATGAAGCATATGTGTACAACACCCTTCATTTGAGTGTTCCCCAGCTTTTGCTCGACCCCATTCGGGCCATTGTATGGCAAGTCAGTAGTGTGTCGGGTTACCCAACAATGTTGAAGGACGACACGTTTGACGAGCCACTTCCTGAAAATGAAACATTCGAGGAAGAGAGTCCTACGGCCGAAGACGAGACAACAGGAGAGAATTTGATGCAGAAATTCTATGCAATGCTGAATGACGATAGATTACGCCATTCATTATTTGAAGACGACGCTGATTTGATTCCATCAGAGGGAGAAAATGCGAACGAAATAATGCCGTTTAATAAAGATAATGGCGTGGTGAATTTCCATTCTGTCATTGATGAAATTGGGGATACTGAAGAAGGTGACACGTTTTTACATACGTTTTGGAATGCTTTGAAAGTTACTGGCTTTGATAGCTTTGAACAAATACCAGCATACTACTTATATTATTACTTCTTGTTTCCTGTGGCATACAATTATCCTGAATTGGAGAATGTCGATAAGGAAGTGTGGCCTATGTTATTCCGTCTTCTTTTCGGAAATACTGCGGCCAATTGCACTTTGATCGATGGAATGGGTTCGCTTCCTGAGCTGAAATTCAGCTATGAAGACTATCATGAGTTTTGTGTCTCTGAACTGGATGTCAGCGATTTAAAAGATTTGCTTTATCGTTTGATGACTGATGCACTTTGCGATGTTTCTGTGATGCTTTTTCACCCAGATGACCCGTCTGATTTTGAAATAGACTTGCCACCTGGACAACTGATACACAAAGAAGACTTCTATAGGTTACACAATTACCATCCTGGCATAGGTTCAGAAGAGAAAGGAGCGTATATTGAGAGACTTTACTCGAAGATAAAAGAATGTGACATCCAAACCTTTTTGTATAGGTTGTAATGAGCGAATTTGTATTTTTGCCGAAATAAATAGAAATAAAGAATTATAATCATGGATAAGAAAAAGATAATTGTCTTTTGGGACAATAAAGGTATTGCTAAAGCTTTGAAAGAAAACAAAGAATTCCTTGTGTGCAGAAGCCAAAATGAGTTCAATGGCCTGAGTAAAAAGGCTTTGAAGGAAGCCAGAGGCTTTCTTGTTTTGTGCGAATTGAATTGGAATCACGAAAAAGAGTATGTTCACCGTACTGAGTTTGGAGGAATCAGGCTGGTACAACGTTTCATTCGCGATAATATGAATCTGAAAGCACCGGTGGTTTTCACCTCAAATGATACTGCGAAAAACATTTGTGAGGCAAACCCTGAGAATAAGATAATTAGAACACCTGCTTTGAAGCATTTCTTCGTTGATATTAGGTCGTTAGATAATCCAGCAGAAGATCTTTATCATTGCTTTGACCCATTGGAGGATATGACAATGACAGATACCGAACTTGCCTACACCAAGCTCTTATTCTGTGACATGAAGGGCCTGATTGTACAAATCAACCATGTTTTGGAAGGACGCTCTAAAGCTGAGCAGGACAAATACCGCAAGGACATTGAATATGTTCTGAAGGAGCAATTCAACAATGACCAAGATTTGATGGAACAATACCGTAAGGCAAAGGATTTGAGTGATTTCTGCAAAATCCTTATCGCCCGATTTGAAACTACAGGCACTCATCAGGTTTACGATGGTTTCCTACATGAAAAGAATCATAAAACCATTAGAATCCTTTTGCTGGAGGACGAGTTAGAAAAGGACAAGAATGTGGAAAGATTTGTCAATTATATCAAGGATTTAGAACAAAAAGCAGAAGCCGAAAGGACGAACCCCTTGTTCCAAATTACTGTTGAAAAGAATACGGATGACATCGCCTACGACTCCAAACATGACCCAATGGCTTCAGAAAGAAAACATAGTTTGGTGGAATTTGATGTGTTTATCAGCGACATTGAAATCTGGGATATGGATGGCGATTTGGTAACACTGGGCTTCAATGTTGTTGAAGCGATGGCCAGGGAATCCAAGAGACCTTTGTATTACATCGTTACCAATGTTTCGCGCAGCTTCTATGACCAAATCAAAATCCCATACGTCAGGAGGATTCGCCTAAAAAAAGAGGTGTTTGGAACCGAAGAAAGCATCGAGACGTTTTTGTACGGCATCAAGGAGGTTTTTGACAACCGTGAAGCCGAGGCTGCTGAAAAAGAATACAAGTGTGAGACTCTGTTCAACACCATGGAGGCCTTTATTAAAAAGAAAGAAACATTTTCTCAGCCCAAACAATTTGGCAAGCCTTTCACGGAAGAAGGTGTACCGCTGATTCCAATTCATTCATACGATGACATCGAGAATGATATTATCAAGGTGAAATCGCAACAACTGATTGAATACTTCATGTCATTGTTCAAAGCTAACAGATTTGAGAATCCCCAAGGGGGAGCCCAAAACCTTAAAGTTTACAATACGAATTGCTCAAAGATGCGGGAGTATATCAAGGCTACCATTGGGCTGGGCAACGGAAATTTAGATAAAATCGTAGCCAAGCGCATGAAGAACAATCAGGATCCAACTGATGATGACATCAGCAATTTTGTTGTCAGGTTAGTTTTGCGCAGGTTCTTCTTGTATGTCAGATGGTTTGTTGAACAATGCGGCGTAATGCAGTCTTTCGAAAAGATTAGAAGGACACGAAGTTTTGAAGAATTCAATAAAAGAAAGAAATTCACCATCAACGATATTGCTTGCAGAGCCATCAGCGATCAACACAAGACATTGACAAGAAAGGACAATGAGGGCGAGAAGATTGAAGGGAAACCCCAATCCCATTGCCTTGACGAAACCTTGCTTTTTGCGATTCGCGACACTTTGCGTTTGACGGATAAGGAGGAGGCTTTTGTTAGTGGGTTAAAGCAACAGGAGCTAAATTGGTCAAGCATCACCAAACAGTAAAGTGTCCTATAACCATCCTATAAAAACCCAGTAAACAAGTACCTTAATTTTGTGCTCGTAATTCATTTAGTATTAAAAATCAAATCTTTGAAGCTATGAAACTTAAAACGAAGCGCACAAGACTACTCATTAAGAAGTACTTGTTTTACATTGTTGTTTGTACGGCCAGCTTCTTGCTCGGCAGCCTCATCATCGATGTTGTTGACCTAATCGGTGAAAAACGCGATGAAAAGAGGCTTGCACAAAAGGGCGAGTATCTGACTGACAACCTGAGGACTCGAATCCTTGACAACGGAAAGGTTGAGATTTTCAAGCCTCAGCTTAACAAAGTCGTGGGATGTTATGACATGGTTGTTGCCCAGGATTATGGCAGTTCCATCTGCGAAATGTTATTGAACTCCTGCATGGGTTCAGTGTTGGTGCGTAATGAAGGCCTTTATGGATACATTGACCCGGTTACTGGCGAAGTGATTATGGAGCCACAGTTTATCATGGCATGGGACAGTGACCCGATTAGTGGCATCGCCGCCTGTATTAACGATGAGCTGAAGCTGGGATTTGTCAATATCGAGACCAAGCAGATGGTCATCCCCTTCCAGTTTGACATAGACTCCACTTATCTCGATCCAGGATGGTTGAATGGTTATCGCTATTTTGACTTTATATTCCGAAACGGGCTTTCGCTTGTACCTGGACCCAATGGCAAGGTAGGCATTATCAATGAAGCCGGTGAAATTGTTGTTCCCATTGAGTACGATGAAATCGAAGTAAAGAATTATGGCGAGCTTAGTCATTCATGGGATGAGCTGTGGTATTCTGAAACAATGTCAAGTGTGGTGCAACGCGACTATCGGGATGATTACTGTTTTGACGAAACAATCATTCTGATGAAAAAGGATTCCACTGGCGTTGCCCGCTACGGTGTTTTTGACAAGAATGGTGTGATAAACATTCCAGTGGAATATGACCGGATAGCCTTTTGCGACAGCTACGACAAGGTAATGATTCTTTGTCAAGAAGATGGCATTTTAAAAGGTGTCGACGAAGAAGGAAACCTAATGAATGATTTCTGCTTCAACTACGATTGCGCCTTTGGAGATTGCGTTTCCGTGCTCATGGACCCGGAGGATAAACCATCACCTTATATCCAGTATATGACTCTAAATGGCTATGCGGTGATGGATAACAAATTTAGAGTAGTTATAGCCCCAGATGACTACTGGGGTATTCAATATCTCGGTCATGGACTATTTGCTTGTGCTAGAAGTGAGGATTACAGTATTATTTTGAAAGATAATGATAACTTGTAAAGGTGAGTGGAAACGCACTTGATTTAGTACTATTATGGTCAAGTGTTTGGCATTTTACAAGGAGAACAATGTCTTATGAACATAATAAATCATAATTGTTTTGTCAACATATAAGGAACTATAAAAATGGGAAAAAGAAAGCATAAAAAAACAAAATTGTTATATCGAGTTGATACCGTCGAGGATCTGAGAGGTATGGAAAATGCGCCAGCTGATTTTAAACTAACGTTTTGGCTTTCAAACGATAAATCCTACCGCATGTTGTTTGATTTTGAAGAGAATGATTCTGAGTTGACTTTGGCGAAATGCGAAATAGATGGAAAAGGCCCGTTGACGAACACCACGGTGAAGATTCCAGAGAGGGTTGAAGGGTATCCTGTAACTAAGATAAAAAGCTTTGCATTTAGACGGGCTCTTAATCAAGAAAGCTTATCCCTTCCCAATACCATCAAAAGCATTGGGGGGAATGCTTTCAGTGGATGTAAAATACATGATTTGTTCATCCCTGCATCTGTTTCTGAAATTGGAACTCCCGCTTTTCAAAATAGCGAAATCTATAGTATTATTGTTGACAAAGACAATATATTCTATGATTCTCGAAACAATTGTAATTCCATAATAGATACGTTTAATAATGAGTTAATTGCGGGAAGTGCAAATTCAACTATTCCAGATACCGTAACAACAATAAGAGACGGTGCATTTTGTATGTGTAATGCCGCATTAAGAGAGATAATAATTCCTCAATCTGTTAAAAGAATAGGTGAACATGCTTTTGCAATGTGCCTTTATTTGGAGAAGGTTAGTATTGCATCTTCCATAATCGGAGAAACAGCATTTTCTCAATGTGAGAATCTAAAGGAGGTGTCGTTTTCTGATTCTGTTACCAAAATAGGAGAAGTTGCTTTTGGGAATTGTAGGAGTCTGAAAGAAGTAATAATTCCGAGTTCGGTTACTATGATCGAAGAAGGAGCTTTTGAAGGGTGTAGTAGCTTGGAAAGAATAGTGATTCCTGATTCCATAGAAGAAATAGGAGAAAATACATTTTCTGCATGTGAAAACTTGAAAGAGGTGCAGATACCTAATTCGATCAAGAAAATCGATGCTTTTGCTTTTTCATATTGTGAAAATCTTGAAAAAGTAACAATTTCTAATTCCGTTGAGAAAATTGGCGCCTCTGCATTTTTTGGATGCAATAGTCTGAAAAGCATGGTGATTCCAGAATTTGTAGAGGAAATAGAAGAAAACACGTTTAATGGATGTGAAAACCTGAAAGAGGTGCAAATCTCCAATTCTGTCAAGAGAATAGGTGTTAACGCATTTCGAGGATGTAAAGGTCTGGAAAGAGTAGTGATTCCCGATTCTGTAACTTTTATAGGATTGTCTGCCTTTTTGGGGTGCGATGAGGCCCAAATCATTATTAAAAATTCTTCTTTGCTTAAGGCGGCGTTCCAGTTGTCCATCGACGAACTGCTTAAACGTAAGCGAAATGAAAGCTTGGGAAACCAAAAAGATTCTGAGTTGTTGCGACTTGAACTACAGCGTTGTTTCCGGAATATCTATTGGGAGTTCTATAATGAATTTAGTAATGGTTATGAGTTTCATACTATCCTTAACGGTGATATTAATAAAACATTTTTTCATTCAATAAAGAGGAAGATCGAAAGTGCCGAAGGCAGATGCCTTTTCGACTTGACTCCATTTGTAAAAAGCATTCGTTTGTTTGGTGGATCGACTGACAATTATGGAGAAATTGATTTATATATAGATAAAGAAAATACTGAGCAATATAGCGACCGACGAGTCACTTATAGAAAAAAAAACGATTATACTATAACTGATAATTGGGCTAGGCTAAACCCCTCTTCTCGCCATAACCCTGTTCTGGACCTTGGCCCTAGTTCTTTTGTATTTGCTGACCTAAATCCTAATATGATAGAAGAATGTATAGATATCCCCTTTTACCCATTAATTGAATATAGCACAAGCCCACAGGAAACAATACTAAATGGACAATATCATGCGACGATTGTAGCGAATAAGGACGAGGAGGGTAAATTGTACCATGAAGCGAGTCCTTATCTGCAAGCCACCTGTGATATTGTAAGTTTTTTTGACGAGAACAGATCTCTTTTTCACCAAATGGATTTATATTCAGATGTTATTACCAACTATTTCTTTATTTCCAGCTATTTTATTGACAATCGAGAGAAAGCAGATTGTATATTGGTTGCAAAAATAGGTATTGACAAAAATGACAAAAACAATGCAGATGAAGTTATAGTGTTTTTGACAGAGTTTAAAACGTTCATGGATAGTATTACACAACTTATTTCGTTCATGATACAAACACACGAACATCGTCAACAAGCTTTGGAAGGAGCAATAGCAAAAGTGATGGCTCGCAATTTGAGCCACAACATCGGGTCGCATGTATTCAGCCATTTGGTAGGCGATAGGGTGTATGAAAAATTGTCAGACAAGAGCGTATCGGAACTAGATTCATATATTTCATGCTACGAAGAACCTAAAAAGGATGAACGAGCCAAAAACGCCGTCAATCATCAACTGTCCCATTTCAACAGGTATTTGAAAAATCGCATGGACTATCTCAGTGAAGTCACATTTAGCGTTTCTAATACCGTAGTGACTAAAAGTGTCTATGGAGAAGTGTTCAAAGAATTAGACAATGTGAGGATTTTGTTGAACCACATATCCGGTATTACCGACTTTAAATTTGGTTTTTCTTTGATGCACAACGGTGTGTCATTAAGCGAGGAGGATATCCTGGTGGCATTCCCTGGAGACGTGCTTGGCTGTCAAGCCTTTTTCAATATTATCGAAAACATTATTCGTAACACTGCTAAACACGCCACCAAGAAAGACCAAATCCCGGTCATGTTCAACATTAATTTCATTGACAAAAAAGATTTCCCTGATTATTTCTGTGTAGAAATAGACAACGGCATCAAAGAAACATCTATTGAACGTTTGGTATATGAACAAAATGAAATAATTGACCAAAACATTCTTGACCGAGACTTCAATCTTAGAAATAACGGCTTAGGCATTGTCGAGATGAAAACTTCATGCGCCTATTTGCGTCAACTGAACATGTCCGCCGTTGATTCAAAAAAGTATTCTAGGGATAGATATTATAGCAGAAATGACCATCCAGATGATTTGTCAAATCATTACGGCAACCTAATCCTTCTCAAAGCCATCAATAAAAATGGTGCATTAGGTTATCGCTTCTTTATGCATAAGCCCAAGGAGTTTCTGCTTGTAGGGAATTTCGATGTGGCTGATTCCCAAAAAGATGCAGTAGACAAAGAGGGGGTACGGTTTATTAGCGAAGAAGACTTTGCCAAGGCCATGAGTGATGGCAAATCGTTTGCGCATCCAATCCTGTTCTATTCCGACAATGTCTCGGACAAGACCAAAGCATTGTTATCGAATGATAACGACAGTAAAACCCTTCTGCCAATTAGAATAGTGAAGCTGAATCAAGATGAAACCAACGAGATGTTGACTATTATTAAAGAATCAGAGAATATTTTATTTCAATTGAAAGACTTTGCATGGAAAAAATATATGCGTTGCCTAGGATTTGAAGATGGAGACATACACATTGGAGAGGTTATCAGTCGTAGATTTAATAATAGTCATCAGATTGTGTTTGAGAACCATGGCAAAAGAAAAGATCACGAGAATAATTGGAGCAAGAGGACCGTGTTACCCGAATTATGGATAGACAATCTGTCAAGCTATACACAAAGTAAACTTCCGTCGTTTGCCCAGTTCTCAAAGGCTGATGATTGCGTTGCAAAAAAACAGCTTACCAGTTACATCGAAAGCATTCCTTTACAGATTAAATTGGAGATCTTTGAGGCCTACCACAACAAAGTAGTAGTCCTTGACGAACGCATTCAACGATTTGCTCTGGAAAGCTATGAAGGCTCTTCAGAGAATGGCATTCAAATTCCATCTTTTGAGCTTTTTGAGTCAACCAATGTTGTCATTCCTAATATCAAACTCGATCCAGAACGATTTGATGATACTGTGATTCATGAATTAGAGAGTTTCATCAACAAGGAGATCGGCGACGCATTTCTGTTGGTTCATTATGGCATTTTGGAAAGAATGTATAAAACCGAACATACAATAACCGAAAGACTTGAAGAATGGGCAAAAAAGACAAGGAGAGTTGTGGTGACCAGTGGTCGTGGCTCACATTCGCTTCAGCTGCCTGATTCGGTCTGTTTTGCCAACCTATCATCGGTACTCAATGCTTTTACTGAAAACCGTAGTAAATTTGTAATCAATTGTTTAATCAATCAATCAAGAAGAAAAAAATGAATAAAGTTTTAATTTTTACCAACGCCCAAAGATGGAATCAGCTGAAAGCAGAATTTGATGTTGATGATGTGCTTTGGAATGCCAAATACAATGCCATTGCTGATAAATTGGTATTGAAATACAGCATTGTCAATGGAACAGCTGTGTTGCAAGAACCACTCAAGCTCTCGGCAGATCAGGAAGGCATCTATTTCGTATATGATAAAATAAACGAAAGAGAATTTAAACCAATACTTGGACAATGTAATAATGATGACGTGTTCGTTTTGTTGCATTCCGAGGGAATAACTGGGAACGTTTTTGGGCCTAATGCTCAGGTGCTTTATGGTAACCATGACACTGAAGATAGGCACTTTTACTATCCTCTTTTTGATTTGTTGACAAGAGTTGAGGCGGGTGATTCCGAAGCGGATAAACTAATATGCATCATCAATAAAATCTTCAAGGTTTTTAAGGAAGCGGCATTAGAACTGCTGAGTGAATGTTTAGAACCTAAAATCAATCTTGAAGAATCCAATGCCTACCTCACTTTATGTCAGAAAGAGGAGTTGAGGCCGGAATTGGAAGCGTTCAAGAAGAAGTATGATGCAAGCGAGGACTACAGTGACTATAAAGAGGATTTGGATCGGCTGAGTAAAATAATAAATGAATGATGACGATTGGCGATGATGTCTGATGTGCCATCCGATGACAGCTCTATCAGTTCTCCTTTTGTGGTGGAGTATCTTTGCGCTGTAATTGATCGTCAAACAATATACAAACTGCTATGAAAGCAACCATTAACCCCAAAGACGAATTTTCCAACCGTCATAAGAAATACAATATCCGTTTCGATGACAATGAAAAATATAGGGCATGGTTAAATGACTATATCGTTCAGAATCAATTCCGAATACCTATAGTCCCGGATTGTTGTAATTATAAGCAAGAGGCGGAAAACGGCGACGCGAGCTATATCTATATTATCGGCATGTTTTATGCCAGGGGCTTCTGGTGTGATGAAAACTATCAGCAAGGCCATGAGATGGTGGAAGTTGGCTGGTGAGAAAGGGAACAAAAGTTCACAGTATCTCCTTGGCAGTACATACTATTTTGGGCATGTCGTCCATAAAAACTACAAAAAACCGGCTTATTGGCTTGAAAAAGCCGCGCTTCAGGGTGACGACTGGGCGCAAGTCTTACTCGGCGACTGCTATTATTTGGGCAGAGGAGTGGCCAAAAACCATGAAACGGCCGCTTACTGGTATGAGAAAGCGGCAAACCTTGGCAACATCGATGCGCAATACATGTTGGGCGTTTGCTATTATAACGGCATGGAGAAACCACAAAGCCTCCCTATAGCACAGCGTTGGTTCGCTAAAGCGGATGCTAAAAACTAATATGTATTCCTCTAATTGTCCTCTATGCATATTATAGATGACTAAACTATCTTTGTGCTGTTCTTAAACATTAAACTATATTCTTTAATTAAAAACCGAAGAGCCAAATGTGTACAACTTGGCAAAACAAAGATGAGTGAACAACTGTTATGTGAATGGTGTGGTCAACGCTATGTTACCATCAGACCTTGGCTGTTTTCAAACAGAGGCTTCTGCTGCCCCAAATGCGAGTATGAGTATAATCAAGCTCATAAGTAAATGGTAAGCATATGAAGAATCACAAGTAGTGACGATTGTAGCCGTGTCGCATGTTTGCTAATGCAATCGTGCCACGGTTACAATTGTAACAGTATTTTGTGAGAGTCAGGGGTGTGTCATTAAGTCTCATGAGCCTAAAAAGCATTCACCAGCCGTACAGATAGTTTGTCAAGGCAGCAAAGTAAGGCAACGAGGATGCATTGAGATTCGTCAATAAAGTTTTGAATTCATTAGATAAAGAATAATCAGATTAAAACAATAAACAAATGAGCAAAAAACGCATTTCATCTAATTACATTACGCAACTTGCTCCCAATGAAGTCTTTGTCTTCGGAAGCAATTTGAAAGGCATGCATGGCGGCGGTGCCGCCAGACTTGCTATCGGGAATTTGGCGCTGAGTGGGGCCAAGGCATTGGATTGTTTGGACAATCGTATGCCATTCCTACCATGCAAGGAGATGCTGAAACCATCAAGCCGTATGTTGATGATTTTATAGAATTTGCCAAAAAACATAACGAACTTGTATTTTTGGTTACTGAGATTGGTTGCTGCATAGCAGGGTTTACTCCACAAGAAATAACACCACTGTTTTCTCGTGCCATCACCGAAGATATCCAAAACATATACCTTCCTGAAAGTTTCTATGCGGCGATTGAACCATTAAAATAATACCGACGTGCAAACTGCTAGAAGTCAAAGTCAGACACAACAAAAGTACTCAAATGGCTAACCAAAGCAACCAAGCAAAACTACGTGGATGCTCGGTCCTATTTCAATGATGTTCGATACAAAGAGAAAAAGGGATGAAATACTGGAGTTGTAGAATTAAAGCTATTTTTGTAATTAAATCAAAATCAAATTATTATGTATAAGACCAAGAAAATAGAAACTATTAACAGATGGTTAATGAAACAAAAATCAATTGAAAATTTGATAGTTTGGAAGAAATGATGTATTTTTGCACTATTAAACAAAATGAAAAATGGAAATGATATCAGCAATCAATTTTAATGTTCGCGCAATACGCGTTTCGGAATGTATGCTTAATGCGGCAGAAGAATTAGCTTCAAACGCTCCTAGAGAAAAAGACACAAATAAAACTGGAGTTATTTCTTTTTCTCCTTCGTATAGTGTTAGATTTGAGAATGATGAAGTATTGTTGTTTAGCAGCATTACTCGGTTTGTTGTATGGATTCCTTTGTCTGGATATAGTTTTCTAAAGGATCACGAAAACGAAACCATAGAATCTGTAGTTGGATTGTATACGGATAAAAGAGACATACAAGTGCTACAGGATTTCTTTGACAAATTGAATCAGTACGGAGTTTTATCTGCCGCATAATGAGACCTCGTATTGAACTTGATGCTGATGAAATTATTGACTCGCATACTCATTGCGGAGGGTTTCTTTTAAGCAATTTACTCCTTGAAAGTTATCCTTATTCACAGGATACTTTGGATCTTGTGAGAAAAATGCAATCGAACAAGGTAAAATTCTCTATTTGTTTTCCGTTTCCTATTGCAAATGGTTTTTGTGAATCATTCACCCCAGAATTGTATAATCGTTTACTGGTAAAAGAAGTAAAATCGTTTGGTAAGGATTTACTTCTGCCTTTTGCTTACATTAGATTAGATGACACTTTGCAAAGACAGTTGGGCTGCCTTGAGCAATTGTTTAATGATTTTCCATTTTATGGAGTTAAATTATATCCTCATTGTGATAAGTATTATATTTGTGACAAAGAAATAGAGGAACCATTAACTACTTTTTTATTAGCTTATGATTTCCCCGTCATAGTACATTCTTCTTTTGAGGGTTATGGGAATCCGGGAATTATTTTAGATTTTGCAAGAAAGCATCCTAATATCCGAGTGACATTAGCTCACGCAGCAAGGTTTCTGACATCTGCTTTTTTGGAGATTAAGAATTTGCAAAATGTCTTTTTAGATTGCTCACCATTAAATATGTTATGTGAGGTGATGAGGAATGCGGCAAAAAAGAAACGGTATGAAATAGAGAATTTCTCGTTTGACAAACCAGAAAAAGTGTTATATCAATTGGCAACAATATTCCCTGATAAACTACTTTGGGGGTCAGACTCTCCGTGTTCCTTTCTAACGAACTTTTCTGATAATGCTGTAGTTGAGTTTTCTGAGAAATACACGTATGAAGCAGACATAAGGGTTCTGCGCTCATTGCCTCATAAGTATATCAAACAAATAGCAAACAAAAATACTCTTAGATTTTTATTTGGATAATATCATGAAAAACAATCCATTTGAGTTATCTGCGCCAATTTGTCTTGGGATAATAACGACTAATCGATGTAATTTGAAATGCAAACATTGTATAAACTCAGCATCTACTGAATGTATGGTAGAACTGAACACAAAACAAATTATTGATATTGTTGATCAATGCAAAACAATGGGTGTATGTTTTGTTGACTTTAATGGAGGTGAGTTCTTCATCAGAAACGATGTTGAAAAATTGCTGGATTATACTCTATCCAATAAACTCAATGTTGTAATTACAACCAATGGTACGTTAATAACTGATTCGTGGATTGAAAAATACCGTGGTAAAATATCATTAGTAAGAATCTCATTAGATAATTGCATTGAAAAGGTTCATGATGATTTTAGAGGAGTGCCCGGAGCCTTTCAACAAACAGTAAACAATATTAGAAAATTAATTGCTAATGGATTTCGTGTTACAGTATTATCTACAATACGGAGATCCTCGTTGTCATCATTATTTGATTTTCTTGATTTTCTCGATAGTTTACATGTCTCTGCAATACATACAACACTTCTAATTCCCGCCGGGAGAGGCCGCTCTTTGGAGAATGAAGTTTTGTCACCTTCCGAGCATCGTCTGTTTCTTGAAATGTGTAGCAACTATATTTCCGAGAAAAATCCAAAGTATTTAAAAATCCTCGAGGAGTCACCGCAAACTAGATTGTTAGAGTTTGAAAAAGGCACCTTAATTGACTTTTCTCTTGGAAAATGTGGTGCTGGATTCACTGAAATGGTTGTGTTGAATGATGGATATGTTTTGCCTTGCGCAGCGTTTATATCGGTTAGAGACAAGTATAAAACAGAAGAATTGAATTCGTCAAAGCACAGTTTAGATTGGATTTATCATCATAGCGATTTGATGAATGCCGTTAGAGATATGTCTCGTTTAACTGGGAAATGTCAAAACTGCAAAATAAAGGAACAGTGTGGCGGGGGGTGTCGCATTTCAGCACTCATGTCATGTAAAGGAATTCATGGAGAAGATTCTATGTGTTGGTGTTAGTGTGATTATGAAAAGGGCTGTTATCTCTATTACAAATGCGTGTGTGCTTCATTGTTTGCACTGCTACAACAAAAACAATAATTGTAATTGCACTGCAGATTATATTGACGAAGAGTTTGTAAATCAGTTGTATTCCATAGGAATTCGCCAGATTGTATTATCTGGAGGAGAACCAACTATTGAGTGGGATTTGTTATTGTCAGTTTTAAAGTTGTTTAAAAACAGATTTTCAATTGTTATAACAAGTAATGGTGTTTTACTAAACATAATGAAAATTCATGTTTTGAAAGAAAGCGGGGTGTCGAGGTTACAAATTAGTTTGGATGGAGCATCAGCTTGTTCGCACGAATATTTAAGGGGTAAAGGAACATATTCTCATACATTACAATTGATTAAAACTTTTCCTGAATTTATCACTCCAATGTTCACGATTCATGCAAAAAACTATTGCGAAGTAGGAGATTTTATAGAACAACAATTGGATAATGGAGTGAAGAAAATTGGATTTGAACGTTTTATCCCTATCAAAGGCAATGTCAATAATAGTGATTTAGAATTATCTAAGGATCAATTGTTTATGGCGTACGATATAATCTCAAAATATAAAGGAATTGATTTTCATATAAACGACCCATTATTCAACACCTATTTATTCATCAAAAACAAAATCCCAATAAACATCGTAAAATCATTTACTGACATAGGTTGTCAAGCACAAAAACACAACATTTATATAGATGCTATCGGTGATGTACATCCATGTGTGTTTTCTAATGATGTATTATTTAATGTACATGAAGAACCGCTTTCAACATGCACCTGTTTGTCTAGTCCTAGTATAAAAGGATGTATAGGTTGTGATTATTATTGTGTTTGTAAAGGTTGTCGAGCAGCTGCAAAAACTCAATTTGATGATTGGTTAGAAATAGATCCATTATGTCCGCTTCATTAAAACAAATACACATCGAACTAACGAATAAATGTAATCTAAATTGCCTTATGTGCTATAGACGAGAAATGTCGGTAGCGAAAGGAACTATGGATCGCATGCTGTTTAAGAAACTCGCAGTTCAGATACCATCTATTAATACCATAGAAAAAGTATTTCTTCATTGGAGGGGTGAACCAACTTGTTGTGAATACTTACCTGAGGCTGTAAAGTATCTTTGTGAGCTTGGTGTTAATGTGATTCTATTTACAAATGGATTAGAACTTACTGATTCCATTGCTGAAAGGGTTCTTCGGTCTGGAATACATGCTATTTATTTTTCTTTAGAGTCCACAGATCCCAATGGATACGCAATATTAAGAGGTTCCAATCAATATTCTGAACTAGTGAAGATTATAAATAAAACAGTGGCGATTAGAAACAAACTTAATGCTAAAACAAAAATCAACATATCTACAGTATTATTTGATAACAGTCTTTCTAGAGTTAAATCTTTCGATGATTATTGGAAAAGAATTGTTGATGGAATAGAATATCATGTAGATACAAGAGGATCACATTTTTTCAAATTCCAACAAAAGCAGTGTAACTGGCCAAATATTGGGGTGTTTATTGCATGGAATGGTCTTGTCTCAGCTTGTTGCATGGATGTAAATCACATGTATCCCATTGGTGATGTTAACCATTCAGATATCATAGATGTTTTTAATTCGGATGCCGTTAAATTGTTAAGAATGCAATTAAATAAAGGGCTTCCAATTGGGAAATGTAATATGTGCAATTTGTTCAGGAATAATTTGCAACCGAAATAATAGTAATGGATATCCTCGCCACCCATCTCATCCACCAAGGCAAAAAGCTCTCCTACCTTCTCCGGCATGATAAGTCATACGCCTTCGACGAGCATGGTTGGCGCGAGGTGAGCGACTTAGTGGCCAATCATGGCTTCACCATGGAAGAACTGCGCGAGATAGTGGCCAACAACAACAAGCAGCGGTATGAGTTTTCGGAGGACATGACGCGCATCCGTGCCAGGCAGGGCCACAGCATTCAAGTGGATGTGGAGCTGGAGGAAGCCATTCCGCCAGATGTTCTGTATCATGGCACGGCAAAGGGTTTTGCAGACTCCATCATGAAGCAGGGTATATTGAAAGGCAAGCGGCTTTATGTTCACCTTTCCACAACTGTTGAGACGGCCACGAAAGTCGGCCAGCGGCATGGTGCGCCAGTCGTCTTGGCTATCGATGCCAAGCTGATGAGCGAGAACGGCATCAAGTTTTTCCTCAGCAGGAATGGTGTTTGGCTTACCGAGTTTGTGGATGCCCAATATATTATAAGTGTAGTGGAATAGTGCCAACGCGCATATCCTTTCAAGAACCCAGTAGGCGTCACAAATAATTCTTTTCCTTGCGATATGTGAGACTTTCTGGGCTAGTCATTATCAACAATCTATTTTTCAATTAGTCAGTGGGGACCGTTTATAGGTCAACAAAGGCATTGCATTCCAGACCATTTTTATCGCAATTACTTATTAACTTGATCATCCAAAGCATTGGCTTGCACTATTAGTTTATGGATGGTCGGCGTCTCAAACATCAAAACAGCATTTACATTGGAGGCTTTCTTTACATGTAGAGTTGGCTGGTTTCATTTGAGAGTTGGCAGAGCCAAGCTGTGCTATATGCGCAAAGCCTTGATTAACAAGTTGTCTAAAATGGTGCCTCCTATGCCTGTCCTATATGTTCGAGATTACAAATCAAAATATCTTTACAGCGTTTTTAGTCAAGCCAGTACTAACTCAGAAAGTCTAGATTAGATAATTACAAACCCTTACAAACAAAATTCAAAAAAAAATGAAGACATTAGTAAAATTTGGAATGGCGATGCTGGCCATGATTGCTTTTGCTGGATGCGGAAGCAACAAACAAGCAACAACAAGTAACCAACCTCAACCAGTCGTTGTTACCCCGAAAATCCCTGCAGACGACCCAGACATTGCTGCATTGGACAAACAAATCGCGTTAGCGAAAAAACAAAAAGAACTCGACAGAATACGTGATGAGCATCAAACTTTGCCTGATCCGTGTGGCGAGTATTATGATGACGAGGACTACTATCGCGATTATGGTCTTGCGACAAGCCTGAACAAGGCTAGTGCACAATCCATGTCCATTGATGTCGCCAAGGAAAACATCAGGAAACATATGGCTGAATTTGTGCAGGCCATGGGTGCGTCTTATCGCAACTTGTATGCAGGATCGAATCCTAATGATGACATCCAAAGGAAAATAGAGGGAAGGATGCTGCAAACAGTTGAGGTTATGATGAATAGTGCTGAGAAGCTTTGTCAAGTATATGAAATTGACACAAGAGGAAATTACGTGTACTATGCGGCTTTTCAGGTCTCGAAAAAAGATTTCAAAAAGGAATTGACCGACGACCTCAACCAGTTGTCGAAAGAGGAAAAGCTTGACATCGATTTTAGGGAGCAAAGGTTTCAGAAAATGATGGATGAAAGGTTCGAGGAGCAAATGGAGGCAAGGAGAAAAGCGGGCTATTAATCATGTTGTTTGTGGGTTGGGCACTATTTCTTTGCCCAGCCCACAATAATTGTTATTTTTAAATATATTGATAACCAATAGTAAAACAGACTACTATGAAAAGAATTGTAATTGCATTTGTCCTGACTCTCTATGTGGCTTCAATAAAAGCCCAAGTTGAGAATCCAGTTTTTGAAGAATACAAGAAAAAGACTGAAACCGAATTCAAGAATTATTCAGATTCAGTGTGGCAGGCTTTTTCAGAGTTTCGCCTAAAGGCGAATGAGGAATACGCCCAATTCATGCGCGAGCAATGGAAAGCATTCACAGCAATGCGGGAAGAGCAACGACCCACTATCCCGGAACCGCCACGTCCATACGAAAGGGACGAAAATGCCCCAATTCCCACTTTGCCAACAAGAATTCCAGTAAACCCCTTTGTGGCTCCGGAACCTTCGCCAATTGAGCCGATCACCCTCCCAGACATACCTCAACCATCCCCCATCCCAACAACCAAAGAGTTCAACTTCATATGCTATGGTACTCCATGTACTGTTCGTTTTGATAACAGCTTGAGATTCAAGTTGAATAGCAATTCCGAGAATGCGGTTGCTGATGCATGGCAACAACTTTCATCGGAAATGAGCGAGATTCTGCTTGAGGACTGTCTTCGTTTACGCAAGGATTTGTCGTTAGGCGATTGGGCGTATTATTGTCTGCTTCGTGACCTTGGGGACAGCTATTTTGGGACTAATACAGATGAGTCTAAGGTAATGCAAGCTTATTTGCTGGCGCAATCCGGATACGATTTTAGGATTGGCCGTCGAGACGAAAAGTTGGTTTTGCTTATGCCTTTTGATGGTGATGTTTTATGTTGGGAAAAATCCCCTCAATACGTGATGTACTACGTCCCTATTGACGGAAAGAAGTTTTACATCGTCTCGAAGTCGGGAAGTGGGGCCACTCGTGTATTCAATCATAAGTTTTTTAATAATGACAAAGTACTATCTTTGAGGATGCCTTGCCCGCCAAAGTTCGCGTACAAGTCCACTGACTTAAGAACGTTCACTTCTGCCCGGTACCCTGAGATTGCTGTGAAGCTTGCATCCAATAAGAATCTGTTAGACTTTTATAAGGAATATCCAAGTTGCTATTGGGATAATTATACCTGGGCGGGTTTAAGTGATGAAGTGAAGGCGAAACTTTATCCAGTGCTTCGTTCCGGCATAAAAGGGAAGACTCAAATTGAAGCAGCAAATCGACTTATCAATTTTGTTCAGACCGCTTTTGAATACAAAACCGATGGAGCTCAGTTTGGTTATGAAAGGGCGTTGTTTGGAGACGAAACATTCTATTATCCGTATAGCGACTGTGAAGATAGATCCATTCTGTTTTCCATCTTGGTACGCGAATTGCTGGGTCTTGATGTTGTTTTGCTTCAGTATCATGACCATCTTGCGACTGCTGTTCACTATACGGAAAGATTGAGCGGCTATTATTTTACTTTAAAGGGTAAGGATTATTATATTTCCGACCCGACTTATATTGGAGCAAATGTTGGAGATTGTATGCCTGGTTATGAGAAAGAAAGTCCCAAAGTTTTCAAGTTGTAATTATTAGTTTTGTCGAATTGCCTAATCAGAAAGATATGAAAAGAGGATTTTTAATACTATTTATTTCTTTGATGGAGATTGTCTCATTCGCTCAAAAGCCAAAGTGGGTCGTTAATCCCCCAAAGGCTGAAAACGACACGTACCGCTATGTAGTAGCAAGAGGTTTCGGAAAAGTGTTTGCTGAAGCGTATGAAAATGCCATTCAAGATTTACACAGACAGGTTTTGGAGGGAGCTGGACAGGAAATGATTGTAACCGAGAAAGTAGGAGAAGCATATTATCGGGTCGTTGAAGGTCAGAAATACCATATTAGAATGGAAAGGGTTTGCTTATGGCCAGATAATCTTTTGGATTTTGACCAAGAGGTTTGTTTTTTGTATCAAGTTGCAACCAAGAAGGGCGGTCGAGAAAACAGCGTGTTGTTTAGTGATTTCAACGATTGCTATGTAACCGAAAAAATGCCTTCTGATGTATTATATTTTGATGAGTGTCAGTTATACAAAAATGGTAAGGTCTTGAAAGACTCTGAAATAAAACGGTTATTTGCAAATTCTAAATCAATGACACTATACAACAGAGGCATGGAATTGTGTGAAAGTAGTGTTGACGGTGTCTATCTGTTTCCTTTGATTACCGGTGCCTCCATTGACTTTGTATGGTTTGTGGTTGGGGTGATATCTTCTGACGTATCATCTCCCAATGATTTTTCGGCCTACTACAGCAGATCTAAATGGGTGTTGTATGGAGGAGCTGCCTTGGCTGTTTCTGGCATTGTATTGCCCTATGCCAATTATTTGATTAAAAACTCAATAGGCAAGTCTAAAGTTTGTAAAGCGGTCAATCTGTATAACAACGAACGAGTGTATTCACAAAATGGTTTAGAGATGGAATATGGTCTAACCTATAAAGGGGTTTGCCTTTGCTTTAGATTTTAAGATAAGAATGTTGGTATTATTTGGAACAAAAGCAGAAGAACATGATTACGACAAATTTATTTACTTCTGTCGGTAGTGCTTTTTTTTTGGATGGGTGGCTTGTTTTGCCCTCACGTGATGCACTCAATCTAATCCTGATGCTATTATCGGGCAGCCTTGTCCGCTATGCGGCAAAGGACATATCATAAAAGGAAAGACCGCCTACGGTTGTTCCGAGTGGCGGAATGGCTGTGGTTGGCGGAAAGCGTTTTGATTTTCCTCCAACCATTCTCTGAAACTTTCCGGTTTAACGTTCGCATCCAAAGATTTTTGAGCAATTCTTGCCCCGAAGTCGGTTGCCATCTTGTTGGGGTCAAGTTTGATGCCGACACGACCTAGGTCGAGGCGGTCGGCATCGTAGCATGTGTCTATGGTGGCATCGCCTGAGCGGGGCTCTGTCGTGTGGAACTTGCAGGCGTGGTACAGTTTGTCGAATTGTTCCTGCGAGATGTCGAAACGATGTTCCTCAAAACAGGTCTTGGCGAATTCGGCGCCACGTGGGCCATGCTCTTTGTCGAAGCCATCGTCGGCGCGCTTGCTGTCGTGAAACAGCGCGAACAGCCGCACTATAGTGATGTCGGCACCCGTCTCTGTGGCGAGTAGCAGGCCATTGCGTTCCACTTGCTTCCAATGTTCGATGCCGTGCAACTCCGACTCGAAGATACGGTGGGAGAGGACGTGGTTTTGTAGTGTGGGGTAGTCTGGTTCTTTCATGGGGAGGATGAGGTTTTTGTGGCAAAGATATGTTTTCTTTTATGATTTTGTTTATTTTTGCACTTGAAATTCATTTATTATGGGCGTAACATTCGACAATGAGAAGCAGATGTTCGTGTTTGACTTTGAGCACGATGGCGAGGAAGACATCGTTAATCTGACGGGCAACGGCTATCAGGTAGAGGCATTTGGAAAGTGCTTTTACTATGGGTATGAGTTTTCCGATCAGGTGGATAGCAACGTCCGTAGTGCGTTCATTAAGTATGTGAAGTTTAACGATGCCTTGCAGGATAGTCCTGATTTGACGCAATTCATTAAAAAGGCTGTGGACAACCTCAATAGGAAGATAAACCTTTATGATTATAATCTTGTGGTTATGCCAGAATCGTCAAGTAAGGTGAACCAGTATATGCTGCGCTATATCTATCGTTTTGCCCAGCCGATGCTTAGAGAAATGGAGTTGGTAAAGGCTGTGCCGTCAAGCATCTCATTTGATATGGATGCCTTTGAAAAGCAGTATTTCAATGATGTTTTGGAAAACGGACGCCCTCGTTATACCGAGGCTCAGAAAGATGAGGTGAGGCAATCCATCGCCAACATGCTGGATCTAATTCATCAGAAGGACTATTTTACCATTGCAAAAGATGTGAAGAAGAGCAGGTGGCGTCCCTATATCACGAATTTCTTGAAGTTTGCCACTCCCGCTGACGAAGAACTCTGCAAGATGATCCGCCAGCAAAATGTGTTGGTAATAGATGATGTGACGACTAGCGGATCAACTCTGAATGAAGTCTTGAGGACACTCCGTATCCTCAACGAAGACAATGAAATTACCGTATTTAGTCTCATAGGCAGAAAAGACTTGATGGCCGAAGCTGTATAATATTATGGATGAATGATATGAAGCGCCTGTTCCAAATCGTAGCCCTTTGCACTCTTCTGTTCTGCGCCTGCACCACCAAGCGCAGCCATGACGTGGACTTCTACTATTGGAAGTCGAAATGTGCGATAGGGGAGACGGAACGTGACTATTTCAACCAACTTGGAAGCAAACGGCTGTTTGTACGACTGTTCGACGTGGACATTGAAAGCGGTAGGGCCGTTCCTGTTGGGCCAATTCAAGGTTTTGGGAAGGAACAGCTCCCCAACGACAGCACCAAAGTGATTCCTGTGGTGTTCATCACAAACCAGACCTTTTACAATTATGTGAACGACACGTTGGTCGAGAGGCTTGTAGGTAATGTCTGTGCCACCATTGAGCACATCATGGGTTCTGCAAGTATTGCCTATGATGAAATTCAGATCGACTGCGACTGGACCGAACGTACCAGGAGGCCTTATTTCCATTTCCTTGAGAAACTTGCAGAGCGGTCGGGACGCGACATTAGTTGTACGTTACGACTGCATCAGATTCATGACCGACAGAAAACCGGTGTGCCACCCGTCGTTCGTGGTAGCTTGATGTGCTATGCCACTTCCAATCCGATGGAAGGCGATACGCGCAACTCCATCCTCGACATGGAGCTGCTCAAAGCCTATACCACCAACATCAACGACTATCCGCTCGATTTTGACGTCATCCTGCCCATCTACTCGTGGGGCATCGTCACCAACCACCTGAACAAGGTGAAGCTCGTCAACGGACTCACCGAGGCCGACCTCCAGACGCCCATGTTTGAGAAGACTGGCGATAACCTCTACCTCGTGAAGGAAGACGGTTTCCTGCAGGGCTTGTATGTCAACGCTGGCTTCACCGTTAAGATCGAAACCAT
>JAEEGL011172647.1_pt1 | contig 23609 bp, 15 predicted proteins | sample 9134231 | NCBI WGS metagenome assembly JAEEGL01 (sample SAMN16246548, study PRJNA631951) | gut metagenome | biome: gut microbiome; feature: rumen; material: fiber-attached | host: Bos | place: Iran: Karaj | collected 2018-10 | reverse complement strand
TATGCGTAACCGTGGGCACCACAGGTGCCCGCGGTGGTGGCACCACAGGTGCCCGCGGGTATGGGCCGTGACGCGCTCCGCAGGAGCGCCACCACCAGGCGCCCCGGAGGGGCGCTATATGCGTAACCGTGGGCACCACAGGTGCCCGCGGTGGTGGCACCACAGGTGCCCGCGGTGGTGGCACCGCAGGTGCCCACGGACATGCGCTCCGTAGGAGCGCATAAAAAAAATCGGCGCGTATGGCGGCTTTGCCGTCCATAGCGCCGATAGCAGGGCGTATGCGCGCAAGCGCATAGCCCGGCAACCACAAGAAAACTACGCAGATTTTTCAGCAGATTCCGGCTTTTCGTCCGATTTTTCGTCCGATTCAGCGCTGTCTTTCTGTGATGCTGTTTCTTCGGATGCGGCTTCGGCCTTTTCTGCATCTACGGATGCTTTGGCGTTTTCGACCAATTCAGAATCGGGTTCATCCTCACTTTCGATGGCTTTTTCCGTGCTCGCTTCAAGCTTTTCGGCTATTTCCGCTTCTTCATCAGCGTCAACCTGGTATTTCTTCGTGTATTGCAGCACATTTTGTTTGCGCCACGGGCCAAACAGCGACATGAAGAGGAGAATCAGGCCAAGGGCAAGGAAAGGAATGCTGAGGATTTGACCTTCTCGCAGGCCGCCGATGTTTTCTTCGACCTGGTATTCCTTGAAATACTCGACGAAGAAGCGCATGCCGAAGTAAAGCACCAGAATGAGTGAGGTCATCAGGCCGAGCGGTCTGGGTTTGCCCGACTTTTTGTAATAGTAGTAGGCGCCGAACATGACGATCATGGCGATGACGCCCATGCCGACTTCGAAAAGCTGCGACGGATAGCGCGGTGTGGGCGGCAGGTGGTTGATTGCGTCGTAGTGTGTGAACACGAAGGCAATTGGATTGTTGGGATCGCAAGGCGCACCAACGATTTCCGAGTTAAAGAAGTTGCCCAGGCGCACGCAGATCATCGCGAATGGAATGGTCATGGCCATACGGTCGAGCGTGACGCGCGCCGGCGTTTTGCGCCATATATAATCGTAGAACAGGCAGGTGAGCATGATGCCGACGGCAGCACCGTGGCTTGCCAGCCCGCCTTTCCAGAACTTGATGATTTCAAGGGGGTTGGCGAGGTAGTAATCGGGATCGTAAAACAGACAGTGGACCAAGCGCGTGCCGACAATGATGGCAATCATCAGGGCATAGGTGAGATTCGTCGCTTTTTCGGGGTCTTCGTGTTCGTCGCGATATCGCCAGCGCAGCGTGATATAGCCGACGGCCAGCGCCAGAGCGAACAAAATGCCGTAATATCTGAGTGATACCGGGCCAAGCTGAATCATCACGGGATCCCAGTCCCATGTGACCAATCCCAGAGATGAAAAGAAATCAACCATTTTAATAATCTCCATGTTGAATTATGTAACTGCAAAGCCGGAGTTTTGCCCCGGACCCCCGATGCGGGGCAGTTGGGCAGAGCTTTAAGCGGTGAAATCTAGCGCAGAGACTGCTAAAGTGCAAGCCTGTTGGGGGCAGCCGCCCCCCAACGTCGCTATTTGTGTCATCACTGCGCGCAAGCGCTTGTTTCTGCCACAAATACGCGCCGCCCCCCTCTGCGGGGGAGTGCCCCCGCAACGCCCCCCGGTCCACGGCGCAATACGATTCTGGTCATATATATAAAAGGATAACGATGTCCGACAGAAGGCACGAGAAATTATTCAGGGATCCGATTCACAACGTGATTCAGTTCAATATGAACGACGAGGTCGATCGGATGTTATTTTCGCTCATCGATACTGAGGTGGTGCAGCGTCTGCGCCGCATCAACCAGCTGGGTCTGGCGGGATTTGTGTATCACGGCGCGGAGCATTCGCGGTTTGGTCATTCGATTGGCACGCAGCATGTGGCCCGGCGCATCTTCGACAGCGCCTGTCCCAATGGCGATCCGTTTGAACGCGCAGTCACAAGAGCCGCAGGATTGCTTCACGATGTGGGGCATGCGGCTTTCAGTCATGCCTTCGAATCGGGCATTTCGAAGCTCTGCACCTTTAATCACGAGGCGATGACCTGTGCGCATATCATGGCCGAAGATGGCGAAATCTATAGGATTTTACACGATTTTGACCCGCGCATGCCGGAACGCGTGATCGCGTGCATCTCGCAGGAAACCAAAGCCTGGTATCACCCGATCATTTCGAGCCAGCTGGACGCCGATCGCATGGATTACATTCTGCGCGATGGCTATATGACAGGCATTCGCAATTATCTGTACGATATCGACCGCATTCTGGAAATGATCGATCGCGACGACGATGGCATCATTGTGAGCTATCGCGCGATTCATGCCGTCGAAACCTATCTGATAAGCCGCTATCACATGTACCAGCAGGTGTATCATCACAAGACGGTGCGCGGTGCCGAGAAAATGCTCGAATCGATATTTGCGCGAGTTTCGGAAATCGCATCCAGGGGTGATGAATCGGTATTTGGTGTGGGTCGAATGGGCGATCTGCTGGCCGGTGTCGTGCACGATCACTGCGTGGATGCAAAGAAATGCCGCATGGTTCACGATGCACATGCGTGGACAGCCATCGATATGTGGCAGCAGTCGGGCGATCCGATTTTGTCGGATTTGGCGCATAGCCTGCTGCATCGCAAATTCTTTAAAACCGTCGAAATTCCTGATGAATTCCGCAGCGTGATTCGTGACAAATGGCAGGAATTGCGGGACGTCGTCGAATCTGCGGGTTATCATCCCGACTACTACCTCACGCTCGATACGACGGTGAACCGGGCATTTGCGCCATATTCGCCCGAACCCGCGCCGCTTCTGCCGTTTTTCGACAATTCAAAATCGGGCGGTCATCCCAATGCCGATATTCGAATCGAACAGGCATCGGGGCAGATCGTTTCGATTATGGAAGCCAGCCCCATCGTCAAAATGCTCACCAAAATTCACTCGCAGGTGGCAAGACTGTGTTTTTGTGCGGATGTGCGCGAGCCGATGATCAAAAAGCTTCGGGAATTGCACGTGCCGGTTAACAATTAAAAAAAGTGTTTGCGATATTGAAGCCCGTTAGGGCTTCAATATTCATAGCCCCCGGTTGGCACGAAGTGCCTGCCGGGGGATCAAAGCGCTTCCCTTATTTTTCCAACTTTTTTCCAGCCCTTTGGGCTGGAAAAAAGTTGAGGGAAGGTTAAGAAAAATGCCCATCTCCCCCGGTAGCTTACGCAACCGGGGGCTATTGATATAAAAGCCCTATCGGGCTTTTGGACTGATTAATGTCAGCATTCAATTCGGCAGCTCTGGCAACCCGGCAATCGGCAATTTGAAACAATTGAATTTTGTGCTATAGATGCCGGGTTTTATGGGGGGTAATTCACGGGAAATGTGCGATCAAACCAATGCTAACGACGCTTGTCATCAAGAATTTTGCCATCATATCAGAGCTTGAACTGAGCTTTGATGCGGGCATGTCTGTGCTTACCGGAGAGACGGGCGCAGGCAAATCGATTATTGTGAGCGCGCTTGGTTTGCTGCTTGGTGGTCGTGCATCGACCGATATCATCCGCACGGGTGCAGATGAAGCCGTTGTCGAAGGCTTGTTTACGGTGGATCGCCGGCATGCGCCGACAATGGCGATGCTGCAGTCGATCGGCATCGATCTGGACGACGACGAGTTTGTGGTTCGGCGCATCGTGCCTCGCAAAGGCCGCGGCCGAATCTACATCGGCGGAACGCTGCAGACGATTACGACGCTGCGCGATCTGATGCGCACCGTGATCGACATTTCGGGTCAGCACGAGCACGTGAGCCTGCTCGATGATTCGAAGCATTTGTCGATGATCGACCGGTTTGCCGGGCTTGAGGATTTGGTTGAGTCGTTTGGGCAGCGGTATTCGAATTATCACAGCATACGCAAAGAGCGCGATATGCTGATTTCGTCGCTGAGCGAACGCAGCAAACGTCTGGATTTCCTGAGCTATCAAATCGACGAGCTGTCGACGGCAAATATTCAGCCGGGAGAATCGGAACAGATAGATGCCGAACTGAGGCGTCTGTCGAATGCCGAAACCTTGCAAAATGCGCTGGATGCGGCCATCTCGGATTTGTATGACGACGAGAATTCGGTCGTTTCGAGGCTTGGCATGCATGTATCGGCACTCCGTCGTGCGGGAACAGGTGATGCAGATGTGACGGGAATCGCGGATTCACTCAGTCAGGCGATGAATGCCATCGAAGACTGCGTGCATGAGCTTCGTCACACACAGGTCGAAGAGGCTTCTGTGAGCCGCATCGAAACGCTTCAGAACCGGCTGTCGGTAATCGACAAACTGGAGCGCAAATATCGGATAAAAGCCGATGAATTCAAATCGTACCAGAAATCGCTCGAAAAAGAGCGTGATACGCTGGTGCTTTCGGATGAACGCATCAGTGAACTGGATAAAACCCTGGCACAGGAAAGTGCATGGCTTCTGGATCACGCAGGCGAGTTAACGCGTCTGCGCAAAGAAGCCGCGCATACGCTGTCAGCACAGGCCACCGAAGGTCTGCATTTGCTGGCGATGGAAAATGCATCTATTGATGTTTCGATGAAATCTGCTACGACACTGGACGGCATAAAGTCGACTGGGGCAGATGAAGTCGAGTTTTTGCTCTGTCCAAATCCCGGAGAATCCGCGCGGCCACTTGCGAAAATCGCATCGGGCGGCGAGCTTTCGAGGGTTTTGTTGGCTCTCAAACGTGCAATAGTCGAAAAAGATGATGTTGCATGTTATGTATTTGATGAGGTTGATACCGGCATTGGCGGGCAGACAGCAACCCATGTTGCCGAAATGCTCAGGGAAGTAAGCCGTTGTCACCAGGTATTATGCATCACGCATCTGGCGAGTATCGCCAGCTATGCGGATGCGCATTTTCACGTTTCGAAATCGGTAGTCAATGATCGGACACAGAGCCGAATCGAGCTGTTAAACGAATCGGAGCGCGTAGAAGAAATCGCGCGCATGTTGGGGGGGGCTTCGATTACAGCCAAAACCATGGCTCACGCAGCCGAGATGTTGTCTCAGGCTCGCGAATCGTCTGAAACACGGCAGGATTAGCGCGCAGCTTCATGCATAGGCTAACCGCCGTCAGTTGAGAAATCCCAATATGTTACATATAAATAAGGTCCCCGACCTGCCAGTCATGGGGCGCCATCGTCGTCCCATATGGCCATGGTTGCTGGGCGGAATCGCCTTGATTCTTGCCGTCGTCGGCATCTACTCATTCTCGGGCGATGATTCGGATAAACTGATGCTGATGCCGGAGCCTATCGACAACGATTCGCTCGGTATGCAGGAATGGGCCGAGATGTCGGAACTGACACGTCAATCGCTCGAATCGGACGATGCGACCGATGAACTCGTGCCCCAGGACGACAGCGAAAAAGATCCGTTCCTTATCCGCAGCAAAATACACAGAAATCAGACATTGTTCGTCGCCCTCAAAAATCATGGGCTCGATCCCGGCGATATCCAGCAGGTGATCGCTTCGATGGATAATGTCGTCGACTTTAAAAAGACAAAACCAGGCGACAAATACGAGGTGCATATCGACGTCGATCGCCGCATCCTCAAGTTCATTTACGAAATTTCGCCCGAAGATATCAGCATTTCGGAACGGCAGGGCAATACCTATGTCGCCCAGAAACTCGATGTGCACAAGCGCGTTGAGCGCATCCTTGTAAAGGGCGAGGTCTCGTCATCGCTGTATCAGACGTTTATCGATTATGGCGAAAAAGGTGAACTTGCGTCGAATTTTATGCGTCTGTTCAAGTACGACATAGACTTCAGCACAGATTCGCAGAGAGGCGATGAATTCAGTATTCTCGTCGACAAAGTGACGCTGAACGGCGAATTCTATCGGTATGACCGCGTTTGGGCAGCAACTTACGATTCGTTTGCGCGCGGCAAGCGCCTTGAGGCGTATTATTTCGATTCGCCGGATCCGGATTTTGCCGGGTATTATGATGGTGAAGGCCGTGCATTAAAGCGCTCATTTTTAAAGACGCCGCTGGTTGGATGCCGTGTGACCAGCCCGTTCAATCTCAAGCGTATGCATCCGATTTTAAAGCGCGTTCGTCCGCATTACGGCATAGATTACGGGTGTCCGACGGGCACACCGGTGATGGCTTTTGCCGATGGTGTCGTGACTTTTGCCGATTGGAAAGGCGGCAACGGTAATCTTTTGGTGATTGAGCATGCACATGGCTATGTTTCGCTTTATGCGCATTTGTATGGGTTTGCCGTGGGCATTAAAAAAGGCGCGCACGTCAAACAGGGGCAGGTCGTTGCAAAGCTTGGAAATACGGGTATTTCAACGGGTCCGCACCTGCATTTTGCGGTGAAACAAAACGGCAAATACATCGATCCGGCATCTATCGATACAGATCATGCGTTTACGCTGAATGGATCGAAACTGCAGGCATTTAATGCGAGCCGCAATACGCTTAGGGCAGCATTGAACGGCCAGCCGAAATCGGCAGAACCCAGAGAAGTGATGGTCGATGCCGGGGTTCCGGAAACCGAAGAACTGGCACAATAAACAGCGCTGCGACAATCCGGCACGCCCCAATCGGGGCGTCTCCGCCAGAGCCCCGCAGGGGCGGCATATTTTAACCGTGGGTGAAACCCACGGACAACCTCACGAACAGCCAGGAACAGCGCTGCGACAATCCGGCACGCCCCAATCGGGGCGTCTCCGCCAGAGCCCCGCAGGGGCGGCGGTTCATGTACAACCTCACGAACAGCCAGGAACTGATTAGATCAACGAGGTCTCTGTATAGTGCCAAAAAAAAGCCGCGCCGTATGCGCAACTGCACATAGGCGCGGCCGCAGGGCGTATCGGCTTTGGAGCGGCCCGCAGGGCCGCGCAAAAGCCGATAGCACGCGTGCTTACAGTGTCGTCACAACAGAATAGCTCAGACCGTCATCGTTTGTGCCAACGGCGAATGAGTATTTGAAGGACAGGGATTCGAAGATCTTCATGATGGCTTTGATATCTTCATTATCAGTGTTAACCTCTCCTGATGCTTTTGCGGCATCGAAGATGAGGTTGTAGATTTTTGAACTGAGTGAGATCTCGAGGAAGTTCGGGTTGGCTTTTCTTGAGCTCTTGGCGATGGCTTTGACATCGTAATTTTTGGTGCCGATGACGAAATCGTTATCGGTCATGTATGCGTTGATTTCGAAACCGTCGCCGAGTTCTCCTGGCAAGGCGATTTTGACGGCGTTTTCGGCGTTTGGCTGGATGCCGGCGAGCTCAGGCGAGAAAGAAGCAGCGAAGGCGAGAGCGTTGGGCAGTACTTTGCCGACCGTGGGTCCCGAAACATCGACAATGGCCTTAATCGAATCGAATTTTTCTTTTGTGATTTCCATGAAATTGAAATCGTCGAGAGAGAGATTGATGCCCGAAATGCCTTCGGCGATCGATACGAATTGAGCGGTCTTGGGCGATGCGAGGAGCATTGGAAGCATACCAATGCCCTGGGTAGCTTCTTTAATCGGCTTGCAGGCATATTCTTTCTGACCGATGTTGGTGGCAACTTCTTTGATCCAGGCGATTGTTTTGCCCACATCGATGTTGAGGCCTGCGCTGATGATGGCGTTGTCGCCAGCGATTTTGACGCTTTCGGCATGCAGGGATTTGAGACGTTTGACTGTCTCTTTGTCTTTGATGACGAGATTGAATTCGGTGGAGAATTCGGAGTCACCCTTGATGCGCTCGACAAAGTTCATGCGGGGATATTCGGCGGCGATGGCTTTGATATCTGATTTGCATTCGGGGGAGAAGAGAGCGCTGGCTTCGGCGTCACCAAAGATTTCGCGGATAGTTTCGGAATTGAGAATTTTGTCGACGACGATTTCGTTATCGATGTATCCGAGGGCAGCGACTTCTGAATTCACTTTGCCGAGTTTGCTCTTTAACAGCTGCTTGTCGGCAACTTTGAGGGTGCGGCCGAGATCCGGGGCGTTGTTTTTGACATCGGCATTGATGACGAAGGTGACGATGTTTTTGCCATAGTTGACATAGATACCAATAGAATTGCCATCTTCTTTAGCGCCGTAAAAGACGAAGGAATCGTTGCCGGACTTGACTTCCTCAATCAGCAAATTGGGAATCGACTTGGCATATGCATCGATTTTGGCCTGGAGTTTGGAACCGTCATCGGCTGTGAGCTTTGCGACGAAGAGCGCACCATCCACATAAAAGATGGAGTCGTTGCGTTCCGGGTTGATGCCGTATTCTTTCAGAGTCTTGCTGTAGTCGCTCGAGAATGCTTTGATATCGTCTATCATTTTTCGGGCGAGTTTTGCTTCTTCATCCTCGCCTTCGGGAACGTATTTCGACATCATGCTGACCAGCTCATCGATGACGATTTTGGATTTCTCCATGACTTTCTTCATGGCCGGATGATTCATATCGAATTCGCGGGTGCTTGCGAGAACGAGGGGTGTATCTTCGGGCACGAATGCGATCAAAGCGTTGACATCAGATTTATCCCATTTACCATCGGCAAGTGCCTGGATTTTTTGTGTGACTTCTTCCTGGGATTTGGGAGCGTCTTTTTTGCAGCCTGCGAGTCCAAAAAGCAAACTGGCGGCAAGAATGGAAGATAACCATTTTTTTGAAATAAACATCGATACCTCTTTAAAATGAGTCCAAATGGAGCGCGAAAAGCGCGGAATTATCTGTGCCATACAGGCGCATACACGCACATCATAAGATATGGATGGGTTTTGATGCAACAACTATTACACAGGGTTACAGCATTTAACCGTGGATTTAATATTGCTTACACCATGTAGACTCTCCCAAATGGTGCCGTTTTGGCGAAATGGGGGAGGGGCCCCATTTCTTTCTTTGCAGGCCATGGTAGACAGTATGTATTCAGTAGCATCTACACATTATTGCGGATTCCAAAGGCCTCAGGCCTTTGGCGGGGTCTGGGGGGCCGGAATGAGCGCCATCCAGTGAATGGCGCGAATGTAGAGCCCAGTGAGCAAATCAAATGCGCAAGTCGAAGCGCATTGCGCGAGAGACGCTGCGGATTTGATATTGCGAACTGTGGATGAGCCCCAGAAAAAGAAAATGCAGTGCCCCTGAACTATTACAATTCTTTAATTTCACAGATGATTGTGCTATAGCGCACACGATTTGCGGCATTGGGAAAATGCGCGCGATCCGTTTCACCACAGGTTTGCAGGGACAGAGCTGATACGCCATGCTGATTCAGTTATTAAAATCGAAAATTCATCGTGCGACAGTAACCAGTGCCAATTTGAATTACCAGGGCTCCATTTCCATAGACCCTGCACTTTGTGCGCTCGCCGGAATCGTGCAGTGGGAGCATGTCGAGATCTATAATGTGACGAATGGAGCGCGTCTGAGCACGTATGTGATCTTTGGAAACGCGGGTGAAATCACGTTGAATGGTGCGGCTGCGCGCTGCGTGCAGCCCGGTGATAAAATCATTATTGCGACCTATGCCATGTTTGATCAGGCCGAGGCACAGGCGCATCAGCCGACTGTCATCCTGGTGGATGACCAAAACAGGCCTTTGTCGTAGTGTTTTAGCCCTATTTGATTTGTTTTTCCTCGATTCACGTTTTTTTGGATTAATCGTGAACCGGGGATCGTTAGGGCAAATATCACATATGATCGGTGCGTATCGGCATGTTGCCGATAGCGACGTGCGGGGTGCGTGACGGCGTATCTGACCGCAGGGCAGATAGCCGGTCAGCTTAATTACAGACAGGAGAACACGATGAAACGACGTACTTTGACAACGATGGCTGCGATAGCGGTTTCTGCAGCGACACTGATGGGGTGGGGATGCAGCAGTCAGCAGCAGGTGAATTATCCGAAAACGACGGAGCTGCCGGTTTCGCGCGTGGTGATGTATCAAAGCGGTATCGGTTATGTCGAGCGCACGGCGAAAGTTTCAGACGATGAGCTGGTACTGCGGATTCGCCCCGATCAGATCAACGATATCCTGAAATCGCTGACCGTGATCGACCGCGGGAATGGCCGGCCGGTATCGATTTCGCTGCCGGTGGACAAAAACACGCTCGACAGACTGGCGCAGATTCCCGATCAGGTGCGTGACGGCGGAATTCGCTCGCTGTTGGATGCGTTCAGGGGAGCCAATGTGAAGATTAAAACACGCGGGGCGAGTTATGAAGGCCGCATCGTGGGTGTGGATGAACGCATCGTTGGATCGGAGCTGAATATTTCGGTGAATGACGCTGGCAAAGGCAGCGACGAAAGCACAGTGACCCTGCTCACCAACAGCAATGTGCTCGAAGTGATTGCAATGCGCGATATCAAATCGGTTTCGCTTTACGACAAGAGTCTGGCCGATGGTTTGAACAAGAGCCTGAATATCAGCCTGAATGAGGGCAACTGGAAGCAGCTGGAGCTGGTGATTCGCATGGATTCCAACAAAACCCGCGAGCTGGCAATGAGCTATCTGGTCGCAATGCCAACCTGGAAACCGGCATATCGCCTGGTTCTGGGCAACGGCGATAAAGGTACGCTGCAGGGATGGGCTGTGGTGAGCAATGTCACCGGTGCCGATTGGAACGATATTTCATTTTCGCTCGTTTCGGGGCAGCCGATGAGCTTTACGTATGATCTGTACAAACCGCAGTTCGTCAAGCGTCCGGATTTGTCGGGACTCGCGGCTCAGAAAGCATCGTCGCCCGAGGTGATTGCTTCGGGATATGGTACGAATGAATCAGCAAAATCGCGTGCAGCGGTACAAAAAGCTGCAGCTGCGCCATCATATGCGCGTTCCAAAAAAGACTCAGTACAAGCTAAGATGCTGGAGGAGGCTGCAGACACCATATATTTCGATGAGGATGATCTCATCGAAGGTGAATTGTATGCACCGGATAAAGGTTGGGGCGGCGTTGCATCACCTGAATATGAATCAGGTTATATTACATCCGACGAAATGGCCAACAGCTTTACACAGCTCGCCGAAAAAGCACAGATCGGGTCGTTTGATGAATATAAACTCGCGTCGAAACTGACGATTCCCGATGGCAACACGGCATTGGTCAACCTGATTCAGAGTGAACTCGTGGCGCGCGACACAAGATTGATCAAGAGTGACGGCGTTTATGGATTCGATGGATTTTACAAGGGATGGCGCAACGGCAAATCGTTCCAGACCATTGAGCTTGAGAATCATACCGATGTGGCGCTCGATCCGGGCCCGATTACGATTTACCGCGACAGTGCGGTGATCGGCGAAGGTTATCTCTCGCGAACCGAAAAAGATGCGACCGCTTATATCACGTTTGCAGACGAAGGGCGGCTGTCGGTTTCGGTCGTCGATTCGATTTCGCAGACCAGACAACGGCTCGATAAGATTCAGAGCGGCCAGTGCTCGTTTACATCGACCGAAACGCTCACAAAGAAATTCAGCTTCGAAAGCCATATCCAGAACAGCACGACGGCGCTGATGCAGATAAACCGCCAGGATGTCTGGACACCAGTGGATTTCCCCGAAAAGACGGTGAAATCGACCGATAAATACATCGTTCCGGTCGAGGTCGGCGGCAATGAGACCGTTGAACTGGCGCTGACGATGAAACGCGATAACAAATACACCCGGCCGATGGTTGGACGCCGTGGCACCGGCAATCTGACGGAATGCCGCGAAGCCGTGAAAAATGCGCTCGCAGACAATGAAATTCCGGCTGCAGACCGCAGCACTTTCGAGAATTTTGTTGCCGATGTCGAGGCGCTTGATACGATTGCAGTCAAGACGAATTCACTCCAGCAGCGACGCAGCGAAATCGACCGCGATCAGGCATCGCTCACGCAGACTTTGTCCGGACTCAAGGATATCAAGACTTCGAACGCCGATTCGCTCAAAAACCAGCTGATGCAGCGCCAGAAATCAAACGAAAAGGCACTCGTCGATATCACGGGCGAGCTGTATAATCTGCAGGTTCAGAAAGGAGAAATCGATTTGAGAATGCAGACTTATGCACAGACGCTGAATTACCTGCGAGAGCTGTAGCCTCGGTATAGCGCGTTGGCGCTAGGGATGATAAGCACTTCCTGCGTTCGCGGCATGCGGAAATCTGAGCGCTATATAATGTTGAAGCGTCGGCGGAAAATCCGCGAGCTTTTTGGCGCTCAGCAGCTGTATGCCGCGCTGCGTGAGTGAAATACAGCCATTGTGCGATGTGATGATCCCCGCATCCCGCATGGCACCTGTCAGCACCGGAATCTCGGCGGGATCCATATAGTCGAGCAATCCAAAGGTCGAGATCTTCGTCAGCTCCGGTTCTCCGGTCGATCCCGTCAAAATCGCGGATACTTTCTGGGCATTCACCGGTAATTTCGCGTTTTGGCAGCGGGCGAGTGTGGAGAGATATTTGAGCAGAACGAAGTGGACGGGTTCGGGCGGAAAGGGTCCCGGAATGCCTTGCTGCGGCCGGTTGGGCAGCGCATGACATAAATCACAGTGATTGCAGCATTTGAACTTATTCGCATCGCGGCTGCCAAAATATTTTAGAATAAACTTCGTCCGGCAGTTGTCGTCGTACACATAGCGAATCAGATTCTTCAGCTGATCTTTGCTCACTTTTTTCTGGATATCGCTTTCGCGTGCCATGGTCTTGGCAAAATCGGCGGGCACTTCGCGATTCCAGATCACCCAGCCATCCGAAGTTATCGAAACGATATCCTGTGCGCGCATCTTGCGTATGGCTGTATCGACTTGCTGATGCTGTTTGCGCTCGAAATGATCGAGAATCTCGTGCATTTCAATGCGGCATCCGACAACGGGCTGTCTGGATTTGGATGCATCGGTGAACAGCTCCACAAGCGTTCGGTAAACCGTCAAATCCGGGCAGCCGCCGTCGATAAAGTGCTCCTGAATCTTGGCATCGACGCCCGAAAACAGCAGCATGCATTCGGCGGGCAGACGATCTCTGCCGGCGCGGCCCGATTCCTGGGTATAGGCTTCGACGCTGGAACTCATCGAAAGATGCAGCACATAGCGGATATTGGGTTTGTCGACGCCCATCCCAAATGCTGTCGTCGCTATCAGGCAATGGAACTCGTCGTCCATAAACTGTTCCTGCACCTGCGTGCGCATCGCTGGCGACAGCCCCGCATGATAGAGCCCTGCCCTGATGCCGCGCTCTTTCAGATAGGATGCGGCATTTTCGGCCAGTTTAATCGTCGAGGCATAGATGATGCCGCACCCCGGATACTGCCGCTTGAACCCGCATTGCTGCTGGATTTGACATCGCACAAAGTCGTAGGCGTATTCGAGTTTTGCGCGTTCGGTTTTAAAAATCTTCACACCGAATCTCAGATTCAGACGATCGAATCCCAAAATGAAAACGCCGGGATCCCGCAGCTCGAGCTGTTCGACGATATCGCGCTGTACTGTTGGCGAAGCCGTTGCAGTGAGCGCAATGGTCGGCGGATTGCCAAGCGATTGACGCAGTGCGCTCAGACGGCGGTAATCCGGGCGAAAATCGTGTCCCCACTGGCTGATGCAATGCGCTTCGTCTACCGCAAGCAGCCCGATTTTTACCTGCCCCAAAAGCGACTGGAATGTGCTGTTGCGCACGCGCTCCGGTGCGACAAACAAAAATTTCACGCGTCCGTCGATCAGATCCCTGCATATCGCCTGCTGTTCGGCAAATCCAAGGCCCGAATGCAGATTGGCCGCTCGTATCCCTTTCGATACAAGCGAATCGACCTGATCTTTCATCAGGGCAATCAGGGGGCTTATCACAAGCGTCACCCCCGGCAGCACGACGCCCGGCAGCTGATAACAAAGACTCTTTCCGCTGCCCGTGGGCATCACGGCCAGCGTATCGCGGCCCGATAAGATGCTGCTAATAATATCTTCCTGGCCATCGCGGAATCCAGGCAGTCGAAAGACCTCCGAAAGCGCACGCCGCGCCGCCGGCCATAGCTGTGATTCGAGGGGATTGGGCATGATCGCCTGCGTTCGATGCGCTATTCTTCGCTAATCTGCTTCTTGGGCGCCTCATTCGTCATGCTGCGCGAATAGAAAAATCCTTTGATGCCAAGTATCAGAATCAGCACCGATAAAGCGGCAATCAGACCGCCCCAGAACCAATAGGGCAGAATCAGATTATTCGCAATCTGACCAACATCGGATGGCGCAAGACCTTGCGCGGTTTGTGCAGTATCGGTGAACAGATAGTCGCCGCGTGAAAATACGGCGGTGAGCAGCGTAATCGCCAAAACCAGCATCGAATACTGCGGCACCTTGTTCGATTTGGGGCCCAATGCAATCACACCCGAAACCAGACCGCATCCGCCAATAAATGCAATGCCGAACGGATTCGTAAAGGGCACGAGGAAAATGATGGCTGCAGCGCACATCAGTGTAAACAGCAACATGCCCACCCGGGATGCACGGCCCGATCGCCCCAGCAGCAGGAAAATCGCTGCCATAATCGCCGGCGCAATCAGACCGCCAAACGCAATAAAGGCTTTCGCAAAATGCCCGATATCGCTTGGGATCATCGTCGTCGCCATGCCCGATCCATCCGACCACATCTCGAACTGCTTGAAATCGCCGCCGACCATTTCGCCCGCTATACCGTGCCCAGATTCATGGATAAACGTGTAAATCAGCATGAACGGATACAGCACGTACCAGCCATAGGGCACAAAATAAAGCGCAATCACCAGCACCGATATCACGATGCAGGCGAGCATCGCCGATTTGGGGTTCTTTGCGGGCAAATTCTTTTGATTCGATGTTTTATCCATACGATTCCAGTAAGATTGTGGTAGATTCATGCGGACGCAAGCCGCGTGGGTGTTATTATATCGCTTTTATCGATGTCCCTCAATCATACAGATTACTGGTGACAGGGCTTCAGCTTATTAACATGGATTTGATATTGCGTACATCACGTAAACCAGTCAAAACAGTAAGGTTTATACGAAATGGGGGAGAGGCCCCGCTTCAACTTCTTTAGGTCATGGTAAAATGTAGGCTTAGGAAGTCTTTATATCAAAACACTGCAACAATCCGATACGCCCCAAAGGGGCGTCACCACCAGAGCTCCGCAGGAGCGACATATTTTAACCGTGGGTGAAACCCACGGACAAACCAACTAACGGCCAGGATCTGATAAGCTCGACAGTCGCCGTACAAAAGATAAAGAGAGGCAAATTATGTTGGAATCGCTAAAAAATAAACCTTTTGCGCTTGAGGAATTACCCGCGCCTGTGCGCAAACCGGTTGGCCCCGACACGCCAAAGCCGCTCAAGCTGATGGCAGCAAAAGGCGCGCTCCCCATCGCTCCCGATATGCTGCTCTATGTCTGGTATCAGCTGTCGTTCGAACCGGACGCCGAAATCACCGCCGCCGTCAAAGAAACGGTCAACACTTTTGACGATGACCTCATCATCGACCTGGCTCAGCGCGATCAACCCGAATGCATTCTCGACTGGCTCGCCAAAACCAGCACGAACCCTGCGGTTATCGAAAAAATCGTACTCAACAACAAGACGCATGATGCGACGATTATGGATGTCGCATCCACTGCGCCGCGCGAAATCGTCGAAATCATCGCAAACAACCACGTCCGCGTGCTGCGTTCGCCCGAAATCATCGAAAAAATCTACCTCAATCCCAACACCCGTATGGCGCTCATCGAACGATTGGTTTCGCTGGCAAAAGAACACAATGTCGATCTCCCGAACCTGAAATCGGTGATGGAAACCGCCGGCGTCAAAGACGACAAGCCCGGCCTTTCGGACGAAGAATTCGAGCAGGTGCTGCGCGTTTCGGCTCAGCAGGGCACGGCCGAGGCCGCCAAAGCCGCAGCCTCCACATCGCCGCATGCCGTCAAATCGCTCGAAGAATGCGAGGCCGAAGAAACCGCCGAACAAAAGGAAAAACGCCTCACCAAAACGCAGCTCATCGATCGCATGAACGCTCCGCAGCGCGTGCGTCTCGCCCTGATGGGGTCCCGCGAAGACCGCAACATCCTCATCCGCGATTCCCGCCGCGTCGTCTACATGAGCGTTATCAAAAGCCCCAAAATGACCATCGCCGAAGTCGAATCCATCGCCGCCTCAAAAGGCATGCCCGACGAAATGATCAGCTACATTTGCACGCGACGCGATTGGGTGCGCTATTACCCCATCGTCGTTTCGCTCGTCAACAACCCCAAATGCCCCCTCGGTGAGGCCGTCGGCTTCATGCGCCAGCTCCGCCTCGGCGATCTCAAAAACCTCCAAAAAAGCAAAAGCGTTCCCGCGCAGCTCGCTCGCCAGGCCCAGATGCTCTTCAAGCAGAAACAGGAACATAAATAATAATCACCACCGCCAGAGCCCCGCATGGGCGACACAGTTTAACCGTGGGCAATGCCCACGGAGGGGGCTCGCGCCCCCTGCGCGGCTATTGGCTGCGCCAATACGCCGCGACCCCCGACGCGGCTATCGCAAGCGATACGCCGCGTAATCATCCAGCTTAAGATCGACTTCATGCCTATGCCAGCTACCAAACAAGCCGAAGCCCAGCAGTCTGCAATGTCCCCGGAATCCGATAATCGGCAGAACGCAGCTCAGAATCATCAAATTGCAGATCATCAAATCATCGCCGGAAAATACGAAATCCTCCAGGAAATCGGCCATGGTGCACAAGGCAAAGTCTTTGCAGCCAAAATTATCGAAACCGGCGAAATCGTCGTCGTCAAACGGCTCAGCATCGCTTCGATAAAAACATGGAAAGAATATGAGCTGTTCCATCGCGAAGCCGATGTCCTGCGCACATTGAATATCGATGGCGTTGCCGGGTTCTATGACGCAATCGAATGCCTCGACGATAATCCGCCCTGTTCCTATATCGTACGCGAATATATTGATGGCCGTTCTCTCCAGAATTTAATCAGTGAAGGATATCGCTTCAGCGTCGAAATCGTTTACGATATCCTCATCCAGACGCTGCAGATTCTCGACAAACTGCATCACCACGATCCAGTGGTAATTCACCGCGATATCAAGCCGTCCAATCTCATGCTCACGCCAAAACAGGATGGTTTTAAAGTGACCATCATCGATTTCGGCGCGGTGGCGAATCCCCAGTTGCAGGGCGGCGGTTCGACAGTTGCTGGAACCTATGGCTACATGCCGCCCGAACAGCTGATGGGCAATCCCGTCGCCGCCAGCGATATCTATGCGCTTGCTGCACTGGCCGTTCAATTATTCAGCGGTATTGCGCCTTGCGATATTCCGGTGAAAGACTTCCGGCTCATTTTCGAACCGCTCATGCAGGATAAACCGCATGCTCTGGTTTCGCTGCTGCGCCAGATGCTCAAGCCCAAAGCTGATAACCGGTTTGCGGATATCCCGGCCATCATAAAGCAGCTGCAGCAGCTCAAATCCGGCGAAGATGCGCTTGCCATCGCTTCCGATCAAACAATCTACAACAGAAAATTTGAATACAATAAAAAATTCGAGCAAAAACTGGCGGCTGTACAATCCATCTGTGAGCCGGGTACAATGGATATCTGGCAGAAACTGCCAGATAAAAATAACAGAACTGTTCCCAAAAAGTATAAGGATTTTTACAATAGTTATTGTAATCCACAGGGGCTTAGGCTTGTGTGGCGAACCATCCGTAAAATTTGGTTTGCCGGATGGAGTGCAATCATCGGATGCATAGTTCTTTTATTGTTGCTGGCAGTGTTGGTCGGATTTTATTATTTGTTTATTAAGTTTGTTAATTTTCTTGCTGATTTTCTTACTGATTTTATGGCTTTATTTCTTCTGGCTGCAACTGGGGTTGGTTTTGGATTCTGTCTGCGGGTCGCATATCTTTGCGGCAAAAAAGTATTCAGTCGGATTTCGGATCGCAGAATCGACAACTATGCCGTAAAAAAAGCCATACGCCTGATATCAAACAGCCGAAAGGATATTGCTACCATCACAGATATCACTTATATGCCTGTTTCATCGGAACGCTGTGAGATGCATGGAGTCAGCAAGCAGGATGATGATCATCGTCAGGTTTATGAGATAAAAGATATTTTGCCAAAGTTCAGGGTCCGATACAAATTCAGAGTGTCCGACAGCAGGCGTTCGGAAGAAATCGTTCACGAATACATCACACACGTCAATCCCGAAGATCACTATAAACCTGGAGATCCGCTGCCAATCCTTTATCAAATCGAAAATAACGAATTCTATGATACGGTTCAGAGCATGCCGTTCCCAATTCCCATTGACGATCTGGACGACAACGATACAATTGTTTCCCAAAGCTCTTCGTTATCTCACGATGTCGCGCAAATCCCCGATTCAGATTTGGCGTATTCCGGCGAAAAAAATGTCGACAGCTGGCTGCGCATTCTCGATAAACATGAATCAAATACGCTGGTAGATGCTGCGCTGGGTCTAATCTACGACCACCGTGGTGATTTGTTGGCAATGAATAGTGATGTACTTGCAATGGTGTTTTGCCGCATCGACAGAATCCTTCGGGACGAACGGTTTGCACCCTGTCATTCCAGATGTGTCCAGATACTCAGGTATTATGCTGTCAATGGTTCCGAACAATCAGAGTATAACTGTTCCCACAAAGCTATGGCGCTGATCAGACAATATCTTTATCATCAGCCAAGAACGCCGCTTCTTCCCGATTACCGGGCAATTCAGGTGATAATGGATATGGTTCCGAATGCCATCGAACAGAATCATCCCGAACTTCTAAACGACGATTATTATTCCGGGCTTATTGAAGTGATGTGTGACCCGGATGTCTCAGAAAAAGTCGTTAAAAAACTATCTTCGTGGGATTGGCCAGAGGCACCCGATTATATCGTCAAATGCGTGTATGATAAACTCAATGCGATGCATTATGGCGATCACGAAAAACTCAAGTGGATCGAACCGATAAGACATCGTTTCTTCACAATGCAATCGTTTGACAATCAACCTGGGTAAGTGTAGCGTACTTTGGGCAATCGTAGCCCATGCCATAAGGAGCAAACAATATGCAGACCATTTCACCCATCACCGAACAGCTCATAGATCTTGCCATTACCGAAGATCTGGCCGCCGGCGATTTTACGACCGACGCCATCTTTACCGATGCCGACAATTCGACCGGTTATCTGTTGGCCAAATCCGATATGGTGCTGTGCGGACAGCATATCTTTGAATACATCGTCGAAAAAATCGAATCCCGCACCCTGGGGATTTATCAGCCTGTGACAATGCAGTTTTTCTTCAGCGACGGCGACCGAATCGCCAAAGGCCAGAAAATTGCCGAGTTTTCTGGCTCGACTCAGGTATTGCTCAAGGCCGAACGCACTGCCCTGAACTTTTTGCAGCATATGAGCGGTATCGCGTCTCAGACGCGCCAATTGGCCGATTTGCTCCCCGGAATCCGCGTCGTGAATACGCGCAAGGCTTTGCCTGGGCTCCGTGATTTGCAGCATTATGCCGTGCGCTGCGGCGGCGGCTGCAGCCATCGCTTCAATCTGGGCGGCGGCACCATGATTAAAGACAATCACATCGCCGCCGCTGGTTCGATTGCCAATGCTGTGGCTAAAGTGCGCGCATTTGCACCCCATACCCTGCGCATCGAAGTCGAAGTCACCAACCTCGACGAAGTCCAGCAGGCCCTCGACGCCAAAGCTGATATCATCATGCTCGATAACATGAAGCCCGATATGATGCGCGAAGCCTGCAAACTGATTGCCGATAAGGCCCTCGTCGAAATCTCGGGCAATGTCACCGTCGATCGCGCCGAACAAATCCGCGATATCCCGGTTTACTGCGTCTCGTGCGGCGCACTTACGCATTCTGTCCACGCCGCCGATATCTCAATGCGGTTCGATTAGAGACTTTACAAACGTCCACAAAATGGCTATAAGCACACCCATGTGCCGGGATTGTACCCGGCACACACTGGTTTCGGCTGAATGACTGAACATTCAAATGCCGCATAAATCAACGGGTATCGATATGCATTTGTTAAAAGCTGATAAATCTTTGCTTGTCAACGCTTTGCATCTGGCATGTCCCTGTTGTATCTGTTGATTCACATATAAATCTCGAAATTCCAGCCACAAGTGTGTACACCTGTCTCTGCATTTTGCTGCACACTGCCTGGATCGCTCTCTAACCATCTTCTGAAGCCAGAATCGGAGGACTCGTATGATCGAAAAACAGGAAAGTATCACAGCCAAATTGTGCTCTTTTGCCCGCGCCTATCACTCCATCTTCGATAAATCCAAGATATTCGACGATTATCTTGCATACGATATGATGGGGGAGGATGAATATCATGCCGTGCGCGATATGATTAACAGCGGTTTGTGCTTTGATTGTCATAATGATAGTTGTCCGCACAAAGCCATCCTCGAGCAGAGTGTACACTTCCTTGCCCCAATTCCGTTGTCGCGCGAAGCCTACACAAAACAAACGTTCTCTGCGTTTTTACAAAAACACCCGCGATGCCAGTACGTGATCTGCGGCGCCGGCATGGATACATTCTCGTTCAGAAATGATAACGAAAATGTCACCATCTTTGAAATCGATCATCCCGATACACAAAAGTATAAAAGAGGCCGCATCGATCAGCTGGGATGGGTCGTTCGGGACAATATCCATTTCGTCGCCGTCGATTTCTCGCGCGATCATCTTTCTCAAAAACTGCTGGAATCCGGATTCGACCCAAATGTGCCAACGTTTGTATCCATCCTTGGCGTTTCCTACTATCTCACTCTCGATACCCTCGAGGATACAATCCGCAATATCGACAGCATCACACCACAGGACAGTATCATCATCCTTGACTATCCCGATAAAACAACTTTTAATCCATCTTCACCACAGCGCGTGCGGCAGCTTGCAGAAATGACCGCAAGACTTGGTGAATCCATGACCAGCGGCTTTTCGCTCTACGAAATCGCACGCACATTCCTTAAACATCATTTCGAGGTGATGGAACACCAAAGCCCCGAACAGATTCAGCAAAACTATTTCTGCAACCGGCATGACGGTTTGCATGCATACGAAAATATTCACTTTGTTTATGCACAGAAAACCACAGCATTCTACGCACCCATGAAAACATTTATGATATAAAGGAGAAAACACCATGGCAAAGAACTATAAAAACATCAATTCGGCATTGATTCACGGCGGTATCTATGGCGATGCGCTCACCGGCTCGGTCAATGTACCCATCTATCAGACGTCGACTTATGAACAGAGCGGCCTGGGCGAACTCATCGGCGGCTATGAATATTCGCGAACGGGAAATCCAACACGCGCTGCGCTCGAAAGCCTCATCGCCGAACTGGAAGGCGGATTGGCTGGATTCGGATTTGCTTCGGGACTGGCTGCGATTACCGCTGTGCTCAGTTTGTTCAAATGCGGCGATCGTATCCTCATTTCGAGCAATGTCTATGGCGGCACCTATCGCGTGCTCGACCGTGTTTTTGTACAATTCGGCATTCACTATACCATCAGCGATACCACGGATGCGGCAGCATTTGAACGTGCGATTACGCCCGATGTCAAAGCGGTGTTAATCGAAAGCCCGGCCAATCCGCTTCTGAGCGTGACGGATATCGCGGCAATCGCCGATGTCGCCCACAAACATCACCTGCTCACAATTGTCGATAATACCTTCATGACCCCCTATCTGCAGCGTCCAATCTCGCTTGGTGCCGACATCGTCGTTCACAGTGCGACCAAATATCTGGGCGGTCACAGCGATCTCGTCGCCGGTCTCGTCGTCGTAAACACCCGCGAACTGGCCGACAGAATCGCCTATATTCAGAACGCCACCGGCGGCATCGTTGGACCATTCGATGCTTTCCTGCTCATTCGCGGCATCAAGACGCTCGGCGTGCGCCTCGACAGGCATGTGGCCAATGCCGAAAAAATCGCGCATTACCTGCGCAGTCTCGACAGCGTCAAACACGTCTATTATCCGGGATTCAAAGATGCACAGGGACACGATATCCAGATGCGCCAGGCGCGCAGCGGCGGCGCCATGATTTCTTTCGAACTCAAACCAAATTACGACTATCGCATCTTCTTTAAATCGGTTGGCCTGATTGCGCTTGCCGAAAGTCTGGGCGGCGTCGAATCCCTTGTATGCCATCCCTCGACCATGACACATGCCGCATTCCCAAAGGAAATCCGCGACAAAGTCGGCATTACCGACGAACTCATCCGCCTTTCGGTCGGCATTGAGGATGCCGATGATCTCATCGCCGATCTGGCGCAGGCAATTGCATCCAGCGAGGTCAAACAATGAAGATTTATCATTCCCTGCATGAGCTGATTGGCCATACGCCGATGGTTCAGCTCAATCACTTTGATATTCCCGCGTCCGTGAATCTGTTTGTGAAACTCGAGCTGTACAATCCACTTGGCAGTGTCAAAGACCGAACCGGCAAATACATGATCGAAGCCGCAGAAAACCGCGGTGATCTGCGCGCCGGCAGCACGATTATTCTCGCAACCGCAGGAAACACGGGCATCGGAATCGCTTTTGCCGCTCTCAACCGTGGCTATCACGTGATATTTGTCGTGCCCGAAAAATTCTCCGAAGAAAAGCAAATACTGATGCAGGCGCTTGGTGCCGAAATCATTCACACGCCGCGCGAAGGCGGCATGCTCGAAGCCAACCGGCGGGCCGAAGAATTGAAACGCCATACGCCGAATGCCGTTACCCTCGATCAATTCAGCGATCCGAGCAATCCACTGGCCCATTTCGAAACTACCGGCCCCGAAATCTATGACGATCTCGACGGTCAAATCGACTATTTCGTTGCAGGCGCCGGGTCTGGCGGCACATTTACCGGCGTCGCGCGCTATCTCAAATCGCGCAATCCCCGCATCAAAGCGGTGCTCGCCGATCCCATCGGTTCGACAATCGCTGGCGGTGAACACGCCGACTACAGCATCGAAGGCATCGGCAACGATTTCATCGCCGAAACCCTCGATATCTCGCTGATGGATATGGCGATAAAAGTGAGCGACGACGAGGCTTTTGCAGCATGCCGCGAGCTTGCCAGACGAGAGGGCATCATCGCCGGATCCTCGTCGGGTGCCGCCCTGAGCGCCGCACTCCGGCTTGCACAAAGCGGGGTTTCGGGAAATATTGTCACGGTGCTGCCCGACCGCGGTGATCGATACTTCAGCAAACACCTGTATATACCGACTGATTTGATTTAGTGGTCGCCCGCATGTAGGGGCGACCCAATGTGGCCGCCCGTAATGTAGGGGCGACCCAATGTGGTCGCCCGCAATGGCCCTAAATTCGCTCGCCATTTCGCGTTTGGCGAGTTATGGTGAGAAATGAATGAACAAGGGGTAAAATCCCCTTGCCATTGTGAACGGAGGTCTGCCATGGGGTTTTTTGTCAATCCAAGCGAAGAGTTGTTAAAAAGAGCGGTCAATTCGAGAATCTACGTCGACAAGTCGATGATTCTCCATGAGCTGAATCAGCTGCTGAATACGGAGGACAGTTTCGTTTGCGTCGCACGCCCGCGCCGC
>JAEEGL013698856.1_pt1 | contig 23610 bp, 19 predicted proteins | sample 9134231 | NCBI WGS metagenome assembly JAEEGL01 (sample SAMN16246548, study PRJNA631951) | gut metagenome | biome: gut microbiome; feature: rumen; material: fiber-attached | host: Bos | place: Iran: Karaj | collected 2018-10 | reverse complement strand
GGTGTTCATCAGTCCACCGCTACAGCAACAATCAGCAAAAAGTCCATCACCATCACCGGAGTTACGGCCAATGATAAGGAATATGACGGTAATACGACTGCAACAACGGTTACCTCCAAGGCTACGGTAACAGGGCTTGTAGGAACTGACGCCGTGGCATTTACGGTAGACGGAACATTTGCTGATGCAAACAAGGGAAATAACAAAACCGTAACTCTTTCCAACTGGAACCTGACAAGCGGCGGCACTAACTATGAGATCGATGCTTTAAAGAGCCAGAAGACAACAAAGGCAGGCATCACGGGAGTACAGGTATATATTGATGGCGTCACCGCTCAGGACAAGGTCTATGACGGTAATAAGTCTGCAACGGTAACAGGCACGGCGACATTAAAGAGGGTAAACGGCAATACCGCAGTTGACGGTCTGACCGTCAGCAATATAACAGCTGAATTTGAAGATAAGAACGCAGGTGATAACAAAGCTGTAACCATCACAGGCGGTACACTCAGCGACAGCGTTAACTATACCCTGGATCCCGGTGCGACGACCGGACTTACCGCCAAAATTGAAAAAGCTTCGCGAAAGAATGAAGTTGTCCCGAATGAAACCAGATACGGTCTTTCAGGAAGTGTTGATATTTCAGGTTATATCGAAGAAGGCAGTACTGTCTCCGGGAATATGACAGTTTCGGGTAATAATGAGATTTTTGATGGAGAGCCGCAGCTTAAGGATAAAAGCATAAGCTATAAGCTTAAGGATGTTTCCGGAAATGTTGGTCAAAGGGCTTATATTACCGCTAAGGTAAGCGGAACAAACTATAAGGATTATATAATTACTGTTCAGGTTGAGGTTATAAACTGTGATCATTCCAACAGGAAACTTGTGGAGGAAACCACAATAGCGGCTACCTGCATTGAACAGGGCTATGAAGGAGATTATGAGTGTTTAAACTGCCACAGCATAATACGGGGAGAAAAAACTCCGATAGACCCCGATAACCATGATTTTGACGGGGGAGTGGAGGTTAAGCCTCCGACAACTCTTACCATGGGCGAGACTAAATATACCTGCAGTCGCTGTCATAAAGAGAAGATCGTTGCCGATATCCCCTGCAAAGAGGAGGAGGGGAAGGATTACGAGGATCTTCGAAAGGACATCGAGGGCTTAAGCGGGAATGCGGCACCTGTAGTTGAGCCTGTCAAAGATGACAAGGGAAACGAGATCGGAGAGTCAGTAAAGATCGGCGGAGAGGAGGTCGAGAAGACTGTCACGGATCCTGTAAGCGGCAAAGAGACTGTGGAATCGAAGGTGTGGATCGGAGGTCTGAAGGAATCCTACCGCTATACCGGCTCTGCCATAAAGCCTTCCTTCCATGTCTATGACGGCACAAGGAAGCTTACGGAAAAGACGGACTATACGGTAAGCTGGAAGAATAATAAGGATGTGGGAACGGCGACAGCCACAGTTAAATTCAAGGGTAATTATAAGGATGCAAAGAGTGAGACAGTGAGCTTTAAGATCGATGCGGCGGTGTTGGGTGAGGACATCCTGGCTCATGAGATCGGAGTTGCCGCAAAGAAGAAGGGCTCGGTAAAGGTTTCACCGGTACTGACCTGGGCTGAGACGGGCAAGGCCGTGAGCAGCAAGTATTTCAGCATCACCCCTTCTTCTGTGACAGGCGAGGGAACGACAACTGCATCTATCTCACCGAAGAGCGGTCAGAATAATTATACGGGAAGTACCACAGCTCTGATCAGAGCTGCAGGTGATAAGAATAAGCTGCTTTCCAACGCAAAGGTAACCTTTAGGCAGAAATCCTATGCCTATACCGGAAAGCCGATAGAACCTGAGTATTCCCTGTCGATGGGAGGCAAACCGCTTACAGAAAACGTGGATTACCGCCGGGTCAGCCTTTACAATAATACGAACCCCGGAACCGCTACGGTGGTGTTTGAGGCGTTAACCGGCAACAGCGCCGGGATCGTGGGCAGTAAGACTGCTGCCTTTAAGATCAGCGGGAAGATTGAGCTTAAGGAACAGGATCCTTTCTTATTTGCTGTTTCTGACGGGATGTATGCCATGGGTGGTGCAAAGCCTGCGGTCATCGTGAAGGAGAGCGGGAATACTCTGAAGGAAGGCAGGGATTATACACTGTCCTATAGCAAGAATAAGGCCGTCACAAACGGTGCGAAGACTGCTGAAGTGAAGGTGAAGGGCAAGGGTAATTATAAGGGCAGTGTCACGCTTAAATTTGCCATAGCGCAGCAGAGCCTGAAGGCAGAAGGCATCAAAATCAATGCTGCTGACCAGTTTACAACGAAGCAGAAGCTTAAGGCTCCGAAGGTCACCATCACGGATGTGGACGGAAAGAAGCTTAAGGCGAATACGGATTATACCGTGGGTACACCTTATACCGATGATCCGGCTAATACGGACACAAAGGGTATCGTTAAGGTCCGGGTAACAGGGAAAGGCGGGTATAAGGATGAACCTGTCACGGTGACCTATCGCTATGAGGATAAGATTACAGATATAAGCAAGGCAAAGAACGTTAAAAAGATCGCAGATCAGGATTATACCGGGAATGTCGTAAAGCTTTCCAGTGCAGATCTTACAGGTATCCTTTCCGCAAAGGATAAGGCCGGAGCCACGGTGAACCTCCTGCCGGGTACGCACTTTACAGTCACAGGGTATAAAAACAATATTAAAAAAGGCACGGCGAAGGTGACTGTACAGGGCATAGGAGACTTTGCCGGGACAAAGACGATCACCTTTAAGATCGTGCAAAGACAGGTGGATTATAAGGGAGCGTTGATCGGCGACGGCTGGCAGTAAACAAGGTAAAAACTTGTGCAGACACTTAATCCTCTCATCCTCAATGAGCGGGTTAAGTGTATAAACCATATCAAGTTCTCCCTTTTGCAGAAGATCCGGAAAACATTCATGCGTAACAAACTGTATTCTGATCTCGGTCCGTGGATTATTCTTATTAAATCCCATCAGTATCTGCGGGAATCGGTTATAGAGCCAAAATCGTCTATCATATATAGAATTCTAAGCCTTACAAGCTCCGGAATATCGCTTATTTTTGCAGTATCGTATATAATACTTTCCTTATCCATTCGCTTCACCACCTTCTGCATCTTTAATCCGATAGTAATCCTCCATCTTCACATAGGAATCTGCTTTTCGGTTGCTCACGCGCTCTAAAAGCACACAGCTTTCCGTATGAACGGTGCGGCTGAACTGGTCGTAGCACTGCCATGCCTTCAACTCATATTTTTCCGAACAAAGAAATTTCAAATCCCTTGCAAGCGTTGCGGAATCGCAACTGACGTAAACGATGCGTTCCGGTTCCATGGCAAGCATGGTTTCCAGACATTTTTCATCGCATCCTTTTCTCGGGGGATCGACAACAATGACGTCAGGGTGGAGCATGTCCGAATCCGTTGTCTTTTCATAGAATGCAGGCAACACTTCTTCCGCTTTTCCAACGAAAAATTCCGCATTGGAAATTCCGTTGCGGGCGGCATTCGACTTCGCATCCTCGATTGCCTCCGGAATGATCTCCACTCCGTAAACCTTCGCTGCTTTCTTTGCCATACAAAGCGATATGGTTCCGATGCCGCAGTATAAATCCCAGACACTTTCCTTTCCCGTAAGCGCCGCGTATTCGACTGCCTTTGAATAAAGTTTCTCCGCCTGTACGGGATTTACCTGATAAAATGATCTCGCCGAAATAGCATATTCTATCCCGCACAGTTCATCCGAAATACTTTCCCTGCCCCAAAGCACGCGGGTGGAATTGCCCATAATCACATTGGTTTTTTCCGTATTCGTATTTAAGCAGATGCTCGCAATTTCCGGAACCGCGTTTACAAGACGCTCGCAGAGCAGTTCCTCTTTCGGAACGCTTTTTCCGTTCACGATCAGGCAGACCATAATCTCCCCGCTCGTAAATCCTTCGCGAATCAGGATGTGACGAATCAGCCCTTTATGTTCGGTTTCATCATAGGGTTTCGCATCATATGATTTCATGTAATCAAGAACCGTAAGCAGAATCTTTTGATTTACCTTCCGCCCCAGCAGGCAGTCCGTATTCGGAATAATATCATGGGTTCTGCCGGCATAGAATCCGACAACGGGGTTGCCGTCCTTATCCGCTCCGACGGGATATTGTGCCTTGTTACGGTACCGGTAAGGACCGTCTTCCGCCGTTTGCGTCATTCCGACAATCGGTTCTTTGATGCTCTCAATAAACTCTTCTTCAAATCCCCCGATCCGGACAAGATGGTTCTTTACCTTGTTTTCCTTAAACCTTAATTCCGCCTCGTAACTTAATTCCTGCAGCTGACACCCCCCGCAGGCTCTCGCCATCGGGCAGGCAGGCGAAACTCTGTCGGGCGATGGCGTAATTACCTTCATAAGCTTTGCAAAAGCATAATTCGTCTTTGCTTTCATTACTTTGGTTTCGACCACATCCCCGACAACGGCATCCTTAACAAAAAGGGTAAAGCCGTCAGCTTTGCCGATGCCCTGCCCTTTTTCGTCCATGTCCGTAATCGTTACGGTTACGATATCATTCTTTTTAAAACCGTTTTTCTCCGTCTTCATCCGTGGTTCGGTCTTCCTTTGATGTTTCGCGTTATTCGCCTCTGGTTAAGCGAATATTGGTTTCAAACATTTTATTGTATCCCTGCCAGTCTGTATTGTGTACTTTATCGGCAAGTTCGGTAAACATCTCCATTTTCGCATCCAGATCGTCCGCGTAGTTCAGTGCCAGTGCTTCCACCAGCGCCGGAACCTTCGGAGATCCGAATTCCAATTTTCCGTGATGTGCAAGAATACAGTGCTTCAGTTCGTTTTTCAGAGTTTCCGGGAATCCGTCGATTTGTGATGCCGCACGCTCCACCATCTCGGAACCGATCACAATATGACCGAGAAGATTTCCTTCATCGGTATAATCGTTCTCCGGGAAAAGCGAAAGTTCTTTGGTCTTACCCACATCATGCAGCAGCGCCGCGCTGATTAATAAATCCCTTTTCAGAATCGGATATCTTTTGCAGAAGAATTCGCAATTCTCCGTTACGGAAAGCGTATGCTCCAGAAGTCCGCCGATGAATCCGTGATGCATACTCTTTGCTGCGGAATTCTTTTTAAAACGTTTCGCCAGATCCTCGTCCTCAATAAAGATTTTCTTTAAAAGAGCATTCAGGTACGGATTCTTTACGGAATCCACATACTCCGTGAAACGCTTCCACATTTCGTCGATATCTTTGCCCGTCACCGGAAAATACTCCGCCGGATTGTATTCCCCTTCCTGCGCGATTCTCGTCTGCTTCACGGAAATCTGAAGTGCACCGTTAAAAGATGTTACTTCTCCGTATACGTAGATAAAATCGCCGGCCTCAAATTCCACGATGGACGGGGATGCAATATCCCAGACTTTGGCATCCAGTGTGCCGGTGGAATCCTGCAGAATGACATTCCAGTAATCCTTTCCGTTCTTTGTCACTGCCGCGTTTCTTTGTTTGCAGTAGTATATGTCCCTTACCGCCATTCCTTCCTGCAAATCCTTAATGTACTTCATGTAATGACCTCTTTCTAATCCGTTTTTTCCTGCAATGTCACTTTCACATTGATTTCTTTGTATTCATCCCCGGATTGACGAAGAAGCGTCAGAATCACTTCGTCTCCCGGTTTACGGTTTCGCATGTTTACTTCAACGGCACTTACGGTATTCACAAAGTCCGTGCCGATTCTGGTTAAAATATCTCCCGGTGCAATTCCCGTTTCCATGGCAGGAGAATCCATTTCCACTTTACGGATAAACACACCGTCCGGCACACCGTTCTGAATGGCCTGTTCCGTGATATCCACCATGGTAATGCCCAGATAGGCTTTCTCCGCACCGTTGGAAATATCTTCCACCACTCTTCGAAGCTCTGACACACCGATTGCGGAAATCTGGTTGGACAAATCGGAATTGTTGTATTTCTGGTTCAGGACTCCGAGAATCTGTCCCTTTGTATTGATTAAAAAGCCCTCCGCATTCCTGCTTCCGTAGATATCCGTCGTAATCAGCTTATAATTATGATCCGGCGTATATACGACGGTGGACAGGGAAGTAATAATTCCGTAGCCGATGGAAGCGGAGTACCCCATCGGGTCGCCGATGGCAATGACCACATCTCCTTCACGATTTCCGATATTGGAATTGCCCAGGTTGGCATATACAATCTGCTCTATCGTTTTGGAGGAAACAGAACTGAGCGGAACACTGAAAACCGCAATATTGGTCGCCTTGTCAAAACCGACCAGCGTACCTTCCACCTCTTCTCCCGTTCCAAATTCTATGTCATATTCCGTAGAAGAAGAAATCAGACTGTAATTCGAAATGATAAAAAGGTCTTTGCCGTTATCCGCCACAAGAAGACCGGATACACTGCTTTTCTTCTCAATCACATTGGAAAACCAGTCCACTTCCGAAGTGGAACCGTTTACAATGACCATGCTTTTCTTGGTCTCTTCCGCCAGTGAAGCAAGCTTCCCGTAAAGCTTCTGATAATCTTCGATTTCAATTTCCGATTTCTGGATGGAGCTGGCAATCGGTTCGGTATCGCCCTCTTTTTTCTCCAGATCCTGCTGCTCCTGCACCATATTCTCGGGCAGGATTTCATTCGTTTCTTCCGGAAGCGTGGGGTCCGGCAGGGAAATGGCCACTTTCTCTTCCTTCGGAGATACCATTTTGGTAAGGAGCGGTTCCAGTAAAATAAACACCAGGGATGCAATGATACCGAACATAATGGCCATTGCGCCCGTCGTAAAAGCTCTTTTAATCAGTTTCCGTTTATTTATGGGACGTTTCTTGATTTGTTCCTGCATGAAGGAATAATCATCATTTTCCTGTTTCTTCTCCATTTTACCTTCCTCCCGTATCCACTATCCTACCACATTTTCCTTGTGTTTTGTACTGTCAATTCCCCTTTGTTTATGCTATGATAAACGAGTGGAAAGAGGAGAATTATGAACGAGAAATCCCTGCATATTCTTGAATACGACAAAGTCATCAAAATGCTTTGCGATCTTGCACACTCCGCACCCGGAAAGGACCGTTGTGCCGGACTTCTCCCCATGACGGAGTATTCCCTGATTGAAAAAGCCCAGAACGAAACTTCCGATGCGGTTTCAAGAAGCATCCGGCTCGGTCGTGTTTCCTTTGCGGGAAACAGGGACCTTTCTTTTTCCCTGAATGCCCTGTCTCTCTCATCCTGCCTTTCCATCGCGGAGCTTTTGCACATTGCCGGTGTTTGCGAATGTGCCGAGCGTGTCCGGAAATTCGGCGAAAAGGAACATCCGGAAGATCCGGACGATTCCCTCACCTCCCTTTTCGAAGCACTGCATCCGCTGAGAGAATTATCACGTGAGATTCGCAGATGCCTCATAAGCGAAGAAGAAGTTGCGGACGATGCCAGCGCGGAACTGAAAAACATCCGCCGGCAGAAACTGAACTATTCCGAACGCATTCACAGCGAACTGACGCATATGGTAAACACATCTCTGCGCACCTATTTGCAGGATGCCGTCATTACCATGCGTAACAACCGCTATTGTCTACCTGTCAAAGCGGAATATAAAAATGCCGTCCACGGCATGATACATGACCAGTCCAAAGCCGGCTCCACCTTCTTCATCGAACCGGCCCAGATTGTGGAATACAATAACAAACTTTCCGAACTCGAAAGCGCAGAGAAAGAAGAAATCGAGAAAATCCTGATTTCGTTAAGCGGCTTTGCCGGAGAATACATCACGGAACTGAGTGCCGACTGCAAGGTGCTTTCGGAGCTTGATTTTATCTTTGCCAAAGCAAATCTGGCACTTCTTATGAATGCCGCCAAACCCGAATACTGCAAAGAGCACATTCTCGAGATTCGGAAAGCGCGACATCCTTTTATCGATGCAAAAAAAGTAGTACCCATAGATATCAGACTCGGAAACGAGTACCTGCTTTTGGTGGTCACCGGACCGAATACCGGCGGAAAGACCGTTTCGTTAAAAACGACCGGCCTTTTATGTGCCATGGGCCAGGCCGGACTTCATATCCCCGCGCTGTCCACATCAAAGCTGACCGTATTTAAGGAAATTTATGCGGATATCGGAGACGAGCAGAGTATTGAACAGTCCCTGAGTACTTTCTCCGCACATATGACCAATATCATATCCATTCTGAAATCCGCGGACGAAAACTGCTTATGCCTGTTTGATGAACTCTGTGCAGGTACCGATCCTTCGGAAGGTGCCGCTCTCGCCATTGCCATCCTCCGCTCCTTAAGGGATCGCGGGGCATTGACCATGGCCACCACGCATTACAGCGAGTTAAAGATTTTTGCCTCCGCTGCTCCGCTTACGAAAAATGCAAGCTGCGAGTTCGACGTGGAAAGTCTTTCGCCCACATACCGGTTGTTAATCGGAATCCCGGGTAAGAGCAACGCATTCGCCATTTCCTCAAAACTCGGCCTGCCGAAGGAGATTATCGATGACGCGAAAACGGAGATTACGGAAAGCCGTGAGAATTTCGAAGACGTCATTGCGAATCTGGGCAGCCTGAAAAAAGAACTCGAGGAAAAAGAGCTTTCCATTGAAACCCGTCTTTCGGAAATCAACGCCATGCAAAGCCGCCTGGATGAAAAAAATGCCGCTTTGGAAGAGCGTCGCGAGGGCATCATAAGGAGGGCAAACGAAGAAGCAAAAGAAATTCTCGAAGATGCGAAAGAAACCGCAGACGAGGCAATCCGTTCCTACCATAAAGGTACGGACATCCAGTCCATGGAACAGACCCGCGCCAAGCTTCGCGGTAAAATCAACGACCGGAAAAAAGACCTTGCTCCGAAAGTAAAGAAAGAAGAAACTCGCAGAATTCCCAAGCCGGACGAAATCAAAAAGGGCGACTATCTGGAAATCCTTTCCATGCAGCTTTGCGGATATGTCAAATCACTTCCCGATGCAAAGGGGAATTTCTTCCTAACCTGTGGTATGATGCAGGTAAAGACTAATGTGAAAGATGTTTGCTATGCCAAGGCCCCGAAAGATGAACCGGCCCCCGTCAAAAACAAAAAAGGCGGCAATTATTCCGGCTCCTTCTCGAAAGCCGCAAACATTTCGCCGGAAATCAACCTGCTCGGCCAGACTGCCGATGAAGCCATCGCCAATCTGGACAAGTATCTGGACGATGCATATTTATCCCATCTGCACAGTGTACGCGTGGTACACGGAAAAGGAACCGGTGTTTTACGCGATGCCGTGGCAAGGCACTTAAAAAAGCTTTCCTATGTGGACAGTTTTCACCTCGGAGAATACGGCGAAGGAGACGCCGGCGTAACGATTGTGAATTTTAAATAGAGAAAATGAAAATAGGTTACCAAACCGGAAAAGGGGAGAAACATGAACAAGCAAAAAATCTTAATCGTAGACGATGACAACAACATCGCGGAACTCATTTCCCTGTATCTTACCAAGGAATGCTACGAGACCATGATTGTCGGTGACGGCGAAGCAGCTTTGGAGGCTGTTCCCGCGTTTGAGCCCAACCTGATTCTTTTGGACTTAATGCTTCCCGGCATCGACGGCTATACCGTCTGCAGAGAAGTCCGTTCCAAATGTTCCACGCCGATTATCATGCTTTCCGCAAAGGGCGAGATTTTTGATAAAGTTCTCGGGCTGGAAATGGGTGCCGACGATTATATGCAAAAACCTTTTGATTCCAAGGAACTGGTAGCCCGTGTCAAAGCGGTTCTCCGCCGTTACAAACCCACTGCCGCCCCTGCCGTACAGGAAGAAAAAGGCGATCGCACCGTGGAATATCCGGGTCTTGTTGTTTCCTTAAGCAACTACTCCGTTCTTTATAAAGGAGCCTCCGTGGACATGCCGCCCAAGGAGCTCGAGCTTTTGTTCTTCCTGGCGTCCTCTCCCGGACAGGTATTTACCAGAGAGCAGCTTCTGAATCAGATCTGGGGTTACGACTACACCGGAGATACCAGAACGGTGGATGTACACATTAAAAGAATCCGTGAAAAAATCAAAGACACCCCCGACTGGCGCATTGATACCGTATGGGGCGTCGGTTATAAATTCCTGATATTAAGACACTAATGGCATAAGAGGAAACCGTACGCAATGAGGAAGGCATTATATTTCAAGTTCATATTGGCGTACCTGATTTTTGCGTTCTTCGGAATCTTCATGGTTGCAACATTCGGTTCCACGATGGTCCGAAACCAGGTGGTACAGCACGAAGCGGATTCCCTCTACAAAGAGGCAAGCCGCATTGCGACGACCTATGCCTCCGACCTTTACACTAACCGTGCCGCTCTGGATACGGTAATGCAGCAGCTCGATTTTCTCGATGATTACTTATCCGCGGAAATCTGGATTATCAACCCTTCCGGTCTGATTGTTTTAGATTCCACGGAACCGATTGAAGTTGCCAACCCGCCGGTTGTGGAAGGGTTTGATTCCACTCTCTTTGCGGGAAAGTATTACTCCACCGGAGATTTTTTCCACTTCTTTGAAGAAGATTATCTAAGTGTTTACGCACCCATCACCGACGGTTACAAGGTGCAGGGATATGTTTTCATTCACAAACCCATGTCGGAGCTGCATAAATTTATCGAGTCCATTACCAACATTTCTTACATTCTGCTCGGAATTATTCTGCTTCTTTCGCTGATTATTTTAATCTTCTTTAACGAAGTGGTTTATAAACCGCTTCGCAAAATCACGACCGCCACGGAGCAATATGCGGAAGGAAATCTTCACTATCAGTTTTCCGTGGATTCCAACGACGAAATGGGTTACCTTGCCGCAACCTTAACCTATATGGCAAGCGAGCTTTCCAAAGTCGAGGACACCCAGAAAAAGCTGGTGGCCAATGTTTCCCACGACTTCCGCTCTCCTTTGACTTCCATTAAGGGATATTCCGAAGCCATGCTCGACGGAACCATTCCTCCCGAAATGCATGAAAAATATCTGGCCATCCTCGTAAATGAATCCGAACGTCTGATTAAGCTTACCAATAACCTTCTGACGCTAAACAATTTAAATACCGAAGGACTGATGCTGGACTTTACCGTTTTCGATATCAACGATGTCATTCGCAAAACGGCAGCCACCTTCGAGGGCAGCTGCCGCGAAAAAAAGATTACTTTGAATTTAATCCTTACCGGCGAAACACTTTATGTGAAAGCCGATATGGGTAAAATCCAGCAGGTGCTTTATAACCTTCTGGACAATGCCATCAAGTTTTCCAACCGCGATTCCGAGATTCGTATCTCCACCACGGAGAAGCACCGTAAAGTCTTTGTCAGCGTCAAGGACTTCGGAATCGGTATTCCCAAGGAAAGCATCGGACAGGTTTTCGATCGCTTCTACAAAAGCGATTCTTCAAGAGGAAAAGACAAAAAAGGCACGGGACTCGGGCTCTCCATTGCCCGTGAAATCATCCGTGCCCATAATGAGAATATTAATGTAACCAGTACCGAAGGCGAAGGAACCGAGTTTACCTTCTCCTTACCGGTTGAAGACGACGATAATGTCGAAGTGGAAGCGGAATCCGAAGAATAAACTATTCTTTCCAGTTTAACCTGTGGAGTTCCCCGTTCAGCTGCATGTTTGCAAAATCATTCTGCCGGAGTGCTTCATAAAGAACAATGGCAACCGAATTGGCAAGATTTAGGGACCTGATCTCATCCTTCATGGGAATGCGGATGCAGGTCTTTTCATATTCCACGAGGATTTCCTCCGGAATTCCCCTCGATTCGTTTCCGAACATAATATAATCGTCCTGCCCGAAGGAAACATCGCAGTAGTTAAAATGTGCCTTCGTAGTCGCCATAAAGAGTCTCGGTCCGGCCGTTTCATCGCCGGTTTGGTATATGCCCTGACGCAGACTGTCCGGATTTTTCTCTAAAAAATCTTCGAAGTTTATGTATCTGCGCACATCGAGTTTTTCCCAGTAATCCATTCCCGCTCTTTTGATTTCTTTTTCGTCGAGACGAAATCCGAACGGCTCAATTAAATGAAGGACGCTGCCCGTTGCCACGCAGGTCCTTCCGATATTTCCCGTATTCAGTGCAATTCCCGGTTGATGAAGTACAATGTTCATCGATTCATCCTTTTATGATTCTTTTCTTAAATTTCCCACAAATCGTGCAAGTCTGTCGATTGCCACTTTTAAGTCTTCCAGCGAATACGCATAGGAGATTCGAAGGAATCCCTCGCCACAGTCTCCGAATGCCGTACCGGGAACTACCGCAACCTTCTCTTCTTCCAAAAACTTCAAAGCGAATTCCTCGCTGGTCATACCGAACTCTTTGATGCAGGGGAACACATAGAATGCGCCGCCCGGTTCGAAACAGGGAAGTCCCATTTCTTCGAACGCATGCAGAAGATATCTGCGGCGCTGGTTATATGCCTCACGCATCATATCTACGTCTTCTTCGCCGTTTTTCAGTGCCTCCACTGCAGCATACTGGCTGGTCGTGGGTGCGCACATAATCGCAAACTGGTGAAGCTTAATCATCTGTTTTAAAATCGTTTCCGGACCGCATGCATATCCCAGTCTCCAACCGGTCATCGCAAACGCTTTGGAGAAACCGTTAATCATAATCGTTCTCTCCCGCATGCCCGGAATGGATGCGATGGATACATGATCTCCCGTATAGGAAAGTTCCGAATAAATCTCATCCGAAATGACATAGAGGTCTTTCTCGATGACGATTTTAGCAATCTTTTCCAGATCCTCTTTTTCCATAACGGCTCCGGTCGGATTGTTCGGGAATGCCAGAATCAGGATTTTCGTCTTCTCCGTGATGGCATCCAGTAATTCTTCCGGAGTTAAACGGAAGCGGTTCTCATTCTTTAAATTGATAATCACGGGAACACCGTCCGCCATTTTCGTACAGGGAACATACGAAACATAGCAGGGTTCCGGAATGATGACTTCGTCTCCCGGATTCAGCATGCAGCGAAGCGCCACATCAATTGCTTCGGAGCCGCCGACAGTTACCATGATTTCTTTCAACGGGTCGTAATGAACCCCCTGTTTTCTTTCGATATAATTCTGAATTTCTTCTCTTAATTCCTTCAAACCTGCATTGGAGGTATAAAAAGTTCTGCCCTTTTCCAACGCATAAATACCCTCTTCGCGGATATGCCAGGGGGTATCAAAATCCGGTTCGCCCACACCGAGAGAAATGGCATCTTTCATTTCACTTACGATGTCGAAGAACTTCCGGATTCCGGACGGTTTTACTTCTGTAATTTTATCGCTTAACGGGTTTCTCATAATTGTTCTCTTCTGACTAAAGGATTTACGGAGTCATTTTCAGTCTGGTATCTTCGTATTTCTTCGCCATAATGGTTCCGTGATCCTTGTATTTTTTAAGGATAAAATGCGTGGTGGTGCTTAACACCGTATCAAGCGTGGAAAGCTTATTCGTAACGAAGGAAGACACTTCCTTAAGTGTTTTGCCTTCCAGTGTTACCAAAAGATCGTATCCGCCGGACATTAAATACACGCTGTTTACCTCGGGGTACTTATAGATGCGCTCGGCTATGGTATCGAAGCCCTGACCTCTTTGCGGAGTTACTCGAACTTCAATTAATGCACTTACTTTTTCAATGGAAGTTTTGTCCCAGTCAATTAAAGTATGATAGCCGCAGATCGTGCCGTCCTCTTCCATGGCCTGAATTTCGTTCGCAACTTCAATCTCGTCTTCTCCGAGAATAATGGCAAGTTCCTTCAAATCGATTTTACTGTTCTTCTCAATGACTGTAAGAATCTTCTCTCTCATATTCTTTCCCCTCTTCTGTCCGGTCAGTTTCGATTCGTTTCCAAAATGGAATCTCCCTTTCTGGGTTCCAGGAATCTTTCTTCATCATCGTAATAAACCACACGTTTCTTTTCGGAATGCTCCCTTCCGATTACCGCCGCCGGAATGCCCGCTTTTTTCAAATCGCCGGCAAGCCTTTCCGCGTATTCGGCGAGAATCAGTATACATCCCTTTGCATACAATCTGTACGGATCGATGTCCAGATAATTGCAGATTTCAATGGTCTCCTGCCGCACGGGAATCTGTTTTAACTCCACGGCAAATCCGATTCGTTCGGATTCTCCCAGTTCCCAGAGAGCCGCAAAAACCCCGCCGTCGGATACTTTTACGCATTCCGCAACCCGGTAAATGTTTTCCTTTTCCCGCAGGAAATCTTCTGCCGCTTCATCATAGGCATCTTTTGCAAATGTCCCGACGGTATCGACAAAGAATCCCGGAAAACGGTTCTTCAAAGCAACCTCGTTTTCGGCAATCAATTTTGCCGCACCCGCATTTCCGGCATAACCGGCCATCACGATTCCGCGTTCCATTTTCTTACCTTGCAAAATAAGAAATCGTAGGAATCACCATTGCAATGACAAGCGCCACAATGATGATGATGGCAAGAATCTGTTTTGCTTTTTTATTGTGAAAATTAATCATGGTGCTGTTTCCCTTCTGCTTTGGCATATCTGCACACAACTCGAATTATAGATGATTCTTGTATTTTTGGCAAGAAGTCCGCATTCTCTATCCTTTATACGACGGGCACAAATCCTTTAAGAAACACTCCCCGCAACGCGGAGTCGGTGCCTTACATACGGTTCTTCCCAAACGGATAAAATGAATATTGATTAAAATCCAGTACTCTTTCGGAACTTTCTCCATCAAATCAAATTCTATTCTGACCGGGTCTTCCTCTTCGGTAAATCCCAGTTTTCTGCTGATTCTCTTAACATGCGTATCCACAACAATGCTGTCAATATGATAAATATTGCCACGGATCACGTTTGCGGTTTTTCTTCCGACTCCGGGAAGGGCGGTCAGGCTTTCAAGATCCGACGGTACTTCTCCGTTATAATCTTCTATGAGTTTCTTCGCACATGCGATAATGTTCTTTGCTTTGTTATGATAAAAGCCCGTCGAGTGGATATCCTTTTCAAGCTCCTTTAAATCCGCATCGGCAAAGGATTGAAGGTCGGGATATTTTACATATAAATCCTTTGTGACCATATTGACGCGCTCGTCGGTACACTGTGCGCTCATGATGGTCGCAAAGAGGAGCTGCCATGCATTCTCATGATGGAGATAGCAGGTATAATCCGTTCCGTACTCCTTCTCAAAGGCGCGGATGATTTCCATGCGCTTATCGTAAGAACTGCTCCCGGCGGTTTTGGAAGTTTTCTTTCCGCCCGCTTTTCCGGCTTCAATCTCACAAATGCCCTCTTTCTCGACTTTCGTGCTTCCTTCGAGATAAAAGCTCTTTCCTTTTTTCAATACGCGGATTCTTCCTCCGGGTTCCGCGAAATCATAAGCGTCCTTTTTGATTCCGGCGTGATTAAGATATGCGGCAACCGCCACCGAACCGCTTCCGCAGGAATGCTCCCAAAAGAGTGTTTCCGGCTTACGAACATACACAAGCGGCTTTAACTTATTCTTCGCCGAATCATAAAACATCAGTCCGAGACAGGGTGCATTTAACTCTTCGCTCCACTGCTTTGCATATTTTTCCGCCTGCTTTTTTGCAATCCCGATTCCGCTTAGAATCAGATGCGTGATTCCTTCAAAAATCACTGCCGGAAGAAAATACTCTTTCCCGGCCAGATTCACACCCACCTGTCGGATTTCCAAGGGAGCGGGCATTTTTACAAGTCCTTTGACGGTATCTGCATTGGTGTTTTTTAATTCAACGCTTAATCCACTCTTTGCGCCGGAGACTCTGATTCTTACGGGACTTTCGCAAATCCCCCGTTTTACGGACAGGGCCGCTGCCGACAGGGTTGCGTTTCCGCAGAACTCTCCGCCAGCCATATGAAGTTTCACGCAGGATGCATCCGTAAAGTCAACAAAACCCACCTGCTCGGCTGTGGGTTCTGCTTTCATCAAACATTCTGCAATTTGCGGATACTGACTTTTCTTTACCGGAGTTTCCACCAATACGGTTCGGTTTCCGGTCGGATTCATCAGGACGTATTTTACTTCCATGCTTTCTTCCCGAATTAATCTTTATAACTTTTTAAGAACTGCTTCGTTCTTTCCTGCTGCGGGTCTCCGAATACATCTTCCGGATCGCCCTCTTCCACGATAACTCCGCCGTCCATGAAAATGACACGGTTGCTGACCGCTCTTGCGAAGGACATTTCATGTGTAACGATTACCATGGTCATTTTTTCCTCCGCCAGCTGACGGATAATCTTCAGAACTTCTATGGTAAGCTCCGGATCCAGTGCAGAAGTCGGTTCGTCAAAGAACAGGACTTCCGGCTTCATTGCAAGCGCTCTTGCAATGGCCACACGCTGCTGCTGGCCGCCGGACAGATTACACGGATATGCATCCGCCTTATCGGCAAGCCCCATCTTCTGAAGTAAAATGCGGGCTTCCTCTTCCACTTCCTTTTTATCTCTTTTCAATACATGCACGGGTGCGCCCATTACATTCTGAAGAACGGACTGATGAGGGAAAAGATTGAACTGCTGGAATACCAGTCCGAAATACTTCTTAATCTCCTTCATCTCCTGCTTGTTTGCATATGACACTTTCCCGTTGTTCTCGGTTTTCGCTGCGGTTTTGGAAAGATACTCAATCTCTCCGCCGTCAATGCGCTCCAAAAAAGTGGCACAACGAAGCAACGTGGATTTGCCGCTTCCGGAAGGTCCGATAATACTTACCACCTCTCCGTGATGTACGGTTAAATTGATATCCTGCAAAACAACCAGCGTATCAAAGCATTTATGAATGTTCGTCATTCGAAGAACTTCTTTTCCGAGGTTTTCCTGATTTTCCAAATTCTGCTCTGCCATGAACGATTCCTCCGGCAACGATTATTTATAGTACTGCATGGATTTTTCGATTCCCTTCATAATCCATGCCACAACGTAGTTTGCCACGAAATAGAAGACACCTGCAACGATGAACGGCAGGAACGATGTCTGGGATGCGGAAATCTGCTTTGCCAAAGAGAATACTTCCGCATAAGCAAGTGCCGAGGCAAGGGAAGTATCCTTTACCAGGGTAATGACTTCATTGGTAACCGAGGGAAGAATCCTTTTGATTACCTGCGGCAAAATAATACGGAAGAAGGTCTGGATTTTACCGTATCCGAGAATCTCCGCCGCTTCATACTGTCCAACGGGCATCGAGTCGATTCCGCTTCGGTAAATCTCCGCAAAATAAGCGGCGTAATTCATGATAAAACCGATTAAAAGCGCCGGAAATTTATATCCGCGGATACTCCAGCCGAAAATGTAATACGGTCCGAAATACCATACCAAAAGCTGAAGCATCAGGGGAGTTCCTCTCATGATGGCAATATAAATGTCCGTAAGCCACGCAATCGGCTTAAATTTGGACTTCTTTAAAAAGACCACGATCATTCCGAGCGGAATGGATCCCAGTAAGGTCAGGACAAAGAGCAGAATCGTTTTTAACATTCCGCTTCCCATGGTCTGTAGCATTGTCGCAAAAGTCATTTTTGTTTCCTCTGAAGAATTATCCTGTATAGTGAGAAATCGAGTAGGAGATTTCTCCCCTACTCGATGTGTGACTCATTGTGAACGAATCGATTCTTCCGATTATTCTTCGGAAGAGGGCTTAAGGCAAAGGAATTCATAGATTTCCGGATATTTCTTGCCGATTTCGTCGTAGGTTCCGTTATCAACCAATGCCTGAAGTGCTTCGTTTACTTCATCGCGAAGTTCGGTATCATCCTTACGGAAGCCGATTCCATACTGCTCGCTTCCCAATGCTTCGTCAAGGAAATGATAACCTTCGGTTCCGCTCATTAAGAAGTTACCGCTGGTAACATCGATTGCGATGGCATCGATACCGCCTGCCTGCAAATCGTTGAATGCGATGGTGTAGGTATCATATACTTCCAGTTTCTCAAAGGTTTCGCGAAGTTCTCCCTGACCTTCTTCCTTATCCTGAAGTAAATCATACGCACTTGTTGCGGTCTGGACACCGACTCTCTTGCCTGCAAGATCTGCCAAAGACTTGATGTCGGAATCATCGGGAACCATAATCATCTGGGTATTGTCGGAGTAGCAGATACTCCATGCATACTCGTCTTCACGACCGTTCTTGGTAAATCCGGACCAGATGCAGTCACAGTTTCCTGCGTTTAATTCCGCATCTTTTGCATCCCAGTTAAAAGGAACTGCTTCATAAGTCCATCCCTTGTACTCGCATAAAGCCTTGCAAAGCTCTACATCGAATCCGCCTACTTCGCCGTTATCGTCGATGTAGGAATAGGGGGGATAATCCAGGTCAAAACCATGCTTAAATACTCTGCCGCCCTCTTTCTTTCCGGTACATCCGCAAAGCAATGCAGCTACCATAAGAACGGACAATCCCATTGCCAATAACTTTTTCATTTTTTCCTCCTTCGCGGAAATCTCCGCGTAAAACATACTTTGCTTTGATAAAGCATTACAATACTATCACAGTAAAATCGGGCTTGTCAATCAAATCGGCCAATCAAAACCTTATACTTCCGCGCTGGATAAGTACTTTATCTGCTCCTCGGTCAGGGTATCGATTTCCTTTCCGAGGAAACGAAGTTTGCGAAGCGCAACTTCCCTGTCCACTTCCTTCGGAACATCCAAAAGGATTCCGTTAATCTTTCCTTCGTTTTCCACCAGATATTTAGCGGACAATGCCTGAATTGCAAAGCTCATGTCCATGATTTCCGCAGGATGTCCGTCGCCTGCTGCCAGGTTTACAAGCCGGCCTTCCGCAAGCACGTATACCCATTGTCCGGTGGGGAGATGATATCCCATAATGTTCTTACGCATTTCCGCTGTTTCGGTTGCAACCTTCTTTAAATAAGCCACATCCACTTCACAGTCAAAATGTCCGGCATTGCAAAGTACCGCGCCGTCCTTCATAACCGCAAAATCTTCTTCGTCGATTACCTTGTTGCATCCGGTTACCGTTACAAAGAAGTCTCCGATCTTTGCCGCTTCCTTCATGGGCATTACATCGAATCCGTCCATAACCGCCTCAATGGCTTTTACGGGATCCACTTCGGTAACCACAACTCTTGCTCCAAGACCTTTTGCACGCATGGCGGTTCCTTTTCCGCACCAGCCGTAACCTGCAACTACAACGATTTTACCCGCCACAATCAGGTTCGTCGTACGGTTAATGCCGTCCCAGACCGACTGGCCCGTGCCGTAGCGGTTATCGAAGAAATGCTTGCAGTCCGCATTGTTTACTTTTACCATCGGGAACATCAGACTGCCGTCGCGTTCCATCGCCTCGAGACGAAGGATTCCCGTCGTGGTTTCCTCGCATCCTCCGATTACATTCGGAATCAGGTCCCGATATTTCGTATGCATCATATGAACCAGATCTCCGCCGTCATCAATGATGATGTTGGGACCGATTTTTAAAACTTCTTCAATATGATGATTGTATTCCTCTTCGGTCGCACCGTACCAGGCATGCACTTCAAGACCTGCTTTTACCAGTGCCGCCGCAACGTCATCCTGCGTGGACAACGGGTTGGATCCGGTCACGTACATCTCGGCACCGCCTGCTGCCATGGTCAGGCACAGGAATGCGGTTTTTGCTTCCAGATGAACGCTTAACGCTATCTTTTTGCCCGCAAAGGGCTTGGTTACCTCAAACTCTTCCTTTAAGGTACGGAGCAAATCGCAATTACGTTTTACCCATTCGATTTTACGCTCGCCGCTTTCTGCCAATGATAAATCTCTGATTTCACTTGCCATAATTCCCTCCGCTATTTTTATTCTTCACAACGAAATGTCATTTGTTTCTTTGTAACCGGATGCGTAAAGCTCAGTTCGACGGCCGTAAGCATAAGCCGCTCAATTTGCTTTTCCTTCGTCATTTTTACGGACTCTTCCGTTCCGTATTTATAGTCTCCGAGAATCGGGTGCCCGGTTTCCGAAAGCTGTACGCGAATCTGATGATGCCTGCCGGTTTGCAATCGGATTCTGAGAATCCCCGGCGCGATTTCCTCATAATCCAGAATTGCTTCCTTCGCTTTGGCAAATTCGGGGGCGTTTTTCGAAACCGCTTTGGAAGTATTCGTTTTCGCATCCTTATAAAGATACGAATGAAGCCGGCCCTTCTTTTCCTCCATGCTTCCGTAAATGCAGGCTTCGTAAATCTTGGTAAAATCGCCGCCCTGCATCTGCCGGCTTAAAGCACCGGCCGCTTCCTTATTCTTTGCAAATAAAACCAGCCCCTGTACCGGTTGGTCCAACCGGTTAACGGGGGCCGGCGCAAACTGCGTTGTTTTTCCTTCCTGTCCGGCGCAATGCTTCCGAAGGAGGCTTCTTAAGTCTTCTTCGCTGACCTTTTTGGTTTCCACGGCAAGTCCGGCAGGTTTTAATACCACGAGAATGTCATCGTCTTCATACTGAATCAGATTGGAGTTCATATTCGGCATCCTCATACATAATCCTACATTTTAAAACGGTATCCGACGCCCCAGATGGTTTCGATAAAGCGCGGGGTGGAAGGATCGTCTTCCATTTTTTCACGGATTTTCTTAATGTGTACCGTTACGGTCGTAATGTCTCCGACGGATTCCATTCCCCAGATTTCCTTAAAGAGCTCCTGTTTAGTGAACACCTTATCGGGGTTCTGTGCCAGGAAGAGCAGAAGATCAAACTCCTTCGTGGTAAACTGTTTCTCCACTCCGCCGATAAAAACGCGACGGGAGGTCTTGTCAATGCGAAGGGATTTGATTTCAAGAACATCATTGTTGTCACTCTTCTTTGCGGCAACCAGTCTCGAATACCTTGCCATGTGGGCTTTGACTCTGGCTACCAGTTCGCTGGGCGAAAACGGTTTGGTCATGTAGTCATCCGCGCCCATACCGAGTCCGTAGATTTTATCCAAATCTTCTTTCTTTGCGCTGACCATGATAATCGGAATATCCTTCACCTCACGGACTTTGCGGCAAACTTCATATCCGTCGACTTCCGGAAGCATCAAATCCAGAACGATTAAATCGATATCTTCGCGAAGCGCGGTTTCTTCCCCGGAAAGTCCGTCATTGCAGACAAGGATTTCGAAACCATTCATTTCCAGATAATCCTTCTCCAGTTCGGCAATGGACTGCTCGTCTTCAATAATCAGAATCTTACTCATACCCTGTACCCCTTATTCATCTTTCTCGATGTTATCTTTCTCTTCTTTGGTCGCCCCGTCGCGTTTGGTCTTTTTCTCGATTTCGGCCACCGTCTTTTCCACGCCGGTCTTCACACCCGCAACGCCGGTCTTTACACCGGTCTTTACGCCGGCAACCGCACTCTCAACGGTTTTGCCGACCATTTTCTCAATCTTGACAATCGGATTGGAGGAATCCTCTGCCGGAATCTCTTCTTCCGGTTTTCTATCTTCGTAAATCGGAATGGTAAAGCTTAAGGTCATTCCCTTTCCTTCTTCTCCTCCGGCCCAGATGCTGCCGCCATGGTCTTCCACCACCTTTTTGGCAATGGAGAGTCCGATTCCGCTGCCTCCCTGCTTGGAATTTCTTGAGGCATCCGTGCGGTAAAGCCGGTCAAAGATTTTTTTCAAATCCTTCTCGGAAACGCCCTTGCCGTTATCCTCAATCTCCACAAGAATCTCGGCATTGTCGCGTTCCGAAACCCTGAGTGCGATACGGCTTTCCGTATCCCTGCGATACTTTACGGAGTTATTGATAATATTGTTAATTACCCTCTTTAACTGTTCCGGATCCGCATTCATCTCCGTTTCCGGCCTGCATTCGGTTTGATAATCAAAGAGAATTCCCTTGTTTTCCAAATCCAGTCCGACTTCTTCCGCGCAATCCGAGAAGTAATCGCAGACATTCATGCGGTGGAACTGATACGGAATCTGATTGGCATCGATCTTGGAATACATCGTGAGCTCGTCAATCAAAAAGTCCATATCACAAGCTTTATTATATATCGTTTTGATGTATTTTTCCATTTTTTCGGGGGAATCCGCAACTCCGTCCTGGATTCCTTCCACATACCCTTTGATGGATGTAATCGGCGTCTTTAAATCATGCGAAATATTGCTGACAAGTTCCCGGTTGGCGGCTTCGGTTTTGGTTTTTTCCTCTTCGGATTCCTTCAGGCGCTTACGCATCTGTTCGTATCCTTCGAAGAGTTCTCCGACCTCTCCCTTTTCCAGGGTTGTCGCCGGGGTATCCAGATCTCCCTCTTCGATTCTCGTCATCGCGCTTTTTAGGGAAAGCATGGGTTTTATGATGCCCTGATTTAACCAAGAAGTCAGTAAAACACCTGTCAGAATCAGCACGATAATGATGGAGATAATTACGCCGGGACCCGTGACTTCCGAAACCATCATTCCGACCATGGTTACAAAATAAATGGTTCCCGTCTGTCCGTCGGATGTCGAATAATCCACCTGTTTAACCACTCTCTTGATGTCATTGTAATATAAGCTTGCGCCCTGTCCTTCTGGGTAAAATACATCATGCGACAACACCCCGAGAACCGGATCGTCCGCTTTGTCGGCACCGATATAATAAATCTCCTCTCCCTTGGTTACCACAAGGAAGGAAGAAATACGTCCCAGTTCTTCATCCAGGGCGGTCAGTTCTTCCGTATTCTTAATGTAATCCGTATCCTTCTCCAGTTTTTCACGCAGAAGTTCCATATATTCTTCCGTAACGGTGGAATACAGTTCCGTCGGATTGAGAGCAGCGGAAATCGGTACTTTTTTGACTCCGTACGCCTGCTTTAAATTCCAGGCGATGGACCCGCAGATGACAAGATATGTAAGCCCCGCCAGAACAAAAGGCAGAACGATAATGGCAAAGAATATAACTATGAGTCGTGTGTTAAGCTTCATGAATCCGTATCCTTAATTTAAGTTGCAAACCGGGCCGGGAAGATTGCACGCAGCCTTATGCATAAAAAGGGTGTATGCATATCCGCATACACCCTTATCATATCATATTTTGTTCGAAAATACTGCCGGAATCATCCGATTCCTGTTACTAGTTGGTGATTACCATTTCGGTTTCTTTATCGAATACGTGAATCTTCTCAACATCGAGTGCAAACTTAATGGTGTCGCCCGGTCTTGCGGTTGTTCTGGAATCAACTCTTGCAGTCATCGGGAACATCTCAAGATCGAAGTATAAGAATACTTCTGCACCAAGCAATTCGTATACCTTAATGGTGGATTCGAATACGCTCATCGGAGAGGTTTCAACATACATTTCGCTGTCATATACGTCTTCAGGACGAATACCGAAGGTTACACTTCTTCCGTCATAACCACCCTCGATCAGCTTCTTGGACTTAGCGGGAGGAAGAGGAATGGAATGTCCTGCAACGTTAAGGTAAGCGGTCTCACCGGAAACTTCTACGATTGCATCGAGGAAGTTCATCTGAGGAGATCCCATGAAGCCTGCTACGAACAGGTTCTGAGGCTTGTCATAGAGGTTCTGAGGTGTATCAACCTGCTGGATAACACCGTCCTTCATAACTACGATTCTGGTACCAAGGGTCATAGCCTCGGTCTG
>JAEEGL013230641.1_pt1 | contig 23614 bp, 19 predicted proteins | sample 9134231 | NCBI WGS metagenome assembly JAEEGL01 (sample SAMN16246548, study PRJNA631951) | gut metagenome | biome: gut microbiome; feature: rumen; material: fiber-attached | host: Bos | place: Iran: Karaj | collected 2018-10 | reverse complement strand
GTAGGCGGCGGAAGCGCGATCGATTCATCCAAGGCCATTGCCGCAGGCGCTGTTTACGAAGGCGATTTCTGGGACTTTTACTGCGGCAAGCCCATTCTCAAGGCACTGCCCGTAGGTACTGTTCTTACTATCGCCGCTGCAGGCAGCGAAGGTTCCGGCGACTCCGTAATCACAAAAGAAGAAGGCATGTTTAAAAGAGGCGCGAGCGGTGAGGGCATAAGACCTAAGTTCAGCATCCTTAATCCTGAACTTACTGAGACGCTTCCTCCATACCAGACAGCATGCGGCATCACGGACATCATGGCTCACCTCTATGAGCGTTATCTTACAAACTCTAAAGACGTTGAAGTTACCGACCGTCTCATCGAAGCTCTTCTCATCACAATGAAGAATGAGGGTCCCAAAGTTATTGCAGATCCCAATAACTACGAGGCAAGAGCAAACATCATGTGGGCAGGCACGATGGCTCACACCAATTCATGCGGCGTTGGACGTTCACAGGACTGGAACAGCCACAACATCGAGCATGAGCTGTCCGCTCTTTACGACTGCGCTCACGGCGCCGGTCTTGCTGTAACAATGCCCGCTGTTTTCAAGTATGTTATGGATCACGACAAGGCACGCTTCACACAGGTTGCAAACCGTGTCTGGGGCGTTGATACCGCAGAAGAGGGAATCGAAGCTTTCAGACAATTCCTCATCTCGATCGGAATGCCTTCCACATTGGGCGAGCTCGGCGGCAAGGAAGAGGATATCCCGACGCTTGTTAAGAACCTCTGCTACGGTGACGGACGTGACGGAACGATATCGGGCTTTGTCACTCTCAATGAAGATGACTGCACGAAGATATATAAGAGCATGATCTGATAGTAAACGGCCTGTTTCGAAAGAGACAGGCTTTTTTATTTCATTGGTTAATGCAGCGGTATAATATTGAAAAACCTGTGCGGGAGGACGGCTTATGAGCAGCATTACTATCCGGAATATCAGCATCACCGAGCTTGCTGTTGACGCAATCGTAAACGCGGCAAACTCAAGCCTCATGGCGGGCGGCGGTGTGTGCGGCGCGATCTTCAGGGAAGCGGGCCTCTTTAAGCTTCAGGCTGCATGCAATAAGATCGGTCACTGCGATACGGGCAACGCCGTGATCACTCCCGGTTTTAAGCTCCCTGCGAAAAACATTATCCATGCGGTCGGCCCCGTCTGGCACGGCGGCGACAGGGACGAGCCCAAGCTTTTGTACAGTGCTTATAAGCAGTCTCTTAAGGTTGCCCGAGAAAACGACTGCCATTCGATTGCATTCCCTCTGATCTCCGCGGGCATTTACAGTTATCCTCAGGATCAGGCATGGCGCGTAGCCCTTCAGGCCTGCAAGGATTTTATCGAGGCTAATAAGGACTACGAGATCGACATCATCTTCGCGGTGATAAGCGACGATATTCTGGCCAAGGGCAAAAAGGCAATGGCAGATTTGAATATTGCTGATAAAATGTGAGTTGAATTGATTTAATTGGAGGATGTTCTTTAGTGTTTTTCGAGATAGATGAGACATTGAGGGAAATTGACCGCAAGGATCTTAAGAAAACGGACAAACAGTTTGTTGCCGTACTGACTTTTGAAGAATGGAAGAAGATGCGTGACAGCTTCGAAATGGGAATCGATATCGATCCCGACCTTTCAGATATTTTCCTTACAAAAGCGGAAGTAAACTACGACTCACTCACCGGCACATTCGCCGTTCCCGACAGAAAGAACCCTTCGGCAGACGACCTTAAATTCGCATTTGTATTAGACGAGAAAGGTGTTGTTTTCATCGACGATAACAGCACCGCATTAGAGATCATCAAAGGTGTTCAGCGCACGAAAAAATGGAAGCTTCCGAGCCTCGAAAGATTTCTCTACGACTTCCTTGATCAGATCGTAAAAGACGACTTAAGACTCATGGAAAGATATGAGGACGAATTGGACCGTATGGAGCAGTCGATCATCGACGGTGAGGACAACCTTCCTTCAGAGCGTTTAAACGACATCAGAAGCGATATCCGTTACCTCCGCATCCACTACGAGCAGCTTATGGATCTTGCCCAGGAATTCGAAGAGAACGAGAACGGATTCTTCAAGCTCGAAAACTTAAGATATTTCAGACTGTTCATCAACCGCGCCGAAAGACTTCACGAAGAATCAATGTCACTGCGCGATTACACGATGCAGATCCGAGACCTTTACAAAGCTCACTTAGACCTCAAGCAGAACCGCATCATGACCCTGCTTACTATCGTAACCACGATCTTCATGCCGCTTACATTGATCGCCGGCTGGTACGGAATGAACTTCCGCTTCATGCCTGAACTCAACTGGGAAGGAAGTTATCCCGTAGTGATCGGTGTCAGCGTTGCAATCGTTATCGGAAGCCTTTTGTTCTTCAAGAAAAAGAAGTGGCTCTGAGGTGGTTAACCCGTTTATCTCATTATCAAATAAGATCTCATGCGCGCTCGACAACAAGCGTGACATGAAGATATGCGGCGAAAAACTCGGCGTATTCGTTCCGTCGCCCTTCGATAAAGAAGTGGGCGCGACAGGCTGCCAGTCTGCTCCGTATAAAGGACTCGATGTCGTTCTGAAAGACCTTGATCTTTCTTCTGACGATTCATTCGTTGACATCGGCTGCGGCAAGGGACGCGTCATCGCATATCTTGTCGGAAAAGGCGTGCCGTGCAGCATCACCGGCATCGAGATCAACCCGGAAGTCGCTTCTGTTGCAAGCCGCTGGACCAAGCGTTACCGCAACGTAGAGATCGTTGAAGGCGACGCATTCGGCCTCGATTACAACGATTACACGGTGCTCTTTATGTACCGCCCGATGGAAAGCGACGCCTTCATCTGTTTTATCAATCTCCTCGAAATGACGCTCACTCATCCCGTGAAGCTCTACTACTATGCCGACGGCCAGAGCGGATACTATCTTAATGACAGACCGGGCTGGAATCTCATCGAGCGTCACGAGATCCAGCATGTCGGAGGAAGATATATCCACCTTGTTCCGCAGCGCTATTCCGTGTGGACATATAATCCCTAATTTCGTGTCGGAATTTTGTCGATTTTGCAAGGTATAAACCTGACCTTCAGAAGTTGTCAGGCATTCCTTGTAGGTATCGTCCTGAGAGTTTGTATGTTTTCTTGCAGGTTCTTTGTCGGTTTTTACCGCACTATTCAAAAATGGTTTGTAATCCAAAAACCGACAACGAAACGACAAGGTAGCTTACAAGATAACCTGCAAAGCAGACACAATATTACAGAAACCAACAAAGACCTCTGAAGATTGCTCCGAAAAGGAATGAAAATACCGACAGGAAATTAAGGAAATAAGACCGCACCCTGCCATGCTTGTTTTACAGATCAGCCATTTGCCGTCAAGGCTGGCTTCGCCACATTCTTGCGAATGCTCCGGCCCTGACTGCCATGTCTGATCTGTGTCGGGTGTTCAGGCAGGTTGCGGTCATTTATGGTCTTATTAAAGGCGGCATCGTAAGATGCAGGGCGGGGCTTGCCCCGTCTTGAACACAACAAGAGCAGCTGCAGGCAAGAGCAGTCAATAGTGCCGAAGGCAAGGCGGAGCCGGTCTGTTGACGGCGGTGCCTGCAGGTGCTATCTGACGTTTATCTGATATAATTACCTTGTCGTTCATGGTTTTAATGATATGGGGTGTTATACATGAAACTTCGCAGAAAGTTATTCTCAAGCAAAGACCCTTATGACTGCACGAAGCAGCAGTTGTTTCTTGATGCATGCAAAGAGAATTTCAATCACCTGATCAATAACTGTGATGACTATAAGAAGATCTGCGAAGGCCTTGATATTCATTCTTCAGAAGACATTATGGGCGTTGAGGACATTCCCATCATTCCGACGATGCTGATGAAGCAGCATGATTTCAGGTCGGGAAGATATATGGTGATGGCTACATCATCAGGCACGAGCGGAAAGAAGAGTCATGTAAGATTCGAGTTCGGAGCTTTGTGGTCTGCACTCAAGATGTCGATAAGGGTTACGAGATACCACGGCATCATGACCGCCAAACCGTGCCGTTACATCGTCATGGGATATAAGCCTCACAGATCAAATAAAACGGCTGTTGCAAAGACAGCATACCTTACTACTTTTCTTGCACCTGCGATCAGCAGAAAGTTCATCCTGAAGCACACATCAGAAGGTTATAAACCTGACTTTGAGAGCATCGTTGAAGCACTCAAAAAATATGAGAAGGGAAAGGCGCCCGTTCGTTTCATGGGCTTTCCTTCATATACGTTTTTCCTGTTCAGACTGTTAGAGGAAAGAGGACTTTCGTTTAAGCTCCCCAAGGGTTCAAAGGTAATGCTCGGCGGAGGCTGGAAGCAGTTCTACCAGGAAGCTGCGGATAAAGAAACATTCTATAAGCTTGCAAAGAAAACGCTTAATATCGATGAGGAAAACATCGTAGAATTTTTCGGTGCGGTAGAGCATCCGATACTATACACCGACTGCGCTTACCACCATTTCCACGTGCCGGTTTACAGCAACATCGTCATCCGTGATCCGGATACTTTAGAACCCATCGGCATGGAGAAGACGGGACTTGTAAATCTTATCTCGCCGCTTTGCAAAGCGACGCCGATATTGTCGATAATGACGGACGATCTCGGAATACTTCATGACGGAGCGAACTGCCCGTGCGGCGTGAAGTCGCCTTATCTTGAGATAGTCGGACGCGTGGCTCCGGATGATATCAAGACCTGTGCGGCAGGTGCTGCAGATATTCTTCAGGGGGTGAAGGTATGATCCTTTTCGACGGGAAGACATATGAGAGTTCCGAGCAGGACCGCCTCCTCAATGAGCTTGAGGAAAGGATACCCGTTATCCTTTCGAAGGAACAGCTCTCGCCTGAGGTTGTAATTGATGCGGTAGAGCAGCTCCGCGTCGATCTTTTGAAGGGCAGGTTCGACGACCTTCTGACGGCTTTCCCGGAGGATACGGTCGAGACTTATAAGCAGCAGGCAGAGGCGCTTTTATCCAGAGAGCATCTTCACAAAAAGCTTGTGACGGAACTTGGCAGCACCGAAGAATACGTCACTGATAAGATCGACGGATTTTCGCAGATCAAGGTAAAGAAAATGCCTTTGGGTGTTTTGTTCCACATCGCTGCGGGAAACATGGATTTCCTGCCTGCTTATTCACTTGCAGAAGGTCTCATGACCGGCAACATAAATATCTTGAAACTTCCGTCGGCAGACAACGGACTTTCGCTGAAGCTCATTATGCAGCTCATTGAATACAGGCCGGAACTGAAGGATTATATCTATGTTTTCGATACCGCATCGACGGACATTCAGGGCATGCGCAAGATGGCTGAACTCAGCAATGCGATAAGCGTCTGGGGAAGCGACATGGCGATCGAAGCGGTAAGGGGACTTGCACCGACGGGCGCGAAGATAATCGAGTGGGGGCAGAAACTCGGATTCTGTTATATTTCCAAACCCGGCGAATCAGCAGATGTTGACGAGAAACTCGAAGGCCTTGCAAAACACATTGCGACCACAAAACAGCTCCTTTGCAGCAGCTGCCAGATAATTTATATCGACACTGAAGACATGAATGAAGTGAAGGCATTTGCCGAAAAATTCCTCCAGGTTCTTGAGACTGCAGTTAACGGAAATGCGACTCAGGAGATAGGCATCCGCGCAAGAGATACGCTGGTTTCATACACACAGAGACTGAAGAGCTATCTCGGCGAGGAGGACAGGCGCGACAACGTGTTAAGAGGCAAAGGCTGCAGCGTGATAATTGCGGAAGACAGCGCACTCGAACTGTCGCCCATGATGTGTAACGTCCTCGTAAAACGTCTGCCGCGCAAAGACATAGGCAAAGTGCTTTACGCACACAGATATCATTTACAGACAGCAGGACTTATCTGCCCCGATGAAGACAGAAAAAGCATATCGGAACTTTTCGTGCAGTGCGGACTTATCAGGGTGACAGAACCCAAGGATATGAGCGCATATTTCCCGGGCGAATGCCACGACGGAGAGTATGCGTTAAACCGCTACATGCGCATCGTAAATATCGAATGCTGAGCGGATCAGATCTTGCCCTGAATAAGCTGGATCACATATTCCAACAACAAAAACAGTAAACGCGATGCAAAGAGCGCGCCTGCTATTATGCCGATGGTTATGAAGAACTTCTTGAAAGACTTCGGCCATGTGCCGGCGATGCTGCCTGTCTGTCCGTTGATGAGGACACGGTAAACGGTTCCTTTGTAGTCGAATGACGTTATCCAGATAGGTGCAAGAACATATTTCGCGCGGATGTTGCTTGCCTCCGGTTTGAAATCCAGATTCTTGACGCGATCGGCACCTTCCATTGCTTTGATCTGACCTCTGATCCTGTTATAGATCTTGTCCATTGCCGTTACCCATGCCTGCTGGCCGTCGATCGTATAGCTTTCGGACCAGAATCCGGCGAGAAGGTTGGGGTCGTATTTCTTCATGAAGTTTAAGTCAAAACTGGAGACGCTCTTCCAGAATGCATCCTGTTCGAGGCGGCTTGTGGCGATCAGAGTCAGGTTCCTGATCGGCAGCTGGCAGACGCCGGTTGCCTTGTGCCACTTTGTATAACTGTCGTCTCCGCTGCCGTAGTCTATACCGAACTTTCCCGAATAAGGGGAATAAGTGTCGCAGTCAAAGATCCAGTACGGAACATATACACCGGTGAGGTCGGTGATCTCTGCATTCTTGGCGATGTCCATCGGTGCCAGTCTTCTCTTGGAGATCCAGTCTTTGAACATGCTCTGGGCATTGGCCTTGTCTATCTTGAAGGGAATGATGCCTGTAGGTTCGAGCATTCCTTCGCCGGTTGTTTCGGTGATGGAATTGGATCCGCAGTAAGGGCAGAGGCCGGACATTGCGTTCTGGTCGGCAACGAACTTACCGCCGCATGTACCGCACACGATCAGTTTGTTTACCATGCGCAGATAGTGCTGGCCTGATGTGTAATTCAGGTCTTCGAGAGTGTATCCGAGTCCGGGTGCAGCAGGCATCGTCTTGATCTCAACTGCTGCTCCGCAGAAGTTGCAGACAAGTCCGCCTGACGCGGGATCGAATGCGAGCGTTGCACCGCATGAAGGACATTTGTTGTCTGTTGATGTGGAGCTTGTGACTACAGGTGTGGCAGCAGGAGGAATGATCGTGGGCGCGTCTCCTGAAGGCATCGGAGGTGCCGAAGGCGCAATGCCGTTGGCAACATGCATCTGCTCGATGCGCTCTTTTTCCGCAGCATCGTTACGTCTTTCTCTGGCTTCCCTGAAATTGGTTACGCCGAAGTGATCACTTAAGACGTCGCCAATTGTTGTATCGTTCTTTTTGAAATCTGACATATTCTATCTCCTTATTCCGCATAAACCCTTATCCTTGAGGCGCAGCATATGCGCTCCATAGATAATTATATCAAAATCGGAAGAGTAGGTTTTTTATTTCGTTGTCAGGGAAGTGGTTTTACCGGCATTTGGGGAAGCGCTGATATGACGCCAGTACGAAGATCTGATGAGATCAGCGCTTCCTATTTGCCACACGTAGTGTAACACGGCAGGGCAGGTGAATATTAGTGAAGACAGGGTGAAGTATGAGTGAAAATTGAGTGATTCCCGTGACGAACAGATTACAAAGGTGCTTGACGCACAAAACCTCATGCTGTATTATCACGGCTGAAATCTAACAAACGGAGGAACACCAATGAGAAAGACAATCTGCTGATGTTTTTAAATAAAACGCCTCGCGGATAAGTCTATTTTTGTGTGTTCATTTATATTTGCAATCTTATTAGCCGCGGCCGCTACTTTGTGTCGCGGCTTTTGATTTATCCGGCAGAGGATTTTCGAAAGGAATCACTATGCCAGTAATAAACATTAACAATTTAACATTCGGATACGACGGGTCTGAAAAGACCTTGTTTGACGACGTCACCATTACTCTCGACACCTCATGGAAGCTCGCTCTTGCTGGCCGCAACGGCAGAGGCAAGACCACTTTCTTCAAGCTCCTGAGAGGCGAACTTCCGTACGGCGGCACCATTACGGGCGTACCTGAGACGATACTTTTCCCGATGGACGAACTCCCTGACAACGAAGACTGGAGAGTCAGAAAAGAATTGAATCTCATGGGCGCCGATCCCGACATCATGTGGCGTCCGATGGATACCTTGTCGGGCGGTGAGAGGACCAAACTGATGCTCGCAAATCTCTTTGCATCTGACGGAATCTATCCGCTGATAGACGAGCCCACAAACCACCTGGACAGACAGGGAAGAGAAGCTGTTGCAGATTACCTGTCGACCAAGGACGGCTTCATTCTTATATCTCACGACCGTGCGTTCCTTGACCGCTGTACTGACCACACACTCGTTATCTCCAAGACTGGTCTTGAACTTGTAGGAGCAACATATTCAGTGTGGTGGGAGAACAACGAGCAGCGCATGGAAAACGAGCGTGCAAGAAACGACCAGCTCAAAAAAGAGATGAGCTCGATCGATGCAGCAATGAAGAAAAATGCGCAGTGGTCATCCAAAGCAGAAGGATACAAGAACAGGAGCAAGGCTCCGAGCAAAGTTGCGGAAGATCATTTCAGGAGAGCATACGAAGCGGAGAAGGCAAGAAAGCTGATGTCAGCTTCCAAAAATCTCGAGAGAAGAAACGAGCGCAAGCTTGAAGAAAAGCAGGGCCTTTTAAAGGATCTCGAGCGCTCTGAAAAACTCAAGATAACGGGCACGGAACATCACAATAAAACACCTGTGATCTTAAAGAACGTGACGCTGAAACGTTACGGCGAGCCAGTTGTTGAAGGCTTCGATCTCACGGTCGAGCGCGGCAACAAGATATCGCTTCAGGGCAGGAACGGATGCGGCAAGAGCACGCTCATAAAGTATCTTGCAGGACAAGGTGATAACGAGGGAATCACTGCAGAAGGCGACGTCTATATTGCGCCCGGTCTTAAGATCTCTTATGTCGGCCAGGACACGTCTTCGCTTAATGGAACACTCTACGACATAGCTGCAGAACGCGGTGCCGACAAGACGATCTTTTCGACGATCCTGATAAAGATGGGATTTACAAAAGAGATGCTCTACAGGGATGTGTCGCAGCTGTCTTTAGGCCAGAAGAAGTTTGTCATGATCGCGCTCTCGCTGTGCGAACATGCCGACCTCTATCTGTGGGACGAGCCGCTCAATTACATTGACGTTTACATGCGTCAGGAGATCGAGCGTCTGGTTAAGGACAACAACGTCACGATGCTTTTTGTCGAACACGACCGCACGTTCGCGGAGTCGGTGTCTGACAGGGAAGTGAATATGTGATCTAAGAGTAGAAGCTCTCGGTGCAGGGATCGCGTTTGACGTAAGCAAAGAAACCTTTTCCGTCAAAGAGAACAGCAAGCTCGGTATTAGGTTCGATACGGAAATAGTTTACTAAACTGCTGTATGAGAACATGCCTTCCTTGCCGTCCATGATCCAGCCGCCTTCGGCCTTTTCGACGACTACATACTGCACGAGCGCAGTGTTGCATTCAAGCTCCCGAGGCATAAGCATCTTCAGGTATTTTTTGTAGTGCGTTGCCTTCGCCTTTTTATACTCACGGTCATCTAAGATGAAATAGAGTATGGGAAGAAATCCGCATGAGAGGATGAGCATTGCGCATAACGTTGCAGCAAAACCTGTCGGGTGTGCATTGACGAAGTCCGGGAACAAGAGTACCCATGCGACAAAGAACAAGACTGTGGCTGCAGGAAGAATGAGAGACTTTCCGAGTGAAGCGCGGTGTGTCTTCATCCCTTTGTAAGGCTCGAACATGACCAGTTCGGGATGCTCAAGAAGTATCTCGCGCTCTTCTGCAGTGACTTTACGTTTCATCTCAGATGCCTTTGCAGAATGAGATAATCTCTTCTTTTCTGGGTTCGACGTCAGCTTTGTTCTCGACAGAAGTGAGACCTAAGCGGCCTTTGCATTCGATCTCAAGATGTCCGTAGAAGTGCTCGATGCTGCCAATGAGGCGCTCGCACTCGGGCATGTTGGGACCTGTTCTTAATGCGATCGCATAACCCTTTTTGCCGGGCTTGATGGTTGCGTGAGGTTCGTGTGTGTTGCACCAGGGAGTTACCCTGTCGATGAAGGACTTGTACTGCCCCGGGATGTCTGCCCAGTATGAAGGAGCGACTGATACGATGACGTCTGCCTGATCGAACTCGTTCATGATGTCACAGATAACTGAAGCATCCGGCATTACGCATTTGGCGGTGGCGTGGCATGAGCGGCACCCTCTGCAGAAAGCGAATTTATAATCGTCGATGCAGATGCTCTTCGTGTCGTAACGCGAAGACAGTTCGGAGCAGACGGTCTTAACTATCTCTGCGGTTGCGCCTGTTCTTACGGGACTGCAGTTGATCACGAGTGCTTTCATTCGTTGCCTCCTTCTTTACGGATATCCATGAAGATATCGACTTTGTTTCTGTGGAATTCCTTAAAGCCGCATTCCTGATATACGTGGAATGCGCGTTCGTTGGTGACATATACACCTAAGTGGATACGCTCAAGACCGAGGTCGTTGAAACCGTAGTCGATCATGCGGCGGAGGGCTTCCTTGCCGAAGCCTTTATTCTGCATGGAGCCGGTGATGGCGATTCCCCATTCGGCATCGTCGCCCTTGCGGTCGAAGAACTCGGCGTTGCCGATAAACTTTCCGGTGGATCTTTCGATCATGGAAAACATGGTCGCATCATTATCGATCTTATCGCGCATGTACTTTTCTTCTTCTTCGAGAGTGTAAGGCTCGCGTCTGGGACCGATGTGTTTTGCGACATTCTCGATGTCATTGACCATCACGAGATAGTCAGGGATCAAGTCCATTGTGGGCTTAACAAAATCGATTCTTTCTGATTCAAAAACCTTTTCCATAATTGGCCATTATACCAATACATGAATAATTATTGTTTTAAATAATTTAATAGAGCCGTGATTTGTGTGTAATACAAAGCCATTAGAATGTTAATTGGTAGAATTCTGAATCCGGGTGAGGTTTACCGTGCTGTCGAGATACGTCTATGCAGGCATATTTTTATTTCTGATAATCGCGCTTGTTGTTTGCGCGGTCAATGCCAGACGTCATCACAAGGAACTCGGCAAAGCTGTTTCAAATCTCGATCTGGCTTTTATACCTCCGATCCTCGGCAATGCCATCATCGTTATCGCAACAAGAAAGTGGCTGGCACTTGTAGGCTGCTACATCTACTTCATCGGAATGGATCTTGTTATCTATGAGATGGTTAAGTTTACGGAAGTATACTGCAAAGGCGCCGGCCAGGAGGGCAGAAAGGCTCCCAGATGGATAAAGTGGCTGCTCCTTGCTGATGCCGTTCAGCTTTTGGTCAACATATTTACAAAGCATGCATTTGATATCGAGTGGATCGTATATGAGGGCAAGATATTCTATGTTTTAAAGCCTCTTGCCGGACAGTATATCCACAGGCTGATCGACTACGGAATCTTCATTGCAGTCATCGTTGTATATGCATTCATGACTTTCCGTGCATCACGTTTTATCAGGGAAAGATATTCAATTATCTTCATCACGATGGTTTCCGTAGGCGTATGGGAATCGTATTATATCTTCTCAAAGAACCCGATAGACCGTTCCATGATCGGTTTCGGAACATTCGGAATCCTCGCTTATTACTTCGCGATTCACTACAGACCGTTGAGACTTTTGGATAAGATGCTTTCCGGCATCGTATCGAACGGTAAGGATGCATGCTTTATCTTCTCGCCGAGAGGAAGATGCATCTGGATCAACAAGGCTGCAGGTCTTCTCGTAGGTCTTTCGGAAGAGAACTGCGAGAAAGCTCCTGATGCTCTTGCATATCTGTTTAACACCAAACTCAGAAGAGGCAACTGGACCGAGCAGCACATGACCGGTGCAGGTGACAGCATTAAGTATTACCTTTTCGAGAACAAGGACGTAGTTAACGAGACGGGAAAGACGACCGGATATTATCTGAAGGTCAGCGATATCACGAAGGAACAGTTAAAGATCAGGAAGGAACTCTTCGAAGCCACACACGACAGACTTACAGGTCTTTATACAAAGGATCACCTGTTTAAGCTCATTAAGCAGACTGTAAATGTCCACAAGGATACTGATTACATGATCCTTTACATCAACATCAACAGCTTCAAGGTCGTAAACGATATCTTCGGCAACGATTTCGGCGATTATGCGATCAAGTGTTTTACCGATAAGATGAAGGAAACATTCTCAAAGAAGTGTCTCCTCGGAAGGGTCAGCGGCGCGAACTTCGGCGTTCTCGTACCGAAGGATGAATTCGATCCGGAAGTTATTGAGAATGAACTTGCGCTGATCAAGATCGAGCTTGATTCCGCCACATATCCTATCACTTCACAGATCGGTGCATACGAAGTCAACCACGAAGACGGTGATACATCCACCATGTTCGCCAATGCGCGTATCGCGCTTACAACTATCGAGAACGACGATTCTGTTCATATCGCTTACTACGATGACAAGCTCAGAAACGAGATCTTGTGGAACCAGGAGATCACGGCGCAGCTTGCAGACGCGATTAAGAACCGCGACCTAAGACCGTACCTGCAGCCCATCGCAGACAGCGACGGAAACATAGTAGGATGCGAAGCTCTTGTACGCTGGATCCACAAGGATCACGGATTCCTCGCGCCTTTCAAGTTCATTCCCTCGCTTGAGAAGAACGGCCTCATCGTTGAAGTAGATAAGTACATGTGGCGCTGCGCATGCGAGATACTTTCCGAATGGAAGAAGCGCGGATGGAACATATTCGTATCGGTAAACATCTCGCCCAAGGATTTCTACTATCTCGACGTGCCGCAGTATATCAAGGAACTCGTCGATGAATACGGACTTGACCCCAGGCAGCTCCGCGTTGAGATAACCGAGACCGTAATGGTCAACGATGCAGATAAGATAGTCACCATCATGCAGGAGTTCCGTGATTACGGCTTCATCGTTGAGATGGACGACTTCGGAAGCGGATATTCTTCTCTCAACATGCTTAAGTCGCTGCCTGTCGACGTTCTCAAGATCGACATGAATTTCCTCGGCAAGACAGACGACGAGCAGAAGGCCGGCACCATTGTTAAGAACGTTATTAATCTTGCGATGGACCTCGGTATTACATCGCTTACCGAAGGCGTTGAGACACAGGGCCAGTACGGCGTTCTTGCAGACATGGGCTGCAAGCTCTTCCAGGGTTATTACTTCTCAAAGCCCATCCCGACGGATGAGTTCGAAGAACTGGTTATTGTTAAGAGAAAGTAAGTTTACTCCAATATTCTTCTGACAGAATCCTTGGCCTTATTCATAAACGCACGCACCAACCTCGTTTTGACAACAAGATCTACAAGCCAATTTATCACCGTACGGCAGAAGTTTAATGTTTTAGATAAATAATATAAATATATAAGGCGAGGGATTACAGGGAAGATATGCTGTAACCACTTGTCTTTAAAGCATTCAGCGCCTTATCGAAGTTTTCTTCCTTAACGAAGATATAGTCGGTGTTATATGTCGACACCGCGAAAATGCCGATCTTGTTTTCGGCAAGGATGGAAGATATCTTTGAAAGTATCCCGATAAGCGAGAAATCAAGCACGCCTTCAATGCGGAAGCCCTTCCAACCGTCATCTCTGGCGGTGGTATTGCCGGGCACGTCTTCACATTTGCAGACAAGGGATATCTCCTCGTCTGTCTTAGCGGCGAAATAAAAATCCTTGTCCGCCGGCATTGTGTCGGCGGACAAGAGCTTACAAACGGTAAATCTGTAGGGAAGTGCCTTAAGTTCCATAAATGTTACTGGGGAAGGTCCATGTTAACGGTCTCGCCGTTCTTTTCTGCCTTCCAGGCCTTCTGGAACTTAAATGTGTAGATGACTGCATAGATGCCGACAACGGCGATCCACCATCCGCCAAGTCTTCCTGTCTCAATAAGGAGATAGATGACGTTGATCGCGGCATAAACAAGGAGAATGATCGACGCAACTCTGCTCTGAAGGAGCTGGATGAGAAGCGAACATACTACGATAAGTATCGCATCAAGGATTCCGGATGCGCTCTGATAGTATACAAAGCTGAGGACCAAAGAGAGTCCTGCGATTACATATCCCATGATCGCACATGTGTTGATATTCTTTCTGATGAGGGCCATCTCAGGTGTCTTAAGAAATTCGAGTCTGGTCATATTATCCTCCTATAAGAAAAGTAAAGTCTGTAAAATCGATTATAACAAAAAAACATGGTAGAATTACCGTTGAATTCATATCGGAACCATGGAGTTTACATGAAAAGACTGACAGCACTGACATTAACGGCAGCCATTCTCTTTACAATGACGGCATGCGGAAACAAGCCCGAACCTTCAGCTGAAGATCCGGTTGCAGTAACAACGGTTAACGAGACGACAGAGGCTGAGACTGTCCCTGAGACTTCCATTGAAGAAACTATGGACCCCGTTGAGACTCCTGACTGGGCAGGCGCCTGGCAGGCAACCGATACGGAAGAACATTTCGAGATCACCGACGTTACAGATGAGGGATTCAAGCTGACATTCTGGCATTTCGAGGAAGGCCAGATTGAAGAGTTCATATACAAGATGGAATTCGACAACAACGAAAAGACCATAGCTTCCGAGATCGGCACAGCCAAAGATCACGGCGGCTGGGAATATACATTCACTTTCAAGGGCGACACGATCCTGGTGCAGTCCAAACTCCCGGATCAGATATATAAAAGAGCAGAACCAGAGGTTGTCTAATGCCATTAGATCCTGAAAAAGTTGTAAGACCTAAGCGCAGGAAGCACTACGGCAGAGCCCGTTACTTTATTCTTGTCCTGATAATCCTGCTTCAGTTTGCGGCGATGACATATGTCTGCAGAGACAAGGCAGAATATCACATCGACGAGATATACAGTTATCTCCTTTCAAACAGCTATGACACCGACCGTATCGCTCACGACGAATCCAAGTGGGACCAGTGGGTGTCAGGTGATGAGTTTAAAGATTTCGTTACGGTTCAGCAGGGCGAGGGCTTTTCTTATGACAAAGTCTATTTCAATAACTCTCTTGACTGCCATCCGCCGCTTTACTATTGGGCGGTACACACAGTCTGCTCGTTCTTCCCGGAACATTTCAGCATGTGGTTCGGTCTTGTTTTAAATCTGATATTCCTTGCGGGAGCTGATATCTTTATCTATCAGATCTCCAGAAAACTCATAGCCTCCAAGCATCTTCAGTTCCTTCCGGTGATAATTTACGGCTTCTCGCCGATCGCGGTAGAGACGGTGACATTCATCAGGATGTACATGCTGCTTACGATGCTCGCGATGATCTTCTGCTACCTGATTATCAGCATGATCAAAGACGGCGTTACCAAGACGAAGCTGGCGTTCACGTGGATAGCGATCTATCTCGGAGGAATGACGCAGTACTATGCTCTGGTTCTCTGCTTTTGGGGCGTGCTGTTTTTCGAGATCTATCTGATTGCGAACAAGAAGATAAAGGAATTCTTCATAAACGGCATCGCATCACTTGCAAGCGTTGCACTGGTCTATTTCTCGTTCCCTTATATCCTCACGCAGGCATTCGGTTCCGATACGAACAACATCGGAAACGAAGTATCGGGAAATCTTTTCAACATCAAGCTGCACTTAAGACAGGCAAGAGATCTCATGGAAACGTTTTTCGACCATACGGGATATGAGAACTTAGGAAACATCGCATGCATCGTTGTTGCCGCAGCAGTCTTATTCCTTTTCGTATGGAAACTGATCTGGAAAAAGAAGGAAGCATTCAGGCAGACAACTGAAGCCTGGTGGATCTTCGGTGTATTCACCATGACGTTCCTTTCAGTCTCATTCATCGGCGGAGAGTATGTTTACCTCAGATATATCTACTTTGTAGTGCCGCTCGTATATCTCCTTGTCGGTTACGCGTTCGACAGATATACGAATCTTGGCGTTCTGCAGAAGATAATCGCAGGTGCACTGACCATTTTTACTCTCTCAATGTTTGTCTACGGCGCGGTCAAAAAGGATTCTCCTTATCTGTTCAGGGATATGGCTGAAAGCAATGCGGTCTTAAGTGAATATTCAGATCTGAAGCTCATCGTGATCGGCTCTGAAAGCGAAAGAGCTACCTCCGTTCCCACGGGAAACATAACGAAGATAATGCAGTTCGATGAAGTATATCTCTGCACAAAAGAGAGCATTAAGAAGGCCGGTACATTCGAAGAATGTTTGAATAACGAAGAGCAGTTCGTAGTATTCATCGGAACATCCGATTACTGGCTGGACGGCATGGATCCTACGGATACCATAAGAGAGCTTGCAGGCGGCCAGCGTGTGGTATGCACGTCCCTAACGGACGGCCTGCTCGGTGAGTACTATCTGGTTAAGAAAAGAACATAAATAAAGTCCGGAAAATTCCGGACTTATTTATTTGATCAATTTTTCCGCAACTGTCAGTCGAGCTCGATCTCAATAAGGCTGCCGATCTTATCCTTGGGCAGGATGTTGGAGCCTTCGCTGATGACTGTGCCGTCGACAGTGATCTTCATAACTGCCGAAGCATCGGAAGCTTTCTTGTAAACGACAGTAACAGGTTTGCCGTTGAACTCGAAGCTTACAGAAGCCTTGCCCTCTTCATCGAACTGTGAAGGGAGGAGCTTGGGCTCAAAACACATGTCGCCGTAAGCGCCCTTGATGCCGAACATCTCGGTGAGGACAGTGAGCATGAGCCAGCTTGCCGCACCTGTAAGATAGTGGTAAACGCCTCTGCCCTTGGGATCGAAATATTCAGGAACACCGGGATAGATCTTACTTTCGGCAAAGTCGGTTGCATGACCGTAAAGTGTGCCAAGTACCTTCCAGCCTTCAGCCTTGAATCCTCTTGAATAGAGGGCGTTGCCGAACATTACTGTCATGTGTGAGAATACCGCGCCGTTTTCCTTCTGGCCGTAGGAGAAGCCGAACATACGGCCCATGTCGGTCTTAACCTCATGGAAGTCGGTGTTGAGCTTGTAGCCGCCGATGGAAGCATCGTAGATGTATTTGTCTGCAGACTTAACTATCTCAGAAATCTGTTCTTCGGATGCGATTCCGGACATTACGGTGAATACCTGGCTCGTGAGCATCATGGCGGGCTTGCCGTGCTTGTCGCCGTTAGCTTCAAGAGCGTTGCCGCTGTTGTCGTAATAACCGTTGTAGCGAGAATATCCTTCGCTGTCGGTGAACCATTCGGTCTTTCTGATGTGATCCGTGATCCATTCGGACTTCTTTTCGAGATCAGATGCAAGATCGTCGATGTCAAAGGCCTTCTTAGAGCCCGAGAAACCTGTTTTAACACTGTTACAGTATTGATTTAATACGGACTGCAGCTGATCTTCGGGATAGACGCCCAAGAGCCCTTCAAGCTCTGCCGCAGCCTCGATATTGTCCTTGCCGGACACCTTTTTGTACTCTCTGAGGATCGCTGCGAGCTTTTTGTAGTTGCCTGCATATGCTGCCGTGAAGGCAACGCTCTCGCCTCTGTCCTTGCCCATGTCCAGAGCGTCGTTCCAGTCGGCGCCTCTGAGCTTCATGTGGCCGTGCTCTCCGACATCGAAGAAGGAAGCGAAGTTCTGGAGAAGGAGATGCTCGATTACAGTACCTTCAGACTTTGCCTGGCTGAGGTCTGTATCCTTATCGAGAAGTTCCTCGCCGCGCATTACCTGGCGGTCGATGAAGTAGGGAGCTGATTCATCAAGGATCTTGAGGTCGCCCGTCTGCTTGATGTAGAGGTCCATTGTCATGAAAGGCCACATTGCGTGATCCATCCAGACACGGGTGATGCCGTTGCGGTCAGCGATGAACTCGCCGCTTCCGCTGCCGATGATGGTAGCATTCGTACCGTCGGTTCTTACTCCGCCGAAGTTATCGACGAGCATTCCTCTTACGTCGGAAGGATCCATGATTATCAGCGCAAGGCAGTCCTGCCAGAGATCTCTCCAGCCTCTGCCGCCCTTGCCGTAGTCGTGGTGCGGCAGGAATGAACAGCCGTAGATCCTTCTGAGCATCGGTTGGATTCCTACCCAGTACATCCAGCTGTCGAAAGCCTTGTCGCCGGTGTGGAAGCTGACGTTGTTTTTCTTATCCCAGTATTCCTTGTTCTTTTCGAGCTCGGCGTCGAACTTCACGGAAGTGAGGTATTTAACTGCAAGCTTCTCAAGTGCTGAGGACTCTGCGAGGATCTCATCCTCTGTGTCGGAGGGTTTGTTCAGATCATCGATCGCAAGTGCGAAACAATACTCGCAGGATTCTCCGGGAGCCAATGTCTTGTTAAAGAACAGTGCAGCGCCCATTGCTTCAAAACCGTCTACTCTGTCACCGGGATGATATCCGTCGATGTGAGGTACAGGGAAGGTCGGGTTATCGAATGCGCCGCCCTCGCCTATGAATTCTTCGGCAACAGGGCAGAAGACGGAAGGTTTTTTGCCGTCTCCTTCTGCTGCGAAGAAACCGTAAATGACTTTATTTCTTCTGTGTCCGCGCTCATCGAACGTGAGAGTTGGGTTATTTGTAACGCCATACTCCGTAACCGTCATTCTGTTGAGCATGGAAGTAACGTTTCTGTGGTCTCTGATGTTGTCTGCAGAACGTCCGTAGATCGGAGTTGCCGCAGTGGGAGTGAATGAAATGTCTGAAGATCCGGTATTCGTGATCTTAACCTTTGTAAGCTCGATCCTGTCGGTTGTCTCAACGGGAACGAATGTGGTTACCTCAGTCTTGATGTCCTTGCCTGAGATCTCACGCTCAACCTTCTGCCACAAAAGTCCGCCGTAAAGCGTTACTTTATCTTTTTGGGGAGTGAACTTTCTCGCATTGGCAGAAGCTGAAGTGCCCATGGCTGATACGAGCGTGCCGTCTTCGAGATAAAGCCAGAAGTTTCTTGTTGAACGGTTATTATGAAGGTTATCCGATGAGACAGGCTCAAGGATAAATGTGTTCTGCGAAGTCTTGAGATCGCCGCCGAACTCGGGTGTGAGGGATCCCATCATGCCGCTTGCTGCACCGACGGGGAAATACAGATAGCTGTAAAGATCGGGATCTTCGAGCCTGAATGTGCCTTTGTTGTCAATGAATTCGTAACCTTTCATGGGCAGATCTCCTTAAGTTTCATCACTTTTCTTATTATAAAAAATTACTCGTCTGATTTTAAGTAGGTTTAAGGTTCGGGGGTGATAATGTAGCCATAAGAGCAACAGCTCATTTTCAAAACCCTCATTACACCCACCCTGAAACGAGGTCCGGATTCACAGCATCCGGACCTTTTATTGTGCGCGAACAGGTGTCAAATTTTATGTATAATTTCTCTATATGAAAAAACTGTTCCTGAAACTGAGATATCTTTTGCTGGCGATTGTTATGGTGATCGGCTGTTATACATATGTCTGGCTTACAGGCGACGAATACGTATGTGAGGTAGCCGGTGTCAGCCAGTCTGAGACGGGAGAGATGCCTGTTGCGGTCGTTGAAGACAGCGGGCAGGACACGTTGGAAGTCTTATATCTCCGCACAGAAGGGAATACCGCTTATGTAAGAGTCAGATCCAAAAATCCGGGAAAGGCTTACCTTTCCGTAAGGACAGACGATCATATCTCAGGAGTGAGCGTTCTTTATATCCACACGAATCTCGTAATAACGGCTGACGATTATTTCGGCGACTTCAGCGGAAGCTTCATAACAAGGATCGGCCTTGCGGTATATCTGGCAATACTCCTGATCGACCTGATAATCATGTACAGAAGGGGTCTTCGCAAGAACCTTTATCTTATCCGCAACATCTTAAGCTGCGGCCTTATCATCTTCATAGCCGGAAGCCTGCTCATGACACTTATCAATCTGATCAGGACACCAAAGCTCGGCCTTTATGAAGTTCTTGGAAGTTTCTTAAGTTTCCTCGGAACGTTTGCATTATTTACGATGCCTGTGTCAGTGGTAATGGCTGTGCTTTCAACCATCAGCAATGTAAGGCTCCTCAAAAAAGAAGGCCGTTCATGGAAAAACATGCTTGCGATCTTTTTAAGCCTCATATTCTGCGTTGCATCTGTAACTCCGTTTCTGATTTCTTATTTCCTGCAGAACTCCACACTGATCGATGTCCACGACTGGACCGGTCCGGGACGTTTTATCGGAATGTTCATTGAGAACGCAGCAGGAATCCTAGTGGTCTATTTTGAGTGTATCTTTGCAGGCTCCGTAATCCTTGCAGTCAGGGCCGCACGTCACATCCCTACATTCGATAAGGACTACATCATGATCCTCGGCTGCCAGATAGGACAGGATGGCAAGGTTACAAAACTTCTTCAGTCGCGCTGCGACCGTGCGATCGAGTTTGCCGAGATGCAGAAAAAGGCAACAGGAAAAGACATCATCTTCATACCGTCAGGCGGCAAGGGCAAGCGCGAAAAGGTTAGTGAAGCTGCTGCCATAAATGAATACCTTTTGAGCAGGGGAATCCCTGAATCATCGATAATAGTAGAAGACAAGTCGACCAACACTTATGAGAACTTCAAATATGCAGTCGAGATAATCAAGAAGATCACGGACAAGAAAGCTCCGCAGATTGCTTTTTCCACGACTAACTATCACGTCTTCAGAGCAGGCCTCATGGCAAGAAGACAGCAGATAAAAGTAGAGGGAATCGGAAGCAAGACAAGGAGCTATTTCTGGGTCAATGCGTTCATCCGCGAATTCATCGCCACGGCGTTCTATAAAAGAAGAACGCATCTGCTCATTCTGGCGGTGCTGATGTTGATCAATATCGCAGTCACGCTGATGACGTATGTGTCGAATGTAATCCTGTCGTAGTTAATAAACACTCAACACCTGTTATCCCCAAAAGTTCAGTTAAAAATTCAGTTAGTAACTGAAAAATGAACCGAATTTTTGAAGCTTTCGAAAAACATTCAGTTAAAAGTTCAGTTATTAACTGAAAACTTAACTGAATTTTAACCTGCTATTATTTCCCTGAATTTACGATGCAGTCTGAGTGATAGTTGGTTTGCTTATGTTACTAAAAAGTAAGAAAAAGAACCTGAGCAAATGTGTTTTTTACCCCCTGAAATTGAGACTTTGATCTATGGAATGAGACTAACATCCGGGTGGATAATATTAGCAGAAAGAAACTGTAAAAACAGGGGATAAAAGATGAATAATATAATTCTGCCGATGAAGGTGCATGCTGTTAAGCTGGAATACAAAAGACAGATGCTTGAACATATGCCGCATGGTTATTTTAGGATAATACGCGGCAGAAATAATGTAGTGATTACTTATGATCCTAAGAACCCAAAATACAATAAGGCTCATCCCAGAACGTTATTCAGTTCTTCTAAGAGAGGAAAAGTATTTGCTGAAGCAATTACCATCTATATGAAAATAAAAGCAGAATATGATTCGCTGCTTAATAGTTGGAGATTGCTGTACAGTATGCCTCCGCCCAGAGTGATATTTCCTATAAAGCAGTTCTTTGATCCACATCATATGGATAATGCGTATTTTGAAAGGCAGGCTGATTGCCGGGGTAAGTATAAGCCTGATAATCCGACTGTCAGTGATCACGGAGAATTGAAATCAAAGAACGAGCAGATGGGTGCGGATCTTTTGAAGATTCTGGACATTCCGTTTAAATATGAAACAGAAATATATCTCAGGGCGATTGAGCAGACGATAAATCCTGACTATCTTGTTAACTTCTATGAGATAGACAGGTGCTCTTATGTTGAGATACTGGGAATGAGCGACAAACTTGAATACTCCATCAGGACATCAACAAAGATAATGGGGTTCTCACTGGAGAAATACAGGCCCGGAAGAGAAGTTATCTATGTTCATATATATGACAAGAGCAACTTTGATGAAGACTATTTCGTAAGTCAGGTGTTGTCAGCATTCAATGACATGATTCCTGACAATGCTCTTATCTGGGAGTCTGAAGCAGGAGTTGGATAATCTTTATTCGTTCAGCGCTTCACTCAGCGAAAAAGGCACGCCTCTGGGGCCTCTTATTGCAAAGATCCCGAACTCATCACCAAGCACAGAGAATGTGAAAGCATCTCTGTCGTAACGCTTTAAAAGTTCGATCTTCATGAGTGCCGTGATGGTGAGATTCTTATCCTGATAATCGTAAGGGATATCTGTTTCCAGAACTCTGCATTTATAGAGGATCGCGGATACGGGAGCTGCGACATACATGTATACTGTATCGCCCTGGATTATGCCGGCGCCCTGCTTCCATGTGATGATGTCATTCTTTGCAAATGCCGCTTCGACATCGTAAAACTTCGGGTTAGCTGGAATTATCCATTCCTTGGGCTCTCTTGATTTCTTTTTATGGCGCTTAGATGCGGTTGCATTGTAGCTGATATCGATGAGATCCTTTACCTTTTCTTCCGGTACCGTGCCGTCCAGCAATACAGTTATCCAGTGCTGTTTGTTCATGTGGTAGGCAGGCATTATTCCGTCTTCTTTAATGAGCATGTCGCGCAGGAACATGTCATCGATCTTGAGGTTGATCACGGAGATGTTTGAAGTGCCTGAAAGGCCCAGTTTGTCACGGCCGACATCCATAATAAGCGCGAACCACTTTTTGTTGTCGTTGTGGCGGTATACGGCGTGACCGTTATATTTCGGCCAGGGATATTCGGGTGTTACGGCGTATTCTTTTCCGATGTAGTTGTTGATCTTCTTGCGCATGGGTTACCTCTACAAGATTATACAACTACAAGCTGGTCAGCAGACTACTTTGTTCTTCCCGGACTTCTTGCCTTTGTAGAGATTCTCGTCGGCGGTGTTGACCCATTTGTCTACGGAAACATCACCGGTGTAATCTGCAAGGCCTGCAGTGATGGTGACCTTGATGTGGTCTTCACCGAATGAGAAGTCTTCCTTTTCGACGGCTGAACGGAGCTGTTCGATCAACGAAGCGCCGCCTGCAATATCACCGGGTGTGAGGATAAGGAATTCTTCGCCGCCCCAGCGTGAGATCTTGCTGTTCCTGCAGTTCTCTTTCATGATGCGTGCAACGTTTACGAGCACGTAGTCGCCTGCATTATGGCCGTATCTGTCGTTGATCTTTTTGAAATCGTCGATGTCGAGCATTGCGATGAAGTAGGGAGCTTCTTTCGCAGCTGACTCGAGTCTGCCGATCATGTAATGACGGTTGTAAAGGCCTGTCAGGCGGTCGATGAGTGCTGTCTCTTTAAGCTTGTTCTCGTAATCGCCGATGAGGCTAAGCATCAGTCTGGAGTAGAAGACCAGGAACGCGAGAACTATAACGGAATTGAAGATCCAGAAAGCACTGGCAATTGAATTGTCGACGGTATAGATCGGTCCCAGGAATGCCGAATAACCTGTGGAGATCAGATAACCTATGGCGATGATGCCGCTTACGACAAAAGCATTAACTCTGGCCTTGCCCATTTTGTCTGCCATGTATTCCGTGTAGAAGAT
>JAEEGL011260657.1_pt1 | contig 23614 bp, 16 predicted proteins | sample 9134231 | NCBI WGS metagenome assembly JAEEGL01 (sample SAMN16246548, study PRJNA631951) | gut metagenome | biome: gut microbiome; feature: rumen; material: fiber-attached | host: Bos | place: Iran: Karaj | collected 2018-10 | reverse complement strand
TTGCCGCGGACGAAGACGATATGGGAGTCGTCAACAGAAAGGTTGCTGTAAACGATATAACCGGAATACTGCGCGCCTTCCGGAAGCGTAAGTTCGGCGGTGTATTCGGCATTTGTTTCGTCGGTCAGCTTAAATTCTTTGAAAAACGGCTGGCATTCTTTCACCGGTTCGTTATTACTGTCGACAGCGCTTATATGGATACCTACTTCGTCTGCATGCTCCGTATCGTTGACGTAAACCCGGTTGATATCGCTGTTGAACGCGGAAACGCGGTCGCCGGAGAGGGTGATCTTCGCCGTGTTATACATCTGCGGATTTTCTTCGGTCTTTAACGCAGTATCAAAAGGTTCAAATACGGCAACGATTTCCGGGGTGTTCGTATTGAACTTATAATGCACCGTTTTCTGCGAAACGTTGCCGGCGTTATCCTCAGCGGTGACCAACAGCACAACCGTATCGGAATTGTTTTCTTGGGCAACGATCGTAAATTCAGCCGTCAGCTGAGACGCCTCTGCAAGCGTTTCGGCCGGTACGCCGTTTGCATCGGGACCGGATACGCTGCCGCGCTGTGTTACGTCCTCCTCGGCATAGCTCACGGTACCGTTGTTCTCCGTCGCCTTCTTCAGCACCACCCAGCTGACGCTCTTGATGCCGGAGTATTGGATGAGAGAGGGATCGTTTGCGTCGCGGTTGCTTTCCGTGGCGGTGACAACAATGGGAAGATCACTGTTATAGAAGCCGTTGACAGCCTCCGGCGCGCTCTCCTGCGGGGCGATCTCGATTATCACCGGCTTATCATCCAGGATCAGGCCGTTGGTGGAAACAAAGGTGACGTTGCCGGCGTTATCGCATACGCGGATGTATACCACGAACGCCTTATAATAATCATCGTCTTCAGTGGATACGCTGACCGGCGTAGCGCTGAATTTACCGTTTTTGTAGAGATCTTCAAGCGTGTTGAAAGCGGTATTCAGATCCGCATCCTTCAGAAGGTTGAGATCTGTGGTTTTATAATAATCAACGCTCTTTAAGCCGGAGGCGTTGTCTTTTCCGTCAGCGGTAACGGTGATCGTGTTGCTGGTATAGACTTTGAAGGTGATCGTTTCGAGGATCTTATCGAACGTTTTGATCTCATAATTTACGATAACTCCGGGATTGACCGTATCGATACCGAATTCGTAAGGATCACTGCCCTTTACGCTGCGCGCATCTTTGTTTTCCGCGATACCGGCAAGGTTTTCGTAGTCCTCAAAAGACCACGTATAATAACCGTCTTCGGTAAAATCGTAAATTACCTTTGCTTCATGCTTCTCGGCGTCCAGCGTCCATACTATGGTGCTGGATATATCGGCGCCGTCCTTGTAGATTTTCAGCGCGGCCTGCGCTTTTTCGTAATCCAAAACGTTGCGGCCGTTATTGGTAACGGTAAGCGTAAGCGTTCTGCCGTCTTTGTAATAGTTGCCGTTTTCCGCAGCATTAGCGTCACGCTCACCAGTAATGCTCGCAGATACCGTGGGAGCCTCCGTGCAGATCGTGATCAGATCGGAAGTGAAGGTCTCCTCGTTGCCGGCCTGATCCTTCACGGTGACGGTTACCGTCATATCGTCATGGTTGCACTTTTCCGTATCCAACGTAAAGGAGAAGCCGTCTTTTTTCGTGACCTGTTCAAATGTTTTGGTTTCTTTTTTCAGCTCGGTTTTCTGGTTTCCCTCACCCACTGTAACAACCGTGGTGATCTCAAGCAGGCCGGAAAATGCGCTGGCAATACTGCCGGGATCGTTGGGATCTTCCGTTTCGAAAGCAAGCTTAACGGCATCGGAATAATAACGCGCAATCTCAGCGTTTTCTTCGTCGTTGACCCCGGTAAGCCTGATCGTCGGCGCTTTGGCGTCCTTTATGAGGATCAGGCCTGCATCCAAACGCGTTACGGATGTGTAGCCGAATCTGCCCGCTTTATAAACGGTAAGCATATCCACCGTTACGGAGCCGGTGTAAGAAACCGTACCGCTTACGGAAGCAGGCGCATAATCGGTGTTGAACGCGCCGGCGGTCAGGCCGAAGCCCTCCGCGGCGGTCAGCGTCATAGCGGCGGTATCTTTTCCGAACACGCGCAAATACGAACCGTTTGCCTTACTGACCTTAACGGGCGAAGGGGCAACGGTAACGCCGAACGCGTCGATTTTAACGGTTTCGATCTGCTTGAACAGAACGGTGATTGCGGTATTCTCGGTTATCTTCACGGAATAAGTCCCGTTTTTATTATCGGTAACAAGGCTTGCAAGCTCCTCGTCGGTTTTGCCGGCGATGCGCAGGCCGGCAAAGTACCAGCCGTCCGCGGCGTTTACGGTAAGCAGAACGGAATCGCCGTAATTCAGGGTCGTATTGGAAAGCGTTGCCGTACCGCCCGAACCGGGCTCCGTGCCCTCGGGCAGCTCAATGGCGACGCTTGCGTTATACTGATTCAGCGCGAATTCAATATCGATTTCGTAGCTGCCAAGCGGAAGCTCTTTGCTGAAAGCGGCGTCGTTGGCGGTAACGAAATCGGCGTCCGGCAGACCGTTGATCTTCACGGAGGAAACGCGGTAATGCTCCGCGGGCTGCGCGGACACGCTGATGCGGTCGGCCTCGGTAGAGAGGATCTCCACGCTGTTGCCGGAAACCGCGGGGCTCTGGTTGACGGTTACGGCGCCGCTGCCGGTGGCGGTAACGGTGACGTTATAAACGACGGCGATCGTTGCGGAGAACGTGATATCCGCGGTTACGGTAGCCGTGTAAGTGATGCTGCCGTCGTCGTTTGTCTCATAGCCCGTAACGGCCTGATTGTTGCCGAAAAACTCCAGGATCCGGCAGTTCGCGTTGGGCGTTACGGTCACGGTGACCGGCGTGCCGGGGATCACGCTGAAGGAGCTGCCGGAGTTGCCGTTTGCGGTAAGCATGATCTCACCGTTCTCCACGGCGGCGGCGGTTACGGTTTTCAGCGTGTCAAACGCAACGGCCACGTTGATCTCCGTCGCTTCGCCGTCGGTATAAACGTCAAACTCCCACGCGTCGGTTTTATGCGGCGCGTTTTTGTTTGTACCGTCCACCTTTACGGTGTTGAGGTAAGACCCTTCTGCAGCCAACGCGCTGAGCCTGACCGTTTCGCCTTTCGTTACGGTAAGCGCCGTTCCGAAATCCACGCTGCCTTCGTCCGTTACTCTCTTTACGGAGCCGGAGCCGGTGACGGAAACGTTGACCGTAACGGTATTTGCCGGCGGCTCGGGCTGCTGCGCGGTAAGCGCGACGGCAACGTTACCGGCGAGGTCGGTGACCTGCGCCGTACCCGTACGGGTCCCGTATCCCGCGGCGGAAACCGTATAGGCTACGGCGATCGCCTTTTCGGCGGCAAGGTCTTCGGCAAGGCCCGCGATCTCGGGGATCACGGCTTCGCCGCCGGTCGCCGTAACGGAATTTGAGGCCGTCGATTCGCCGTCTACCGTTACGGTATAGGCTACGGTCGCATCGATCCCGTCGCCGGTTTCGCTGTCTGTGACCTCAAACGTAAATACGCCCGGGTTGTTGGCCGTTTGCGCGAACACGGTCGCGGGGACCATGCTGACGATCATGAATAACGCCAGCACGACGGACAATACCCGACTTGTTAAACCATACTCCGACTGTTTCATTTTTTTACCTGCTCCTTAGTACTTATATACTTTTTATATGCCTTAATATATTTATAATTAATACCATTTAATATACAGTGCAGCACAAAGCTGAGGAACAACCCCTCCAGCGAAGCGATCACCGCCCATTCCTGCCGGACTTTGAATACGAGCACCAGCACCAAGGCGATGGCCGAGAGGACCATAAGCACGTCCGCCGCGATCGCGGGCGGGTTTTGAAAAAAGGATATCACGCCCGGGCGGGCTTTTGTTAAAGTGGAACGTTTATGCGTACGAAGCACGCCTTCTATGTTTTTGCGGCAGCGGACCGTCAATACCAGCAGAACGATCCCGCAGACGATGCCGATCCAGAACAGCGCGCCGACCGCGATCGATTTTTTTTCGAGCCCCTGCAGGTCTACCTTTAAGAAAGGAATATACGCCAGCGCTGCGGCGGACAGCAGAAAACTCGCGATGTCGGCATAAAAGAACGTTTTGAATTTTTGGAGCATCAGATCACCTCGTCCGTATGGATCAGCATGATCTCATTGACCAAAGTAAGCCGTTTGCCTGCGACCGGCTTTGCCGCGGGCGCGGCAGGCTCTTCCAGAGGAACGGTGGCGTTGCCGTCATCCAGAGCAACAGTCTCGTTGGGATCGGAAAGCATTTCGGTCTCTGCGAAGGCAACGCCCCGGATCTTGTTTTCCTCGTACATGCCGGTGCCCTGCTGCATGGGATCCGCGTTTTGTGCGGGACGCTGCTGCCGGGGCGGCGCGGGACGCTGCTGCGGGGGCGCCGCGGGGCGCTGCGGAACAGCCGCCTGTGCGGGCGCTGCGGGTGGTTTGGCTTTTTGCTTTTTGGCATCCGGCATGGATTCCGTGATCTTCCCGCGGGCGACGTTGCCCTCGCTGGGACGGAACGATTTGCTGCCGGAGCTCTCGTTGGCGGCGCGCTGCTTCGCGATGGACTTACGCGCGGTGCGGCCGCTGAGATCGCCGATCACGGTGGGGATCTTGAACACGAAGAACAGAACCACCGCTGCTGCCAGCAGCACGCCGGCGGCGATGTAGCCGATCAGGGATATGGTGCTCAATGTTGCGGCGCTCATACTCAGTTTCCTCCCCCATTGCTGTATTGATAGTATTCTGTGTTGATTATTTCAATAAGCATATCATACTGGGTTTTACCATTCGTGGATTCAACAAAATACTTATTTTTAACCGTGTCTATAAATGCGAGACGGGTATTCAAACCCATCATTTTTGTTTTTACGGTCTCCAGGACCGAGATCAGCTCGTCGCTCCGTATTCCTGTGCTGATCATCTGATCATGGCAGCTTTGAATAAACATGAACGCCATATAATAATAAGCTGCTTTATCGTACGAGGCGTATCGGTCGTCTTTGATATTCCCGACCGAAACCAATCCGTTGCGCAGCGTATTCAATGCGCTCTGGTATTTTTCAGCATCAACGGTAACGGAAGGATTATTCGTTTCTTCACCGGTTATTAAAGCACAAATCTTATAATAATCGGAAGCAAGCTGTTTTTTGTCAAAGTTTGCTTTGGATTGGGCGGCAAGACCAAAAAACTTGTTAGCCGCCCCCGCACGTTCCACTGTTGTGGCATTCTTGCCATTCTGACCGATGTATGTAGTAAACAATACACGACCCATTTTATAACATAATTCCGCCGTATCGGAATCGTTTATATCCAGCTGATTTTTATTAACCGCCGACTGCAGCGCATTTATGGCACTGTTGAAATCTGCTTGCGTACTTGCGGTGCCTCGTGCTACAAGGTAATCCACCATTTCTTCGTAAGCCCTGATCCTCTTGGGGAAGATGCTGATGGCTTCTATGTAACTGGAGATCTCCTGCTTGCTGAGGAGCAGATCGTAATCCTGGTTGTTGAGCTTTTTTGCGGTGAACTGCGTTGCAAGGCCGACGATCGCCATAACAGCGGCCAGCGCAAATACTGTAATAAATGTAAACAACTTTCTTTTTTGTTTCTTTTTCCAGGCCTTGCCGATCAGCTCGGGATGTTCAAGGTCGTAAAGCAGCTCGGAGCAGCTCTGGTAGCGGTTTTCCGCGGCGGGCTGCACGCATTTATCGATGATGGCCTCGATGCCCTCGGAAAGCTCCGGGTTCCACTGGCGGACCGGCGAATACGGCTCTCCGTTGCGGGGGTCCACGCCGGTAAGCAGGTGGTGCATCGTCATGCCGAGCGCGAAAATATCGGACCGGGGATCCGTTTGGCCGCTGTACTGCTCCGGCGGCGCGTAACCCTTGGTGCCGAGCACCGTGGTATCCGCAAGGTTCTGCTCCTTGAATTCACGGGCGATACCGAAGTCTATGATCTTTACGTTGCCCTCCGGCTTCAGCATGACGTTCGCCGGTTTCATATCGCGGTAGATGATGGGCTTCTTCTGGGAGTGCAGGTAGCTCAGCGCGTCGCAGAGCTGCTTGGCCCACTCGATCACCTTGTCTTCCGGCTGCGCGCCGTATTCCGCGAGGATCTTATCGAGCGATTCACCCTCGATGTAGTCCATTACAACGTAAATGGTGATGCCGTTATCTATGATATCCACGATGCGGGGCAGCGCGGGATGGTCCAGCCGCTTCATCAGGTTGGCCTCCGCCAGAAGGCTGTTTACAACGATCTCGTCGTTTTTGCCGTTGCCCTTTTTGCGGATCTCCTTGACCGCCCACTGCTTGTTGAGGCGTTTATCCATCGCCAGATATACGGTGGACATGCCGCCGCGGCCGATCTCTTTCAGTATTTCGTATTTCCCGTCGATTACGGTTCCGATTTCTGTCATCTGCGGTCCCTCCCGTTTAATCTGCCCGGATCAGAAGCACGGAAATGTTGTCCTTTTCCCCTCTGGCCTTATCCTGCTCGATCAGATAACGCACGTTGCCGTGCATCGCCTGCGGGTTGACAAGGTTTACGGGATTCAGGGATTCGAAGATCTCCCGCTCCGAGATCTGATGGCGGAACCCGTCCGAACAGATCATATACGCGCCGCGCTCGGTTTTGCCGGTGAAAACGTCCGGTTCCACGGAGGCCGACGCGCCCACGCACTGCAGCAGCAGGTTGCGGCGTTTATCCACCTTCGCCTGTTCCGGCGTCATGGCGCCGCGGCGGATCTCCCGCGCGACGAAGGTCTGGTCCAGCGTGAGCTGCCGGAGCGAGGCGCCCAGATGGTACAGCCGCGTATCGCCTACGTGCACCGCCACGTACTCTCCGTTTATAAACAGCACGCCGGTAAACGTGGTGCCGAGGTCCGCACGGATGGATCTGCCGTATTCGGCGATGGAGCCGTTGAGGCCTTTGAGCATCAGGACCCATTTGGAGCCGATGATCGGCAGCTCGGGACGCTCCAGCTCCCGCGGGAGCTCCTCATCGAACCAGCGGGAAAACGCGCGGATCACCGTTGCGCTCGCAAGCTCGCCCTTCGCAAGCCCGCCCATGCCGTCGCATACGATGGCCATAAGCACCTCGCCGCCGTCAAACGTTGCGTGTTTTATAAGAACGCTGTCCTGATTCGTGGATTTCGATATGCCGACGTCGGTTTCGGCAATCGCTGTATATCGCATCGTGTTTCTTCTCTCCTCTCCGGTTAACGTTATACGGTAAACGTAAAATCTTCGTTTGCAAGCCGCAGCCGGTCGCCGTCCCGGATCTCCGTTTCCAGCGTGGGCAGAAGCATGCGCCCGTTGACATAGGTTTTATTTTTTGAATTCAGATCCACTATGTAATACTTGCCGTCCCTCGTGATGATATCCGCATGGCTCCGGCTGATGTGGCTGTTATCGCCGATGAAATAGTCTACGTAGCTGCGTTCCTTCCCCACGCGGAACACCGGCTTATCCACCTGGATCCGCTCCTGCGTGAGCAGCCTGCAGAGCGTGGGGTAATGAATGATGACCGGCGGCGTCTCGTCCAGAAGGCTGGTCTCGTCCGCCTCCGCAGCCACGGGTTCCATCGCAGGCGCAAACGCGGGCGCGGCCGCGGGCTTGGGCGTCATTCCCGGCACCGGGACCATCGTAGGCCCGTCGTCGTCTATTACATCTATTACCCCCCGCAGGATGCCGGTAGATTCCTCGTCGGCGCCCTCCCGCAGAATGCCGGTGGGATCGTCGTCGTTCGGCGCGTACTGGGGCTGTTCGTACCGGGGCTGTTCGTACTGGGGCTGCGCGTATTGGGGCTGTTCGTACTGCGGCTGCGCGTACTGCGGCTGCGCGTATCGGGGCTGCGCGTACTGCGGCTGCGCGTACTGCTGCTGCGCGTATCGGGGCTGCGCGTACTGCGGCTGCGCGTACTGCTGCTGCGCATACTGCTGCGCGTACTGCTGCTGCGGGGTAACGGTCGCGTTGCCGTATTGCTCCGGAGGATCCTTCGGTCTGCCGGTCATATACTCGCTGCCGGCGGTGCTCAGACGTTTAACGGCGGTATAGGCGCCGCGGTCCAGCTGCATGATCGTTTGTTCTATGCTGTTGACGTCGAACCACTGCAGGCCGTTCAGATAACCGATAAACCTGCCCGCGACCTCCGCGCCGGGCTGTGCGACCTTTACGACGGCCGCCACGGAACGGATCATCTGCAGCAGATTCGCGCCGCCCTGCATGATGACGGGAAGATAAACAAACTGAAGTTCTTTGGTTTTTTCGTTTATGTAAATATGGTTGATATCGGCAATCAGTTTGGCGGGGGAAAGGTTGATTTTCTGCAGCCGCTGGGGAATTTCCGCCATCTGCATCATCAGCAGGAAAAACTCGTATCTGGTGATCGGCTCCCGCAGCTTCTGCGCAAGAGGGACCGCGACCGGCCCGATATATAAAAGCTGATTCGCTTTCGGCTGTTCCACGCGCATCAACCCGCGGATCACACCCTTGGCAAGCGGCGCCAGCTCTCTTTCGCTGACCTCCTCGTTGGAGGAAAGCTTTACTTTTACCAAAAGACGGGAGTCCTTGATTTTTGACTTGATATTCAAAAAAAATGCCCCCCTTTCCATTTTAAGTTATTTTTCAGTTTATTTTAACATTGCGGTAAGAGTTTGTCAATATATCACAATATATAAAAATAAAAATAATAGGTTAAAATCTACAGTTTGTACATTCCGTCCCGCGGCGCGCGTCACAGCAGCACGTCTTCCAGCCGCCGCTTGGGCACGTAATGGACGTCGTTTTCGTCCCGGCGGTAGCGGAGGTCTTCCCCCGGGAGCGCCTCGGTAAGCACCACCGTTTCGTCCGGTTTGCCGACCGCCACGATCAGCATCGGCACAAGGTGCGCGGGCAGCTCCAGCGCGGCGGAGAGCTTTTCGGGACTGAAGTTGCCTATCATGATGCCGCCGAGGCCCGCCTCCGTGGCCGCCAGCAGGATCGTTTGCGCGGCGATGCCCACGTCGCACCGGTAGCGGGCGAGGTCGGCGTCCCACTGCGTGTTCTGGCAGATCACGATAAAGCCCGTGGGGCGCTTGCCCGGGTACGGCAGGCGCTTTTCGGGCAGCGCCCGCGCCCAGCCCGTGAGCGGCTGGATCTTTGCCAGCTGCTCCGCCTCATACGCCAGATAATACATGAACGGCTGCCGGTTCACGCTGGACGGAGCGAACCGCGCGCAGTTCACGAACGACGCGAGCTCCTCCCGCGTCAGCTTTCTGCTTTCGTCGTAGCCGCGCCAGCTGCGGCTTTGCTTTACAAGGTCCAGAAACATGGTTCCGTCCTCCTTCTGATTTGTTTTGACATCAAATATTATTGAATACATTATAAATTGTCACGGGCAAAATTACAAGCGCGGAATCAGGGGCGGCGCCTGTTTTTATACGAAAAGAGGAAAAAGAAAATATACACAGGCAGCCGAATGTGCCTATTGCATTCCGCGCGCAGAAGGGCTATAATGATATAAAATCCTACGTTCGGGGTGAGTTTGTTGAATAACGGTATCCAACCGAAAGCGATGCGCGTTGTTTGCATTTCGGTTTTGGCGGCTGCACTGGTTTACGGACTGGTGCTGCCTTTTTGCTGGGGCAACGACCCCGCAAGCACCTACGGCACGCTGAGCCTGCTGTGCGAGCACCGCGTTGGGTGGTTCTGGCTGTGGGCGGCGCTCACCGGGCTGGGCCTCACACTGAATCTGGACTATTTATTCCGCCGCTACGGCTATAACGGCGTCGCCCTGCGCGTTGTGGCGGCGTTAGCGCTGCTGGGAATGCTGCTGACCGCGGCAACGCTGAACCACAGCATCGCCGATTGGAACCCCAAGCGCGTACTGCACTGGATCGGCGCCGTCAGCTACGCGGTTTTCCTTGGCGCGTCTTTCCTGCTGTTCTACTTTATAAAAATGCGCACATACAGGCGCTTCCGGCTGTTTATCGCGCTTACCGCCGCCGTCCTGATCGGCGTGGCGGTACAGCTTGCCACCGTGGGCCGCAACGGATACATGGAGATCGTGCCCCTCGCCCTTATGGAACTGACGCTGCTGCTGCTCAACTTTACGCCCCTGGTGCCGCCGGAGCAGACGGAGCAGGCAAAAAACGCGCAGACGTCTTCCCGCGCGAGAGCTTAAAAGTATTTTACTGCGGAGGATCATATATGAAGAACACCGAAAAAAACCTGCTGCGGCTGACCGTTGCGGGCCTTTGCGTTGCGCTGGGGATCGTGCTGCCGTTTGTTACCGGCAACATTCCGCAGGTGGGAAAGGCGCTTTGCCCCATGCATATCCCGGTGTTTTTGTGCGGATTTCTGGCGGGCCCTCTGTGGGGCGCCGCGGCAGGCGTCGTTACGCCGCTGCTGCGCAGTTTGCTGTTCAATATGCCCGTGCTTTACCCAAGCGCTGTCTCGATGGCGTTCGAGCTGTGCGCCTACGGCGCCGCGGCGGGGCTTTTGTACCGCATTTTGCCGAAGAAGCCCGTTTATTTATACGTAAGCCTTTTGGGCAGTATGCTGGCGGGCCGCGCCGTGATGGGCGCTGCGAACACCGCGCTTTACGCCGCAAAGGGCAATTCCTATACGCTGAAGCTGTTTCTGGCCGGCGCGTTCATCAACGCCGTGCCGGGCATTGTTCTGCACATCATACTGATTCCCCTGCTGGTGCTCGCCGTACGCGCGGCGATCCCGGCGATACGGGAACTCAACGAATAACGCGCGGAGGGCCGACCGATGAAAACGATTTATTTTGACCTGCACATGGGCGCCGCCGGGGATATGCTTACCGCGGCGCTGCTGGAGCTTACGCCGGATCCGGCGCAGGCGCTGCAGGAGCTGAACGCGCTGGGGATCCCGGGCGTGGTTTATACCGCCGCGCCGGAATACAGGTGCGGCGTTGCAGGCACGCGCGTGCGCGTTGCGGTAAACGGGTGCGAGGAGGGGCCGGACGGCCCCGCGCCGGAGGACGCCCACACACACGGGCACGCCCATATGCACGAACACGAACATACGCATGCGCATGAACAGGAGCACGACCACGCGCATGAACACGGCCGCACGCACCCCGCCGACGTCCGGCGGCTGATAACGTCGCTGCAGCTGCCGGAGCAGGTGACGGCGGACGCGCTGGCGGTGTACGCGCTGCTTGCCGCGGCCGAAGCCGAGACGCACGGGCAGCCCGTGGAGGAGATCCACTTTCACGAGGTAGGCACGATGGACGCCGTAGCCGACGTGGTTGCGGTTTGCAGCCTGCTGCGCCGCCTTGCGCCGCAAAAAATATGCGCCTCCCCGGTAAACGTAGGCGGCGGCACGGTACGCTGCGCCCACGGCGTTCTGCCCGTCCCGGCGCCCGCGACGGCCCTGCTGCTGCGCGGCGTTCCCACGTACGGCGGCAAAATACAGAGCGAGCTGTGCACGCCCACCGGCGCGGCGCTGCTGAAACACTTTGTTTCGGAATTCGGCCCGCAGCCGATGATGACGGCGGAGCGGGTCGGTTACGGCCTGGGTGCGAAGGATTTTGCGCAGGCCAACTGCGTGCGCGCCTTTCTGGGCGAAACGCCGGACGCTGCCGACACGATCCTGGAGCTGGACTGCAACGTGGACGACATGACGGCGGAACAGATCGCCTTTGCCGCCGAGCGCCTGTTTGACGCCGGCGCGCGCGAGGTGTTCACGGTACCGGTAACGATGAAAAAATCCCGTCCCGGCACGCTGATAAAGATCCTTTGCGACGAAACGCGGCGTGAAGCCGTGGTGCGCGCCGTGTTCCGGCACACCACGACGATCGGTCTGCGGCAGACGCGGCGGGAGCGCTATATAATGGACCGTGCCGAAATCACGCGCGATACGCCCTTCGGCCCCGTGCGCAAAAAGGTGTGCGACGGCTGGGGCGCGCACCGCGGGAAATACGAATTTGAAGACCTCGCCCGCATCGCGCGGGAACAGGACCTTACGCTGGCCGAGGCCGCCGCGCTGACGGAGAAACGGGAGTAAGAGGCCGCCGTCTCCCGTTCGAGACAGAAGCCGGCGGCTGCCGGTTGAAAGAAAAAGAGATCCCAAACCGAAACAACAAGATCGGTTTGGGATTTTTTACAGTCGGGAAGCAGGAGCCGAGCGTCGGGAATGCAGGACCGCGCGCTCCCGGTCCCCCGACCTCCTGCGGCCTGCGGTTTTCACTGTTGCCTTATATGTACCGTAATTGGGACCATGCTGAAAATCTGTTTTATAATTTTACTTTTTTAATCTTCCGATCGTCAGCGCCGCGCCCGCGCCGGCGGCGATCAGCAGACCGCCGAAAAACGCGACGTGCGCGTTGATGACCTCGCGGTCCGTAAAGTGCCGCTGCACAAAGCCGAGGCTTTCGCTTTTCAGCCCCAGTTCCTTGAATTTCAGCATGCGCGTGGTGAACGCGGCGGGGTCGCTCTCCGGCACGTCGACGAGCCTTACGCCGCCGTTGCAGCCGTCCGTATATACGTGGAAGCTCGCCGTTTTGCACTGCGCCAGCAGAATGCCGTCCACGCGCCCGGCGAAGGCGTTCATGTGGTCGTGCCCGAAGAAGGCGCCCTTTACGTCGCCCACCTCTTTCCACAGATCGAAAATGCCGCTGTTGATCTCGGCGCAGGCGGGGTCCTCCCCCACGTAGCCGACGGAACGGTCCTTCGGCACGTAGCGGCGTCCGGCGCGGCTGCCGAAGCCCTTCACGCTCCACGGCAGCAACCAGAACCGCGCGCGGCGCAGCAGCAGGCGCTCCTCCGGCACCGGGATGTGCATGAACCACAGCGCCGGGACCGTGCGCCCGCCGTTGGCTTCCCTATCCGCGGCAGCCGTTTTTTTATACCACTCCAGCTGCGCTTCCCGGAGCCAGTCGTAATACGAAACGTCCGCGTCGGCGCAGCGGTTGAGGCTGTCCATGAACCAGAGATTCAGAACGTCCTTTTTGCCTTCTCCGTCCTTTACCCGGACGCGGCAGTTGCCCCAGCCCGGCAACGCGGGGTCGGCGTTGTAAACGTACATTTCGCCGTATTCCTCCCGCCAGATCTCCATCTGGCGCGAAAGCGGCACGGCGCACTCGGGATCGTGATTCCCGTAAACCAGCGCGTAGGGCACGCCCCGTTTTTTCAGCGGCGCGAGAATGCGGCGGGCGATCTGCCGTTCCTTCTCCTCGTCGTCGTCCTTGCCCTGGTCCCCCGCGAAAACGACGAGATCGGGCCGGGCGGCGTCCAGCGCGGCGTGCAGCAGACGCATTTCGTCCGCCGTGCGGCGGCTTTGGTCCGGGTCCGTTAAATCGTACGGCTCGTGCAGATCGCCCACAACCATGATGCGAAAATTACCGTTATGAAAGCGCAGCGGCGGCAGATCGTTCATACGTTTTTCTCCTTCCGTTCTCCCGCAGCTCCGTGCGGCAGCATAAACTCCATCTGCGTCTCGCGCGGGCGCATGCCCATCCGCTCGTAAAACCGCCGGGCGGCGTCGTTGCCCTCCCATACGTTGAGCGTCACGTCCGTGCAGCCGCGGCGCTCCGCCTCGCGCAGCACGTGGGCGAACAGCGCCGTGCCTACGCCCTGCCCGCGGCAGGTCCCGTCCACGCAGAGATCGTCGATGAACAGCGTTTTATCGGGGACGCGCACCGATGAAGGCGGGCCGACGCGCATACGGCAGAAGGCGTAGCCGAGCACCTCGTCCGCCCCGTTCACCGCGACCCACACGGGCGTTTCGCTGTCGCCGAGCATCTCCGCGATCTCCGCGGCGTTGTATTTGGTGCCGCCGGGAATAAACAGATCGGGCCGCAGGCGCGCGTGCACCTCCAGCACCTGCGAAAGCAGGTCCAGCAGCTTTGGGACGTCTTTGTTTTGCGCAAGGCGTATTTTCATGGCGGTAAGGCTCCTTCCGCGCCGGGATACCGGCGCTGCTGCCGCCATTTTAGCATATTCCGCGCGGGATTGCAACGCCCCGCCGCGGGCGACGAAAATATTTTACAATTGCGCCGTATTGACAACGGCGCGCGGGCATAGTAAAATTTGGATATCTGTCTTTCCGCTCCGCGGAACGGCCCCGAAAGGAGTTTTTGCCCATGGAACAGTTCAAAGATCTGCAGTACCGCCGCCCCGAGATCGCCCCGCTGAAGCGCGAGGCCGCAAGGTGCATACGCGCGCTGGCGCGCGCCGGGAACTTTGCGCAGGCCGACGCCGCCTTTCTGCGTTTTCACGACGTGCTTCTGCCCGCAGTAACGCAGAAAACGATCGCCGACATCCGCCAGACGATCAACACGAAGGACCCGTTTTACGATACCGAGGTGCAGTTTTACAACAAGGCGCTGCCCATGCTTACGCCGCTGCTGAAAAAGGCGCTGGGCACGCTGCTGGGCAGCCCCTACCGCGCGCAGTTCGCCGAAAAATACGGCGAGCAGCTTTTCCGCACGCTGGAAACGCTGCGCCGCACGATGAGCACGAAGATCATTCTGCCCACCATCTCCGAAAACCGCCTGTGCACGCAGTATTCCAAAACCGCGGCGGCCTGCGGCGTGGAATTCATGGGCGAAAAATGCAACTTCTACGGTCTGCTGCGCCATATGGAGAGCACGGACCGCGCCGAGCGCAAGGCCGCCTTTGAGGCCTGGGCAAAGCTGTACGAGGAGGCCGCCCCCGCGCTGGAAAAGCAGTACGCAAAGCTGGTGAAGCTGCGCCGCGGCATGGCGAAAAAGCTGGGCTGCGCAAATTATATAGAATACATTTACGCCGCGCGCGACCGTTACGATTACAACGCCGGGGACGCCGCCGCGTTCCGCGAGGCGGTGCGCAGATACATCACGCCCCTGTGCGCGGAGCTGTACGCGGCGCAGCGCAGACGGCTGGGCGTTGAAAAGCTTTGCTTGTACGATGAAAGGCTCACCGGGCCCGCGGGCAACGCCGTGCCGGAGGGCACGCCGGACGAGCTGGTGAAAAAGGCGCGGCGGATGTACGACGCGCTTTCGCCGGAGACCGGGGAGTTTTTCGCCTTTCTGCAGGAGCACGCGCTGTTCGACCTTGTAACGCGCGAAAACAAGCACCTCGGCGGTTACTGCACCGCGCTGCCGGAATACAAGGCGCCGTTCATCTTTTCGAACTTCAACGGCACCTCCGCCGACGTGGACGTGCTCACGCACGAGGCCGGGCACGCCTTTGAGTTTTATTACGCCTCGCGCAGGCTGCCGCTGCCGGAGCTTGCGAGCTCCACCAGCGAGATCAACGAGATCCACAGCATGTCGATGGAGCTGTTCGCCTACCCCTATATGGAGCTGTTTTTCGGCGAAAAGGCGGACGCCTACCGCTGCGCGCACTTTGAGGACGCCGTAAAAACCATCCCCTACCTGGTTGCGGTAGACGAATTCCAGCACCGGGTGTTCGAGCACCCGGGCTCCGGCCCCGCGGACTGGCGGCGCTTCTGGCGCGAGACCGAGCAAAAGTATATGCCGTGGCGCGATTACGACGGCAACGCCTTTCTGGAGAGCGGCGGCTTCTGGATGCAGAAGCAGCACATCTTTTTGTACCCGTTTTATTACATCGATTACGCGCTGGCGCAGCTCGGAGCGTTCGCCCTGTACCGCAGGGAACTGACCTCCGGCGACGGCTGGACGCAGTACCTGAAGCTGTGCGCGGACGGCGGCAGATACGGCTATTTCGAAACGCTGGAGCGCGCCGGGATCCCCATCCCGCTGCGGGAGGAGACGGTGCGCGACGCCGCCGTCTTCATGCGGGAGCAGGCGGAGGCGCTGCGGCAGAAAGCGGCGCTTTAACGTAGCATACACGGGACCGACGGCAAACGCCGTCGGTTTTTGTGTTTTTAAACAATATTCGGCGGCGGAAATCTACATGCAAAAAAAACGGCATTCCGCTTGTAATTTGAAAATCAATGTGTTATTATATTTTATAATTAATAAATATACAGACTTTTTCAGTCTTTTAAACAAAGGAGCGATTGTTTACCATGCAGAACTGCAACGTGCGTCCCTACGCGGGTCCGGAAAAGTACATTTTTATAAGCTTCAGTCAACCCGACGGCGACCGGGTGTTCCCGATCATCGAGCAGATGACGCGGGACGGCTACCGCATCTGGTTCAACGACGCCGCCACGCCCGGGGCAAACCGGCCGGAGACCATTGCGGCGAAGCTGAACGGCGCGGAAGCCTGCATCGCCGTTATAAGCAAACAAACGCTTGCCGACGAGGGCAGCAGAAAAGAGATCAGCTACGCGCTGCTGAAAAGAAAATACTTTATTTCGCTGTTTCTGGAACCGGTACGGCTTACGCCCGGCATGGAATCGCAGCTCTCCTCTTACCGCTGTATTCCCGCTTACCGTCTGCCGGACGCGGGTACGTGCTTCCGGCAGCTTTACGCCGTGCCGAAGCTGAACGCCTGCATGGGCGCGCCGGATCCCTCCGTAATCGTTTCGGCTCTGCCGCTGCGTCCCGCGCCGCAGGTTCTGGAGCCTGTTCTGCAGACCTCGCAGCAGCCTGCGCAGCAGCAGGCGCAAAGAGTCCGGCAGCCGGTGCAGCCTTTCGTGCCGCCCGTGCCGCCCGCACAGCCCGTACAGCAGCCCGTGCAGCAGCCGGTTCAGCCGCCCGTACAGCAGCCCGTGCGGCAGCCGGTTCAGCAGCCGGTTCAGCAGCCCGTGCGGCAGCCGGTTCAGCAACCGATTCAGCAGCCGGTTCAGCAGCCGGTTCAGCAGCCGGTTCAGCAGCCGGTTCAGCAGCCGGTTCAGCGACCCGTGCAGCAGCCGGTTCAGCCGCCCGTACAGCAGCCCGTGCGGCAGCCGGATCTCAGCTCGAACGCCACGGTTTACGAGCCCTCGCGCCGCGCTCCCGCGGAGAACGGCGAGGCGAAACGCATTCTTTCCGACTATCAGCTTGTACGGCTTTCCACCGGCAAGGCGACGGACGTGATGATGGGCGTGTTTGTGGTGGGCCGCGCCGCGGACCGGGTGGATTACGCCATTCCGGACGTACCCTCCATCGGCCGCGTACACGCAAAGCTTGTGGCAAACCCCGCGGGCTGCACGATCACCGATAACAACTCCATGAACAAAACCAGCGTCAACGGCGTATTTCTTGAACCCTACAAGGCGTATCCTCTGAACAACGGCGATATCATCAGCCTTGCCAGCGAGCAGTTCCTGTTCCGCAAGGTACGGAGGTAAAAGGCGCATGGATTACGCGGGTTATTCCGACGCCGGCGGGCGGAGCAACAACGAAGACGCGCTTCTCACGCTGGAACAGGACGGCTGTTATCTGTTTGCGGTAGCGGACGGCCTCGGCGGCGTGGACGCCGGGGAGGTTGCCTCCCAAACGGCAAAAGAAGCGCTGCGCAGCGGTTTTTCGGCGGACCCGGCCGGGTTCGACCTCCGCGCTGCCGTTGTGGACGCGAACGATAAAATCCTGCAGCTGCAGGCGCAGACGAATAAAAAAATGAAGACCACCGCAGCCGCCGTATATTTTACGCCGGACGAAGCCGTATGCGTGCATCTGGGCGATTCGCGCGTGTATCTGTTCGGCAAAAACGGCATCCTTTACCAAAGCACGGACCACAGCGCCTCGCAGATGGCAGTATACGCCGGGGAGATCACCGCGGCGGAGATCCGCGGGCACGAGGACCGCAACCTGCTTACCCGTGCTCTGGGCGCGAGCGAATCCCCGAAGCCGGAACGCGCCGCCTTTCCCCGCGGCGAGGTGCAGGCCGCGCTGGTATGCTCCGACGGGTTCTGGGAATACGTAACCGAGCAGGAAATGCTGTTTACGCTCCGCACGGAGCCCAACGCCCCTTCGTGGCTGCAGGCCATGCGCGCGCTGCTCGCGCGCCGCGTGGACGGAAAACACGATAACAATACAGCCGTTGCCGTGATCTTATGATTTTTACGGATCTTCCGTAAATTTTCCGAAGGAGTTTTTATGGATTGCTGTTATAACTGCATGGAACCGCTGGAGGCCTCCGCAGCCGTATGTCCGTTTTGCGGAAAGCCCCGCAACGCCGCCGTTCCGGAGCACCACCTGCCCTGCGGCACGCTGCTGCGCGACCGCTATCTGGTGGGCGCGGCGCTCGGCGAGGGCGGTTTCGGCATCACCTACATCGGAAGGGACGTTACGCTGGACATCCGCGTGGCGATCAAGGAGTATTATCCCAACGGCTTTACCAACCGCAACAATACGGTGTCGCTTGTTGTTACGGCGCCCGTGACCGCGGACAGAAAAGAATTCTTCGAAAAGGGCCGCGCAAGCTTCTTAAAGGAAGCCCGCGCGCTCGGCAAGTTTTCGCAGGAGCCCGGCATTGTGAACGTGCGCGACTTTTTTGAGGAAAACAACACGGTTTACATCGTAATGGAATACCTGAACGGCGTTACGCTGAAGGAGCATCTGAAAAAAACAGGCCCCATCCGTTACGACGAGCTTCTGCCCATGATGCTGCCGCTGATGCGCTCGCTGGAAAGGGTGCACGGCGCGGGCCTCATCCACCGCGATATCAGCCCTGATAACATCATGATGGTGGGCGACAGCCTGAAGCTGCTGGATTTCGGCGCGGCGCGGAGCGTTTCCGCCGAGGGCAACCGGAGCCTTTCCGTAATGCTGAAGCCCGGCTACGCGCCCGAGGAGCAGTACCGCAGCCGCGGCAGGCAGGGCCCCTGGACCGACGCTTACGCTTTATGCGCGACCGTATACAAATGTCTTACCGGCGTAACGCCGGACGACGCCACCGAGCGGATGTACGAGGATACGCTGCAGCCGCCTTCGGCGCTTGGCGCGGCGATCCCGCCCGCGGCGGAACAAGCGCTTATGCGCGGGCTTGCCGTACTGGCAAAGGACCGCCTGCAGAGCGTGGAGGAACTGATCGACGCGCTCCTTTCGGCGGACGACGGCCCCATGCCGTTCCCGCAGGCGGAGCAGACGCAGGACGGCGCGTTCGGCGGCGCGTATTTTGCCCCGGCGGACGGGTACGCCCGCATGCCGGACGTGCCGCCGCAAGCCGCCGCGGAGCCCGAAGACGGCGCCTGCCCGCCGGAGGCGCAGACGGAAAACACCGGGCTTTTTACCGACGCGTACGACCATACCATGCTGATGGACGAAACGCCGGAAGAAACCGCGCCGCTGTACGAGCCGGAAAGCGACGACGACTATACCCGTTTGATGGGCGGGCGGAACTTCGGCAATGAAGACGCCGACGAATACACCCACCTGATGGACGGCGGCTTTTCCTTCCGCGAAGAAACGCGCGCGGAACCGCCCGCGGACCGGCAGAGCGACACGGACGAAAGCACGCTGCTGCTGGAGGATGAATCTCGGGAAGAAGCCCCCGCGGCGCCGGAACAGCCCGAAGAAACAGAGAAGAAAAGCAAGCTGCCGCTGTTTATAGTATTGGGTTTACTGCTCGCCGCGCTGATCATCATCCCTATTATATTAGGAGAGCACGACGCAAACAGAGATTCCGGCAACACATCCGGCAACGCTCCGCAGCCGGTATACCGTAACGATCATTCTACCGAACCGGACGACGGCGCTTACGAGGATCCGCCCGATACATATCCCGACGACACGTGGGAAGAGCCTGAAGAGCCGGTGTATACAAAAACGCTGGATTTCGGTTTTACGCTGGAGGGCGTACACTACACCCTGCCGTGCAGCTTTGACGAGCTCTCGCGCAACGGCTGGGACGTGGAATGGGTATACGATGCAGAAGAAACAACCCCGGGAAAAGATCGATGCGCATTCCCTGCAACGTACCGCGGGAGCTATGAAAAACAGGTCACTCTGGAGTATTACAACGGTTCCACCTCCGCGCGTCCGGTCAGCGAATGCCGGATCGGCTACATTTCTGTCTGGCAGGATGGCGGCGCTTCTATTGTGCTTGACAACGGCATAACCTTCGGTTCTTCCTACGAGGCGGTGCAGGCCGCCTTCGGCCAACCTGACGAGGAGTCGGAAGATTCCGATAACACAAAAGATTTGATTTACTGCGGACGGGACGACCAGGGAGAAGACCAAAGGATAGCAATAAGGATTTCAACAGCAACCGATTCTGTTACGGGCATTTATTTGGAATACTATAAAACGCTGCCGGACGACGCCGTATACACCGTATACGAAACGCCCTCCTACCTTTCCGCTTACCGCGCGCCGTCATCCATGAGCATCAGCCTTGCAGACACCGTATTTATACTGGAGGGTGCGCTGTACCGGCTGCCGGCACCGCTCAGCGCCTTTACAGACAACGGCTGGACGTTGGACGCATACGAACAGACTGTTCCCGGCCTGAATTCAGACCCAAACGTATGGCTCGAACGCAACGGCGTAAGCGTGCGGGTTAGGGTTAAAAACTTTTCGGAGTATCAGTTGGAAACCAAAAACTGCGTTGTATGTGAAATTCATTTCTCCGAGCAATTCTCACCCGATGTGAACTTCAGCATCGCGGGCGGCATAGGCTACGGTTCTACGTTCTTGGATCTGCGCAGTGCGGCGGGGATATATGACGTGGCGGAATACGGCGGGTCCGACGACAGGTCTTACTATTGTATTTCAGATACAAACAATGACACCAGCTGGAGCTACGACGTTTGTATAAACAAAGGTACAAACAGAGCCACCGAAATCACCGTCAGCAATTACGATTGGAATTACTGATCCCCGCGGGCGGCGCCCCGAAGAATACACCGATTTCAAAGGAATGACTTTTATGGATTATTGTTATTATTGCATGCAGCCCTTACAGGAGAACGCGGACGTCTGCCCCTTCTGCGGGAAACCCCGCACGGCGGACGTGCCGCCGCACCATCTGCCCTGCGGCACCGTACTGCGCGACCGCTATTTGATCGGCGCGGCGCTGGGCGAGGGCGGCTTCGGCATCACCTACATCGGCAGGGATACCATGCTGAATCTGCGCGTGGCCATTAAGGAATACTATCCCAACGGCTACACCAACCGCAGCAGCACGGTTTCGCTGAACGTGTTCCCGCCGACCTCCGGCGAGCGCAAGGAGTTTTTTGAAAAGGGCCGCAGCAGCTTTTTAAGAGAAGCCCGCACCATGGGAAGCTTTTCGGAGGAGCCCGGCATAGTCAACGTGCGCGACTTTTTTGAGGAAAACAACACCGCTTACATCGTAATGGAATACCTGGACGGCGTTACGATGAAAACGTACCTGAAGCAACACGGCGTAATGCGTTACGACGAGCTTCTGCCGATGATGCTGCCGCTGATGCGCTCGCTGCAGAGAGTACACGAGGCGGACCTCATCCACCGCGACATCAGCCCCGATAACATCATGCCGGTGGGCGACCGGCTGAAGCTGCTGGATTTCGGCGCGGCGCGCAGCGTTTCCGCCGAGGGCAACCGCAGCCTTTCCGTAATGCTGAAGCCCGGCTACGCGCCGGAGGAACAGTACCGCACCCGCGGCAAACAGGGCCCGTGGACCGACGTTTACGCCCTGTGCGCCACCATATACAAATGTATAACCGGCGTAACGCCGGACGATTCCACCGAACGCATGAACGAGGATACGCTGCAGCCGCCCTCGGCGCTGGGCGCCGTGCTCCCGCCCGCCGCGGACGCGGCGATCATGCGCGGACTTGCGGTATCCGCAAAAAACCGCATACAAAGCGTGGGCGAGCTTATGAACGCGCTGCTTTCGGCGGACAGCCTGCCCGCGCAGACGGACGAAGCCGACTATACCCAACTTTTGGACGGACAGTATTACGCCCCGCCGGACTCCGGCACGGACGGTACGCAGTTATTATACGGGCAGAGCGGCACGGACGACACGCAGTTGTTATACGGGCAGAGCGCCTATGCCGCCGCGATCCCGCAGCCCGTACAGCAGCCGCTCCCGCAGCGGCCCGTTATGCCGGAGCCTGTTTCACAGCGCCCCGTTACGCGGCAGCCGGTCCCGCAGCCCGTACAGCAGCCGCTCCCGCAGCGGCCCGTTATGCCGGAGCCTGTTTCACAGCGCCCCGTTACACGGCAGCCGGTCCCGCAGCCGGTACAACAGCCCTTCCCGCAGCAGCCCGCTGCGGCGCAGGCGCCGAAAAAGAAAAAGTCCAAAGGCGCGGTCATTGCCGTCGTGGCTGTGGCGATCGCCCTTGTGATCGCGGCGGGCGTTGCGGTGGGACTGATTCTCAGGAATAACAATTCCTCCGCGGAAGACAGCGGCAGCAGAAGCACTTCATCCGACGACGCATCAGATCACGGCTCCGCAGACGTTACCGAGGACAATACCGAGGACAATACCGAAGACAATACGGAAGACTATACGGATGATTACGTTCCGCAATGGGTAACCGATTATGCCCCTCTGGCAGACGATGATTACGATTTTGATATTGAAGGCGCAAATTACAGAATGCTTATGCCGCTGCAGATTCTGTTAAATGACGGCTGGTCACAGGTTGATCCGCTCGATGAGGCGATCTCTGCGGGCGACGATTTCACACTCAGCTTGCAGCGAAACGGCAGCGTGATCCACGTTACGGTACAGAATATTGATACTGCAGACGTTTTTGTTGATTATTGCGCCGTTACGGGTATCAACGTATGGGCGGGAGAAGCTTCTTTCAGCATTCTGATTTACAACGCCGAAAGTATTGGCCTCGGCATATCAAAAGATGAAGCCTCCCGTCTGATCGGTGGCTATGATGGCAGTGATTTCTACCGTTACGACGTATATTATGTAGACGGCTACGGTAATAAAACGGCAGACGGCCCCATGTACTTTGAATTTTCGGATGGCGTTCTGAACCATGTTTGGTGCGAGTGTACGAATATCTACTAAGAAAGCGGCTGCGCCGCAGCGCCTATCGGCACAGAATTATCTCGCCTGCCGGCACAGTCAGGCGCTTCTGCCGCTGCGCTGCGGAAAACCCGACCAAGACCCCCGAAAAGGGCGTTAACACAATAACGTACGGATCATCCGGTCCGCTGAAATAAATAACGAACGCAAAGGAGCGATATTATGGCATTTTTTGACGACATCAAAGGCGCGATCTCAAACGCCGGGCAATCCGCGAAGAATTTTGCGGATACCAACAAACTGAACAATCTGATCACCGAAGAGGGCAAAAAGATAGAAATGCTGTATTCCAAGCTCGGCAAGGCGTATTACGACGCCTACGCGGGGCAGTCGGACGCTGATTTCGCCGATATTATGGGCGCCATTACCGGCGCGCAGGATCAGATAGAGCAGTATAAAGATCAGATCCGCGAGATCAAGGGCGTTGCCCTCTGTCCCCAGTGCGGCGCCGAGGTCCCCGTGACCTCCGCGTTCTGCAGCATATGCGGCACAAAAATGCCTCCGCGCGCGCCCAAAGCGCCGCAAACGCCGCCGCCCGGCACCGTTCAGTGCCGCTCCTGCGGCGCATGGGTCAACGAGGGATATAAATTCTGCACCTCCTGCGGCAGCTTGATGGACGTCCCCCCCGCCGCGCCTGCCGCGCCGGTCTATACCGCTCCCGCAGCGCCTGCCGCACCCGCGACTCCCACCGCGCCGGTCTATGCCGCTCCCGCTGCGCCCGCCGCCCCGGCCTATACCGCTCCCGC
>JAEEGL017305243.1_pt1 | contig 23615 bp, 18 predicted proteins | sample 9134231 | NCBI WGS metagenome assembly JAEEGL01 (sample SAMN16246548, study PRJNA631951) | gut metagenome | biome: gut microbiome; feature: rumen; material: fiber-attached | host: Bos | place: Iran: Karaj | collected 2018-10 | reverse complement strand
GGTGCCTGTGGTCATCGACGGCAACAAGGAGGAGTGGCTCATCAACTTCAAGAACGAGGCCCACAACCACCCCACGGAGATTGAGCCCTTCCGTGGTGCCGCCACCTGCCTCGGTGGCTGCATCCGCGACCCGCTGAGTGGCCGTACATATGTCTATCAGGCTATGCGTGTCACCGGCGCCGCTGACCCCACGAAGCCGCTCAACGAAACTCTGCCCGGCAAACTGCCGCAGCGCAAGATTGTCACCACCGCCGCCCACGGCTACAGCAGCTACGGCAACCAGATTGGTCTGGCCACCGGCTTGGTGAACGAGATATACCACCCCAACTATGTGGCCAAACGTATGGAGATTGGAGCCGTCATCGCAGCCGCCCCGCGTCGTGCCGTGAAGCGCCTCACCTCCGACCCCGGCGATGTCATCATCCTGCTGGGTGGCCGCACCGGCCGCGACGGTATCGGCGGTGCCACGGGTGCCTCGAAGTCGCACACCACCAAGAGTCTCACCACCTGCGGCGCCGAGGTGCAGAAGGGTAACGCCCCCACCGAGCGCAAGATACAGCGCCTGTTCCGCCGCGAGGAGGTGTCGAGCATCATCAAGAAGTGCAACGATTTCGGCGCCGGCGGCGTTAGCGTGGCCATCGGTGAACTGGCCGACGGTCTGCAGATCAACCTCGACCGTGTACCCAAAAAATATGCCGGCCTCGACGGCACCGAGCTAGCCATCAGCGAGAGCCAGGAGCGTATGGCCGTGGTGGTCGACCCCAAAGATGTTGACCTGATGTTGAAATATGCCGACGAAGAGAACCTCGAGGCAACAGTGGTGGCCACGGTCACCGAGGAGCCCCGCATGGTCATCAGCTGGCGCGGCAAAGAGATTGTCAACCTCAGCCGCCGCTTCATCGACACCAACGGTGCCCACCAGGAGACCACCGTCAGCGTCAGCATGCCTGATAAGGACATTAAAGACTCTAAAGACTCTAAGGACATTAAAGACCTTTGGCTAAAGACACTCGCCGACCTCAACGTCTGCTCACAGAAGGGTCTTGTGGAGATGTTCGACAGTTCCATCGGTGCAGGCAGCGTAGTGATGCCTTTCGGCGGCAAATACCAGCTCACGCCCACACAGAGCATGATTGGAAAGTTGCCGCTTTTGGATGGCAAATGCGACACCGTCACCATCATGAGCTACGGCATGGATCCCTACCAGACCTCGTGGAGTCCTTTCCACGGCGCCGTCTACGCCGTCCTCTCGTCAGTTGCCAAGATTGCTGCCGCCGGCGGCAACGCCAGCCGTGTGCGCCTCACCTTCCAAGAGTACTTCAAGAAGCTCGGCAATGACCCCTACCGCTGGGGTGAGCCTTTCGCCGCCCTTCTCGGCGCCTACAACGCCCAGATGGGCCTCAAGTTGCCCGCCATCGGCGGCAAGGACTCCATGTCCGGCACCTTCAACGACATCGACGTGCCGCCGACGCTCTGTTCCTTCGCCGTAGGCATCAGCGACCTCCAGCATGTCGTCACCCCCGAACTGAAGCAGCCCGGTAGCCGCCTCGTCCTCATCGACATCAAGGAGAAAGACTTCGGTATGCCCGACTATGAGGATGCTCTCAACCAATACGCCGCCCTACGCAAAGCTATCGAGGCCGGACAGGTGCGCAGTGCCTACGCTCTCGGCTTCGGCGGCATCGTCGAGGCTGTCAGCAAGATGGCCTTCGGCAACAAACTGGGCGTGAAACTCACCATCAACGATAACCTCACTGCCAAACACTACGGTTGGATTGTGGTAGAGGTGAAGGATGCCAACGGTCTGCCGTTCCGTTGCAAAGAGATTGGCGAAGTCACCGCCGCACCCGTTTTCGAGGTAGACGGCGAGAAGATTGCCCTCGAGGAAGCCCTCGCAGCATGGCAGAAGACCCTTGAAGATGTCTTCCCCACCAGAAGCACTTCGCCCATCAGCAACATCGAGTCCACCGAGCCCATGCGCTTCACCAACATATACCAGTGCAAGCACAAGGTGGCCAAGCCGCATGTCTTCATCCCCGCATTTCCCGGCACCAACTGCGAGTACGACAGCGCCCGCGCCTTCAACCGTGCCGGTGCCGAGAGCGAGATTATCGTCTTCCGCAACCAGAACGGCCAGCAAATTCGTGAGAGCGTGGATGCCTATGTGCGTGCCATCAACAACAGCCAGATTGTGATGCTCCCCGGCGGCTTCAGCGCAGGCGACGAGCCCGAAGGCAGCGCCAAGTTCGTCATCAGCGTCTTCCGCAATCCCCGCATCGCCGACGCCGTTATGGAACTCCTTAACAAGCGCGACGGCCTCATGCTCGGCATCTGCAATGGCTTCCAAGCCCTGGTGAAACTCGGCCTTGTGCCCTACGGCGAGATACGTCCGCAGGCCGCCGATGCACCTACCCTGACCTTCAACACCATCGGCCGTCACCAGAGCAAGATGGCTTATACCCGTGTCAGCTCCAACCTCAGCCCCTGGCTGCAGCGTGCCGAGCTGGGCGCCACCTACGCCATCCCCATCTCACACGGTGAGGGCCGCTTCGTGGCACCGCAGGAGTGGCTCGACCGCCTCTTCAAGAACGGCCAGGTCGCCACACAGTATGTCAATCTCAACGGCACCCCGACCATGGACGAGGAGTATAACATGAACGGCAGCTACCGCGCCATCGAGGGCATCACCAGTCCCGACGGCCGCGTCCTCGGCAAGATGGGCCACTCAGAGCGTTGGAGCAAAGGCAGCGCCATGAATATCCCCGGCAATCCGGACCAGCAGCTGTTCGAGAGCGGCGTGGAATACTTCAAATAATTCCCCCTCCACACAATAAACAAGACGGGAGTACCCGCAAGGTACTCCCGTCTTTTAGAATCTACGATGAAACAGATTGAGGTTGTAGCAGCCATCATCCACGACGCCGAAGAGCGTTTCTTCGCCACTCAGCGCGGTTACGGCGAGTGGGAAGGCTGGTGGGAGTTCCCCGGCGGCAAGATGGAGGCCGGAGAAACGTCCGAAGACGCCCTACGGCGCGAGATCTGGGAGGAACTGGAGACACGAATCTCCGTCGAGAGGTTCTTGCTCACGGTGGAATATGACTACCCCAAATTTCATTTAACCATGCACTGCTTCCTCTGCCATGTAGAGAGCGGATCTCTGACCCTCAAGGAACACGAGGCCGCCCGCTGGCTCACGAAAGAAGCGCTAGGCAGTGTCCGCTGGCTGCCAGCCGACGTGCAAATCATAGAGACCTTAAAAAAGATATAACCAATGAAACGGATTGTTGTAATCATGGTGATCCTGCTGGCGATGGTTTCCCCCGCCAACACACAGACGGCGACTGAAACTTTGAAGAGCCCCGACGGGCGGATGGAGCTGCGGTTTGAACTGAAGGACAGCGTGCCCTACTACAGCCTCTACCGCGACGGCAAGCCAGTGGTGCTGCCGTCGAAGATGGGCTTCACACTGGAGTGGCGCGACGACCTCGCGCATGCCTTCGTGCTCAAGGGCACAGTGCGCAGCACTTTCGATGAGGTGTGGCACCCCGTGTGGGGCGAGGAGGCGAACATCCGCAACCACTACAACGAGATGCTGGTGACGCTGGAGCAACCGGCAGGCGCTGTGACGAGTGCCGACGGACGTTCGAAGACCCTGCCGACCGTGATGCAACTCCGTTTCCGCCTCTACGACGACGGCCTCGGCTTCCGCTACGAGTTCCCACAGGAAACCTTATCGAAGATATTGCGACAAGAATATCCGCCTAAAAAGGATAACGCATTGGTCTGCTTCTGGATTAAGGAGGAGCTGACTGAGTTCCGCATGGCGGGCGACCACACGGCGTGGTGGATTCCCGGCGACTACGACACGCAGGAATACAACTACACCGAGAGCCGACTGTCAGAGATAGATAGCCTCTACGAGAAAGGCCACGAGCACGGCGGCTGGCCTTGGACCAGCTTCTCGCGTCGAGGAGTGCAGACTGCACTGCAGATGAAGACTGACGACGGCTTATATATCAATATACATGAGGCGGCTACGCTGGACTATCCTACGATGCATCTTGAACTGGTTATTGATTCGACAAAAATAGATATGGCGTATCTTGACACAGCGCACGATAATTATGTGATAAAGGATAATCAGGCTTACCTATTGTCGTATGCCTTCCGTACGCATTTATGTCCCGATGCCGCTGGCTACAAGGGCCGTATGCAGGCACCTTGCCATACTCCCTGGCGCACGGTAATGGTGTGCGACAAGGCCACCGATGTGCTGCGGTCGCGACTGATACTGAATCTTAATGAGCCCTGCGCCCTTGAGGACGTAAGCTGGATTCACCCTGTGAAGTATATGGGTGTCTGGTGGGAGATGATCAGCGGCAAGAGCACCTGGAACTACACCAATGAATTCCCCTCCGTGAAGCTCGGCGAGACCGACTTCGAGCATGCCACTCCCAACGGCACCCACGGCGCCAACAACGCCAACGTGCGCCGCTATATCGACTTCGCCGCCAAGCACGGCTTCGACGCCCTCCTTATCGAGGGCTGGAACATCGGCTGGGAAGACTGGTATGGCAAGCAGAAGGACTTCGTCTTCGACTTTCTCACGCCCTACCCCGACTTCGACCTGCCTGCACTCAATAAATACGCTCACGAGAAGGGCATCCGCCTCATCATGCACCACGAGAGCAGTGCCTCCACCGTCAACTACGAGCGCTGGATGGAGAAAGCCTACAACCTGATGAATCAGTATGGCTACGACGCGGTGAAGAGCGGCTACGTCGGCACCATTATCCCCTTCGCCGAAGGGCATTACAGCCAGCCCATCAACAACCACTACCACTACGCCATCGTCGAGGCCGCCAAGCACCACATCATGGTCAACGCCCACGAGGCGGTGCGTCCCACGGGTCTCTGCCGCACCTGGCCCAATATGATAGGTAACGAGAGCGCCATGGGCACCGAGTTCCGCGAGCGCATCCATCCCGGCCACACCACCATCCTCCCCTTCACACGCCTGCAGGGCGGACCTATGGATTACACCCCAGGCATCTTCGAGCCCGACATGGGCAAGATTGTCCCCTGGGGCGGCAAGATGCAACACACCATCTGCAACCAACTGGGACTCTATGTCACCTTCTACTCGCCGCTGCAGATGGCCGCCGACTTCCCCGAACATTATGAGCCCTACCTCGATGCTTTCCAATTCATCAAGGATGTCGCCGTCGACTGGGACACCTCGATCTACCTCTACGCCGAGCCGGGCGACTACATCGTTACCGCCCGCAAGCCGAAACTCTCCTCCCTCAACAAGGCCGCCGAAGGCCTCGCCTCTCTCCCCGACGGCAAGAAAGGAGTAATAAGCAATGCCGCCCAGTATGTGTATGGTGATGACGGTGTGCCGCACGAGGTATGGTATGTTGGAGGAGTGACCGACGAGAACGCCCGCGAGTTCAGCGTCAAGCTCGACTTTCTCACCCCCGGAAAGACCTACGACGCCATCATCTACTGTGACGGCAAGGACGCCTCAGGTCTCCCCAACGACAACTACAACCCGTATTCATATACATTAACCCAGAAGAAAGTCACCAGCAAGACCACCCTCAAACTGAAGATGGCCCCCTGCGGCGGCTTCGCCGTGAGCATCCGCGAGCGCAAATGAAAAAGGTAGCGCTCATATTGTGCTTACTGGTAGCCACCACGTTTGCCTTTCCACAGCAATTCATTGGCTGCCGTGTGGACAGCAGTTGGGTGGAGACGCCGATGCTGCGGAAGACGTTCCATGTCGACTACGGCGAACTGCGGCATTCCGATTTCCAGGCCGTCAACTTTCAGGTGTCTGTCACCTCGCTGGGTTACCACGAGGTGTATGTCAATAATACAAGAGTGGGCGACCAAGTGATGCAACCCGCCGTGTCGCAACTCAACAAACGGGCACTCCAGGTGACCTACGACATCACCCCCTATATCCACAAGGGCGAGAACGAGATTATGATCTGGCTGGGACAGGGATGGGGGCGAATCTATGGTACTCCAGCGGTGGTAAAGGCAGAAGTTATACGATGTGTCTCCGATGGGGAATGTGGCCTGTTGTACACACACGCATGGACTGACAGCACCTGGGAGGCCTCGCCTTCCGGCTACTCATACACCGATAACTGGCAGCCCATGCACTTCGGCGGCGAGCGTTATGATGCACGCGTAAAGCCCGACTGGCGGCCTGCGTCGGTCTATGACGCCAAAAACATCACCGTCTCGCGGCAGGAGTTCGCGGGCAACCGCATTGTCGACACCATCGCCCCTGCAACATGGACAAGTTACTTTAAGTCTACCATTCTTTTCGACTTTGGACGTGTGGTGACTGGCTGGCTAGAGGTTGATTTCCCAAAAATGCCAGAAGGCACCGAAATGATAATCAAATACCTCGACCATCTGGACGCAAAACCTCCTTTCATAGAGAAAGATATTTACGTTGCCCGTGGCAACGGTAAAGAACACTTCACCAATCGCTTCCACTCCCACTCGTTTCGCTACGTCAGCATTCAAACCGCCAGTCCCGACCTACAAATAACAAAAATTAAAGCTCGTGCTCTTCAAATCTCCGCTGTCGACCCCAAGGAGGGCGCCACCTTCGAGTGCTCCGACCCGCGCCTAAACGCTATCCACGACATGGTGAAGTACACCCTCAGCTGCCTCACCTTCAGTGGCTACATGGTTGACTGCCCCCACATCGAGCGCATGGGTTACGGCGGCGACGGCAACTCCTCCACCATGACGTTGCAGACCCTCTGGGACGTGCGCGACCTTTACCGCAACTGGCTCTCCGCCTGGGGCGACGCCATAGATTCCACCGGCGACCTGCCCTACGTCGCCCCAGCCTTCCGCACCGGCGGCGGTCCCTACTGGAGCGGCTTCATCATCAAGGCACCGTGGCGCACTTATTTGAATTATGGCGACCGCAGCCTCATCGTCCAACACTATAACGAAATGGCCCGCTGGCTGGGCTTCGTGGAGCGCCATTGCGAGGACGGCATCCTACGTCCTTGGCCCGATACCAAACGGCGCACTTGGTTTCTCGGCGACTGGGCCGTCCCCGAACTGTGGTCGGCGACCTCGTGGAGCCAAGGGGTCGATAAGGGCGGCGAAAGCGTCCTGCATGTCAGCAATTGCTTCCTCGCTGAATGTCTCGCCGATATGGTGCAGATGGCCCGCATGACTGGCCACCCCGCCGATGCCGAGCGTTTTTCCGCCTGGCGTGAAAGTCTGGTGAAAGATATTCACCGCCATTTCTACCACCCCGAGAGCCACACCTACGCCAACGGCACGGTGCTCGACCAATGTTATGCCCTCCTGCAGGGCATCCCGCCCGACAGCGCCACAGCGCAGGCCGTCAAGGAGCAACTGCTAAAAGACATTCACGGCCGTTACCACGACCATATCGCCGTCGGCCTCGTCGGCGTGCCTATCTTCACCGAGTGGTGCATCCGCGAGCGACAGGCCAACCTTATGGCCACCATCCTCCGTCAGGAAGACTATCCTGGCTACCTCAACATGATAAACCAAGGAGCCACCACCACCTGGGAGTCGTGGGATTGCGGCCGTCCCGGCAAGGAGGACCGCAGCCGTGTGCACAACTGCTATAACGGCATCGGTCTTTGGTTCTACCAAGCGGTGGCCGGCATCCGCCCCGACCCGAAGCATCCCGGTTACAAGCACTTCTTCATCGACCCGCAACAAGTAAAGGGCATCGACTGGGTGAAATGCACCAAACCCACCCCCTACGGCACCATCAGCATCGAAATTCAGAATTCACAATTCACAATTACCGTTCCTGCCGGCACCACCGCCACCCTCTTCCCCGGCACTCCCAACCAGCGGGAACTGCCAAGCGGCACACATATAATAGAATTATAAGACACCACTAAGTGGTAAAAAAAATTGAATAATGATGTAAGGTTTTTTGGATTCGGTTGTCCAATGAAGTAAACAACGGACAGATGAAAAGCGAAAAAGAAAGGCAATTCGAAGAACTGGTGAGACAGTACAAGCGGACAATCTACTCGGTTTGCTACATGTTTTCCCGCGACACGGAGGAGGTCAACGACCTCTTCCAGGAGATTCTCATCCGGTTGTGGCTGGGATTCGACCAGTTCGAGAAACGCAGCAGCGTGAGCACATGGATTTACCGCATCGCGCTCAACACAGCCATCAACAGCGACAAGCGTGCCAAACGCCGTCCGCAAACCGTCCCGCTCAGCTCCGACATCGACCCCTTCGACCCGCAGGATACCTCGCTCGAGCAGATGCGCCAACTCCATGCGCTCATCAACCAGCTCGACGTGATGGACCGCGGTCTTGTCCTGCTCTGGCTCGAGGGCATCGGCTACGACGAGATTGCAGCCATCATGGGCATCTCCGTCGCCAATGTCGGGATAAAGCTGCATCGCATCAAGGAGAAGCTGATCCAGAAATCAAAATCCATCACCCATTAACCCCACATCATTATGTCACAGGAAAACCACACCCCGGAAATGGAACTCTCCACCCTGCAGGCGCAGTACCAGTCGCTCCAAGAGAAGTTCGGCCAGCAGGAAATCGTCAACGCCCCTCTGATTCACGCCATGCTGCAGGCGGGTATCTCCAACTTCAAGCGCCGCAACGCGGAAATCATACTCACCTACGGACTGTTGGCCGCCACAGCCTGCTGGAGCTGGTATCGCCTCGACCTCCGGCCACTCTTCCTGGCCCTGTCGGTAGCGCTGTTCGCAGCCATCGGGCTGTTTGAATGGCTCAGCTGCCGAACAATCCTGAAGCTTAACATCGAAGACTCCGACATCCAGACGCTTGTCAGCAAGATGGAGAAGGCGCGCGCACGCTTCACCCTGCTGTGGATTACCGGCGTCCTTGCCCTGTGCCTCTGGCTCATGTGGTTCGTCGCCGAGATAGGCGAAAAGCTTGCAGTCACCGATCTCAGGAGCTCGTTCGTCATGATAGCCGCCGTCCTCACCCTCTCCATCATACTTGTCATCTGCAACATCGGCCGTCTTGCCAAGCTGAGCGACGAGCTGCTGGCGCAGACTTCGCGGTGGCACGAAGGCATCTCCGCGCCAAGCCCCGCCTACCATCGCAGCGGTGCCTACTGGACAGGTGTCGCCATGCTCGCACTGACCCTCGTCGGCCTTGTCTTCAAGTTGATGCACTGGCCCTTCGGCGCCCTGCTTTTCATGGCGGTGGGCCTTGTAGGAGTGGTGTATGTCGTCCTCACCGCACGCCATCTGGTGCGCGCCTTGCCCGCCGAGCGGCTGGTTTTACGCATGTCCGAAGCCGCAAGCCTGGCCATTGTCGTCAGCGTCGTCTTCAAACTGATGCACTACCCGTTTGCGGGCCTCCTCGGGCTCGTCGGCTTAGCGCTCCTCGTCCTCACCCTCCTCGTCAGGGTAATCAAGAAATAAGTATCCGGATTTAGCCTCCGCCTCCGCTGTCGGAAGCCTGCTGCCCGTCGCCATTGGCTGCGGGCAGTTGGTTATTGGTGGCAGGGGGCGTTGCTTGTGAAGCAAGCTCCGTCGGCGTTTCCTCCTGCTCTTCGGGCATCTCCACATACACCGACTCGCTCCAGCGGCCACCGGCGTCCTGCGCCATCAGGTATACATGGGCCTCGTGGCCGGCAAAGCGGTCGGGCAACGCCACAGCGATGTGCCTGTCGCGCCGGTAGACGGGCGCCGAGAGGTAGCCCTCGCCTAGCTCGGGCACATAGACGTAGGCCTGCACCTGGTCGAAGGCGCGGCCCGTCCCCCGCTCGAAGCTAACCTCCAGCACGTTTTCGGCCGTCCACGCCGCCGTTGCGGCACCCACCGTGGGCACGTGGCCCAGGCTCAGCAGCAGCCGGCTGTAATCCACCTGCATCACGCCCCCTTCGAGGCTGAAAGCGGGCTGGTTGACGCTCACAAAGAGGTTGTACGACGTCATACCGTTCTCGCGCGCCAGCTGCGTCATCGTGGTCGTCACCGCCCACCGCATCCGGGCCGCCAGCTGCACCTCCTGCTTGAACATCGTGCGGTGCGCCACCTGTGCCTCGGTGCGCGGATTGCGCACCATCGACTGATGCGACCGCACGCACCATTTCCCGTTCCACATATAGCCCACCGCAGGCCCCAACCTGCCGCTGAAACCTCCCAGATAACCAGACGTTTGCTTTGCCATAACCTAGTATTTTATATTTATTTTCCACTTATCATAACGTTATCTTCGCCTTATTATTGCCTACTCGAGTAAATTTTAATAAAGGGTATATAAAGAGAGGAGTAAGAGTTGAGTAAGACATGGTTGCTATTAGACATTGAACGTCAGGCCAGTTGCGGCAGCGAAAAACGGCCCGAAATCGGGGGCGGAAAGCAAAAAGATGCCAAAATAAATTTGGCCGTTCCGCTCAACTTTTGTAACTTTGCACTTTGAAAAATAAGCGACAATATGGCAAGTTCACCTGACTTCGTGCAGTATATCGTCGACCAGTGCGCCGGCGCGGGTGAGATAAACGCCCGCAAGATGTTTGGCGACTATTGTGTCTACTGCGGCGGCAAGCCCTTCGGCCTCATCTGCGACAACGGCTTCTATGTGAAGCCCACCGAGGCGGGGCGCAAATTGCTACGCATCGAGGACCTGCGTCCGCCCTACGACGGCGCCAAGCCACACTTCTACATCGAGGATGTCGACGACCACGACTACCTCGCTGCCTTGGTGCGCGCCACCTGTGCCGAGTTACCGGAGCCTAAACCGAAAAAGAGAAAATGAAGAGATGAAACTATTGAGAGAAATCCTTGGCTACCTTCTGGGTGGCATTTTGTTCGTCGGCGCGATGCCGGCGTTGATGTGGCTGGCGTCGGGCATGCCGCCGGTGGTGCATATCGGTGCCCTCAGGGCCTCAGTCACCGGGGTGCTTATCCTCGGAGGGCTTGCGATGAGCATCTGGGCGATAGTGTATATGCGCCGCAAGGGCGACGGCAACCCGATGGATGCCTTCGGCCACGAGGTGGCACCGCGCACCCGGCACCTGATGACCGACGGCCCTTACCGCCTCAGCCGCAACCCCATGCTCACCGGCAGCTTCCTCTACCTCGCGGGCTTCTGCGTGTGGCTCTGGAGTTGGCAAGCCGCCGCCCTCTTCGTCGCCTTCGTGGTGGTGATGCTCTTCCAAGTCCGCAGCGAAGAGAAGCGCCTGCGCCGCGACTTCGGCGACGAATACGAAGCCTACTGCCGCCGTACCGGCCGCTTCTGGCCGAGATTATAAATTAATTTTGCCAATCCGCAGAAAAAGCGTATCTTTGCACCCACGAAAGAAACAAATACATTATACTTATGAAACAACAAGACGCATTAAAAGGACTCAAGCCGGAGCGCGTGTGGCACTGGTTTGGTGAAATCATGCAGATTCCGCGTCCCTCGAAGCACGAGGAACGCATCTCGGCCTATCTGGTCAAGTGGGGCAAAGAGCACGGCCTCGAAACCAAGAGCGACAAACTGGGCAATGTGCTGATGCGCAAACCCGCCACCAAAGGCTACGAGAAGAGCCCCATGGTGTGCCTGCAGGCCCATATGGACATGGTGTGCGAGAAGAACTCGAGCAAGAAGTTCGACTTCATGAAAGACGCCATCCAGCCCGTGCGTGAGGGCGGGTGGCTCACCGCCGACGGCACCACCCTCGGCGCCGACGACGGCATCGGCGTGGCCGCCATACTCGCCATCCTCGAGGACAAGAAAATACAGCATCCCGCACTGGAAGCCCTCATCACGGTGGACGAGGAGACGGGCCTCACCGGCGCCAACGGCCTCTCGAAGAGCTGGCTGAAGAGCGAGATACTGCTCAACTTCGACGACGAAGACGAGGGCGAGTACTGCATCGGATGCGCCGGCGGCATCGACACCACCGCCGAGATGGACTTCAAGCTGGTGCCCGCCGTGAAGGGGCACAAGGCCTTCAAGGTGAAGGTGAGCGGCCTGGTGGGCGGCCACAGCGGCGACGACATCAACCGAGGCCGCGCCTGCGCCAACAAGCTGCTGAACCGCATTCTGTGGGAGGGCACCTATAAATATGGTATGCGTATGGCCACCATCGACGGCGGCAACCTGCGCAACGCCATCGCCCGCGAGGCCGAGGCCGTAGTCACTGTGCCCGAGGACAAGGTGCGAGGCTTCAAGACGATGGTCACCACGATGGGCAAGGCCATGGTGTTCGAGTTCCGCTCGACGGAGCCCGACATGGAATTTGAATTGAGGGATGTCGAGATGCCGAAGAAGCTCGTCGACAAGGAGACACAGGAGCGCCTGGTCAACCTGCTCTACGCCTGCGCCCACGGCGTGCTGGCCATGAGCCGCGAGATTGAGAACTTCGTGGAGACCTCGACGAACCTGGCCAGTATCAAGATGCGCGACAACAAGATACACATCGCCACCAGCCAGCGCAGCAGCGTGGAGAGCGCCAAGATGGCCGCCGCCGCCAAGATGGAGAGCACCTTCCGCCTGGCAGGCTGCCGCGTGAAGCACTCGGACGGCTACCCTGGCTGGACGCCCAACCCCGACAGCCGTGTGCTGAAGGTGGGCGTGGACGTCTACAAGAAGATGTACGGCAAGGAGCCGATTGTGCGCGCCATCCATGCCGGCCTCGAGTGCGGCCTCATCGGCGAGAAGTATCCGCAGATGGATATGATCAGCTATGGGCCCACGCTGCGCGGTGTGCACAGCCCCGACGAGCGCATCGAGATAAAGACCGTCGAGATGTTCTGGAACCAGACGCTCGAGATACTGAAGAAGTTGAAATAAGAACAACCTCAACGTATTGCAAATATTATTTGGCCATATGGGCAAAAGTTAGTATTTTTGCACGCCTTTTTGGCCAATGGAGAGATGGCAGAGCGGTCGATTGCGGCGGTCTTGAAAACCGTTGACCTGCGAGGGTCCGGGGGTTCGAATCCCTCTCTCTCCGCTTTTTTAATTCATTAACGACATGCTGCAACTGCAATATATCAAGGATCATCGTGAGGAGTGCATCTCCCGACTCAAGATTAAAAATGTGGCCGACGTCGAGGCCCGTATCGACGAAATCATCGCCCTCGACGGCGAGCGTCGTGCCCTCCAGGTGAAGGCCGATGCCGTGAAGGCCGAGCAGAACCGCATGGCCAAGGAGATTGGCGCCTTGATGAAACAGGGCAAGAAGGACGAGGCAGAAGCCGCCAAAGCCCGCACCGCCGAGCTGAAGGCCGAGGAAAAGACTCTTGGCGAGCAGCAGGCCGCTACCGAGAAGAGCCTCAACGAGAAGCTCATCTCGCTGCCCAATGCGCCGCACCCCAGCGTGCCTTGCGGCAAGAGCGAAGCCGACAATGTGGTAGTGGCCGAATACGGCATGAAGCCCGACCTGCCCGCTGACGCGCTGCCCCATTGGGATCTCTGCGCCAAGTACGACATCATCGACTTCGAGCTGGGCAATAAAGTGACCGGCGCCGGATTCCCCTTCTATAAAGGCAAAGGTGCCCGTCTGCAGCGCGCCCTCATCAACTTCTTCCTCGACGAGGCCCAGAAAGCAGGATTTGTGGAGATACAGCCGCCGCTGATGGTCAACGAAGCCTCGGGCCTCGGCACCGGCCAGCTGCCCGACAAGGAGGGCCAGATGTACGCCATACCGCTGGACGGCTTTTATATGATTCCCACCGCCGAGGTGCCCATCACCAACATCTTCCGCGGCGAAGTGGTGGATGCCAAGCAGTTCCCCATCAAGCGCGTGGGCTACAGCGAGTGCTTCCGCCGCGAGGCCGGCAGCTACGGCAAGGACGTGCGCGGCCTGAACCGTCTGCACGAATTCAGCAAGGTGGAGATTGTGGTCATCGAGCATCCCGACCGCAGCTACGACATGCTGGAGGAGATGAAGAAACATGTGGGCGGCCTGTTGGACAAGCTGGGTCTCCCCTACCACATCCTGAAACTCTGTGGCGGCGACATCAGCTTCACCTCGGCCATGACCTTCGACTTCGAGGTATGGAGTGCTGCGCAGAAACGCTGGCTGGAGGTGAGCTCGGTGAGCAACTTCGAGACCTTCCAGGCCAACCGCATGAAGCTGCGCTTCAAAGACGAGAACGGCAAGATGCAACTCTGTCACACCCTCAACGGCTCGGCCCTGGCCCTGCCGCGCATCGTGGCCGCCCTGCTGGAGAATAATCAGACGCCCGACGGCATAGTGATGCCCGAGTGCCTGCGACCCTACCTTGGGTTTGACAAGATTGACTAGAATTAGTACAAAAAAAGAGGCGGCCCTGCTGATGCAGGGCCGCCTCTTTTCATACACACTTTTTTTAAAAGTGGAAACCGATGCGGATGGCCAACTCGCCAACGGTACGGGTGGGAATGCTGCCCGCGTCAACCCAAGCCTGTTCGGCAGAGTTAAACTTGTCGTAAGTACCATTGGTGTAGTTGATGATATGCTTGCCGAGACCGTAGTAGTAGAGGCCGGCACTGACGTGGCGTCCGAAATAGGCGCCGACACCCATCATCCACGACAAAGAAACAGTGGGTTTATATGCATAGGTGTATTTGAACTTCTCGCTCTTCTCACGCCCGATGATAAGCAGGTCGCCACCCACAGCGAATTCGGCAAAGGGGGTGATGTCGTTCCATAATTCGTCATAGAGGTAGCTAACACCCAGCATCACAGGGATATTGTAATAATTGGGGGCCTTGGCCTTGGCCTGGATGTATCGGTCGCTCCATTCGCTACCCGAGAGATTCCAGAAGAAGTCGGCCTGTGCGAACGGCGCCACTTCACCAACACCCACATCGAAGCGATAGCTGATACGGTAGCCGAGGCCGAAACCCGGGGTAACAGCCTTGGCAATCTCCTCGCGGTAGAGCGGAAGGCCATACTGTGCATACGACAGCGGGTCAAATTGTATTATACCTCTGTCGGCACTCACCTTCGAGCCAAACTGGCCGGTGGGAATGGCTCCATTAAGGAAGATGGACTGGCGGAACTGCGCCTGTGCGATGTTGCCTGCGCCGAACAACAGAGCGGCAAGGCATACTGCTGTAACAAATCTGTTCTTCATATTATTATTGTTTTTATTACTTATTTCTTCTTTGCTGTCTTGGTTGTCTTGACTGGCTTTGCAACAGCCTTGGCAGGCTTCGTCACCTTGGACGGCTTCACAGCCTTGGCTATCGGTGCGGACTTGGGCTGTGGAGTCTTGGTTTTCGGCGCCACCTTGGGCTGCGGAGCCTTGGCTTTGGGAGTCAACTTGGCCTTCGTCGCTGGTTTGGCCTTCGCGGCAGGCTTCTTAGCTGGTTTCTTGCTGATGGCCACCATCTCCTCCTCAGGGATTGTGGCGTCAAGCGGAGGATTCTCGGCATCAAGGAACTCATCCTCTATACCGCGCAGATCCTCGTCGGTAGGTTCCATTTCGTCGTCATCCTCGTCATCCTCCCCGTCAAGCTTCTCATAGCTATCCAACTCGTCGGCCTCACCGTCGTCGGCAAACGCCTCTTTGAGGCCTTCCTTATCCACACCAAGGGTGGCTTTCTTCTTCTTGTTCTCGTCCAGGATATCCTCAAAGTCTCCGTGGCGCAGATGACGCTCACGATGTGAGGGGTTCTCCTCCTCTTTCTCGAGGGCTTCGCTGATGGGGGCGAACTCGTCGTCCTTGCCCCCCTCATCGTCACCGTCGTCATCGAACAACGCTTTATCGAGATCCTCGCCGAGGGTGTCTATCTTGACGTCGAACTTCACCATATAGGCGGTGTCGGCAGTCTCGAAGGGCACCACGAAAATCGCCTCCCCGTTGGGCTTGACAAATTTGGTGATGTAGTTGTTATAGCCTTCCGGATAGGCTTCTTTGAACAATTCTTTGAGGTCGTCAGTGAGGTTCTTATAGCTGACAATCAGATTCTTCTTGCGTTTATGTGTAGTCTTCATGGCAGTTGGATTTGGGTGCAATATTAGCAAAAAAAGTGAAACTGACCAAATTTTTTTATGCCACCACTATCGACTCGTCGTCCTCCACGCGCAGGTTCTGCATGATAAACTCGCGCCTCTCGAGGGTATTCTCGCCCATATAGAAGCCCAGCACCGCCGGTGTGTCGAAGTCCTTGTGCAACAGCACCGGGTCGAGCCGCATGTCCTTGCCGATGAAGTTCTTGAACTCGTCGGGACTAATTTCGCCGAGACCCTTGAAGCGTGTTATCTCGGCGCCTGGAGTGGCTTTGATGGCCTCCACGCGCTCCTCGTCGCTATAGCAGTAGGTGGTCTTCTGCTTGTTGCGCACGCGGAACAGCGGCGTCTGTAGTATGTAGACATGCCCCGACGAAACCAACTCAGGGTAGAAGCGCAGGAAGAAAGTGAGCAGCAGCAACCTGATGTGCATGCCATCCACATCGGCATCGGTGGCTATCACCACGTTGTTGTAGCGCAGGTTGTCCAGCGAGTCGTCGATATCCAGTGCGTTGTGCAGCAGGTTGAGTTCCTCGTTCTTGTAAACATCCACCTTGCTGATGCTGTAGGTATTCTTGGGCTTGCCCCTGAGGCTGAACACAGCTTGAGTATCCACATCACGGCTCTTGGTAATGGAGCCCGAAGCCGAGTCACCCTCGGTGATGAAGATGGTGCTCTCCAGACGTCGTGCGTGATTACTGTTGTAATGCACATGGCAGTCACGCAGCTTGCGGTTGTTGAGGCTGGCCTTCTTGCCGGCCTCACGCGCCACCTTCTTGATTCCCGCAATCTCTTTGCGTTCCTTCTCGTTGGCGTTGATTTTGGCCAGCAGCGCATCCGCTGTCTCGGCATGGATATGCAGGTAGTTGTCGAGGTGTCGCTTGAGGATGTCGAGGACGTAGGTCTTCAGCAGCGGACTATCGTTAGTGCCATCCACCTTGTTGGGCTCCAGATGCGTCGAGCCCAGTTTGGTCTTGGTCTGTGCCTCGAACACAGGCTCCTGTATGCGGACACAGAGGGCGCACACCAGCCCCTGACGGATGACCTCGGGGGCGTAGTCCTTCTTGATGAATTCCTTGACCACACGCGCATAGCCCTCGCGGAAGGCACTCTGGTGCGTGCCGCCTTCGGTGGTATGCTGTCCGTTGACGAAACTATAGTAGTAATCGTTATTCTGCCCGTTGACATGGGTGAAGGCGGCCTCGAAGTCGCCCTCCTTGATGTGTATGATAGGATACAACGGGTCGCCCTGCAGGTTGTTCTCCAGCAGGTCCAGCAGCCCGTTCTTTGAGTAGTAACGCTTGTCGTTGTAGTAGAGCGTCAGGCCACGGTTGAGATAGGCGTAGTTCCAGATGCGCCGCTCCACATACTCCGAGATGAAATGGTAGTTGCCGAAGAGTTTCCCGTCGGGCACAAACTCCACCAGGGTGCCTGTATCGTCGCCCTTGAAAGCGGTGATACCCGAATCGTTGACCAGTTTGCCGTCGGCAAACTCGGCCCAGCGCGTCTTGCCCTCACGGAAACTCTGCACACGGAAGTGCGACGAGAGGGCGTTGACAGCCTTGGTACCCACACCGTTCAGACCCACCGACTTTTGGAACACTTTGCTGTCGTACTTGGCGCCCGTATTCAACTTGCTGACGGCTTCCACCAACTTACCCAGCGGGATGCCGCGCCCGTAGTCGCGTATGCTCACACGCCGTTCACCAAAGTTTATCTTCACCTCTATCTTCTTGCCGAAGCCCGAGGTAAACTCGTCAATCGAGTTATCTATCACCTCCTTGATGAGCACATAGATGCCGTCATCGTGACTGGAGCCGTCGCCCAGCTTGCCAATATACATGCCGGGGCGCAGACGGATGTGCTCCATGTCCTCCAGATGGACAATGCTCTCGTCGTTGTAGTCCGCCGGTGGCGGGGTCAGTAGGTCGTCTGCCATAGTGTTTATTCCTCTATCTTTATTTCCGATGTGATTGCGTAGCCTGTCTTCTCCTTGGCATCGGTCACGGGCTCGCCCGTGCGCACCGTCACGCGGGCTTCGCCGACGCCCTGCTCCGCCAGGTAGCGTCGCACCTGCTCGTTGAGCATCTCGTAGCGGCGGGTCTCGTTCTCGTCCTGAGCCGCAGGCATCCGCTGCTCGAGGGTCACCGTCACCAGGCTGTCGCTGAGGACAATCGTCGCGATGTCGGACAGGATGTGGTACTGCTCCGAGGTAAGGCCATGCTGCATGGGCTCCACGGCCATGAACTCAAGCTCGTCATCGCTGATGCCCAGGGCGCCGCCCAGGGCACGCGCCGGCGAGGTAGCCACCTTGACCAGCAGATTGCCCAGCGTCTTCCACACCACCTTCATGTAGTTGAATTCAGGGCTGTCCACATTGCCCTTCACAGGCATCTCAATCAATATCTTGTCGTCTTTGTCTTTCAGTATGTAGAGTGCCGCCTTCAGCGGTATCTTCATCTCCGGCTCCACATCACGTCTCCGGTCGCCCACCTTGGCCTTGTAGATATCTATCTTGTTCTTGTTGTCGAGTTCGCTGTTGTCTATGCGCAGGCGTGTGGTGAGGCCGAAGATGCCATCCTCCACAGGCTGTCCGGTGTAGGCCACCGTCCAGGGGCTGAGCTGGCGCATATCAAGACCCTTAATGGTGAGGAAGAGCTCCTGATGGCGCTTCCAGGCGCTGATGTCGCCGTTCCACCGCAGCATCAGGTGGCCGCCGCCGGGCAGCGTGGCACGCAGTTGCGCGTTGTTGTCGCCTGTGGTGGTCAAGTCGTCGGCACTGATGTTGAGGGCCGTGACGGGGAAGTGGAAGGTGTCGGGCAACGAATAGTCGTCGTAGGTCAGCGCCGCATCCTCGATACGCAGGGCGCCCACATGTAGCTGCATGGGCTTCGACGGCGCAGGAACCGCCGTGTCGGCAGGTTCCGGTTTCGGCTCTTCTTCCACGCCGCTGGCCAGCGTCACGCTTTCCTGCTCCTTCACCGCCAGCAGCCGGTCGATGTTGCTGTAGTTCTTCCACTGGGCATAGGTGGCTTTGAGGCCGCTGAGCTTCACCTCGGCAATGTCGAATAGGTTGTCGTCGAGCACGATACTGTCCACCTTGACCGTCAGCGCGTCGAAGCCCGCCACGCGGCCGGTCTCACCCTGCAGGTCGAGGCCGTTCACCGCCACGGTGCCGCCGATACGGCTGCGCAAAATCTGCTCCACGTTGCCCTCGGCCCTGAGGTGTGCCTCCACGCTGCCCTCCAGCTGACGGTAGTTCAGCATGTCGGCCAGGAAGGCGTCAAGGTTCTGCATAGCGAAGTCGGTGAGGTTCACCGCCAGTTGATAGCTGCCCGTCTGGGTGTCGTAGTGGGCGTCGACATTCAGTCGGCCGCCGCGGTCGAAGCCCAGGTTGAGGCCCGCCTCGCTGCTCTCTTCGCCGCCCAGCACGAAGCCCGGCACACGCAGGTTGATGTCAGGCAGGTGGATGCCCTTATGGTTGACCATATCGTCATAGTTGAGCCGTGCGTGGCTCAGCCGTATGTTGTAGAACTTCATCGTCCAGTCGCTCGGCGTAGTGTCCTGCTCGGGCACCGTGTCCTCGCTAGCGAAGTGTTCCAGCAGACTGCTGAAGTTGAAACGGTCGCCCGTCTGCACCACATTGGCGTGGAGACCGGCGAGGGTGATATGGCTGAAGTGCAGCGTCTTGAACGGTATCTTGAGCAGGTGCAGCCGCACGTCGAGGGTGTCGAAGCCCGCGAAGACCGTCTCGCCGTCGTCCTCATAGACCTCCAGTGCACGCAGGTTCACATTGCCCAGCAGGAGATTCACCCCCACATGGTCCACATGCACCTTGCGGCCCGTCAGTTCCTCACCGTGGCCGTTGACATACCCTTTCGCTATCGGCCCCGCCAACAGCGACACAATGATGATGAGTGCCAGCAAAATGCCAATCACCCAAAGCAATATTTTCCAACCTTTTTTCATATTCTTTAATTCTTGAACTCCCTGAACTCCTTATACTCCTTACGACTCCTCATAAAAGTGCATCTCGGTCAAATATTTGTACACCGGCTCCGTCAGCAGGTAGCGCACATCCTTGCCCGCGGCGATGCGCTGCCGAATATAGCTCGACGAAATGTCCATCATCGGCACATCCTCCAGCGTCACATTCCTGTGATCCAGCAGAGGCAGACGCTCATAGCCCGGGCGCGGGTAGACATGGATGCGGTAATGCTCCAGGATGTACTCGTAGTTGCGCCAGCGGTGCAGACTCGCCAAGTTGTCGCCCCCCATGATGAGGCTGAACTCGCGGTCGGGGTATTTCTCCTCCAGCGCCGCCAGCGTCACCACCGTGTAGCTCGGCACCGGCAGGTGCATCTCGATGTCGCAGGCCCGCAGGCGGTAGTTGTCCTCTATGGCGCGGCGCACCATGGCCAGCCTATGATGGTCGGCCAGCAGCGAAGTGCGCTCCTTCAGCGGGTTGTGCGGCGATACCACCAGCCACACCTCGTCGATGCCTTCGGCCTGCAACATGGTCTCGGCAATGATGAGGTGCCCGACATGTATCGGGTTGAAGGAGCCGAAGAACAGCGCCGTGCGTTTCATCAATAGTACTTGTACGCCGTCTCGATCTTGATGTGACGCAGTTTCTGACCGCGGAAGGTATAGATTTCGGCCACCTCGCCGGCGCCGCTGATGACCTTCAGCACCGTCACGTCGGAGGTGTACGACTTGGGATATTTCTTGAAGAACACTTTGAACACATCGTCCTTCGACATACCCACATGCAGGCCGTTGACCAGCTTCACCTCCTTGTCGGTGATGTAGCCGCCCAGCAACTCCACCTTCTTCGTCCAGATGGAGTAGTACATGTCGATGTAGCTGTCGTCGTAGCGACGCATACGGTTCACACTCACCTCCATCGAGTCGTAGTATTTCTTATATCCGATGTCACGGTACCAGCTCAGCTGGTTGTCGGTGATGTACTGCTCCACAGAGCTCCATTCGCCCAGCGGGTAGATCACATACCCCGCCAGCGAGTAGACCGTCATCGTGTCGGTATAGACCTTGATGTCCTTGATCTGGTACTCGGGACGGCTGAAGTTCAACATGCGGAGTGCTTTGGCGCGCGAGGCCACCTGCTGCGAAAACACCGTTCCGGTGACAAGCAAAAGTGCTGCAAATGTGAGTATTCGTTTCATGTATATATTATATTTCAACTATCATTAACGCCGCACCTCGGCTTTTATTGCACACCCCCCGAAAAAAATATTTTCCACCCCCTTTTCGGGGTACCTTCCCCTCCGCTTCCCCTCCGGTCCCGGTCCGGTCCCCCTCCGCTCCCCCTCCTACCCGATGGCCAGAATTTCGGAAGGGGGTGCGGAGGGCATCTGGAGGGGATGCATAGAGGAGGGCAAGCGAGCCTCGAAGGCTCCCCGGCAGAAACCCTACACAAGGCTATGTATCAGCGTTTTCCATTCCATTCTCCAAAAGTCCGTTTTTTTATGTATCTTTGCCGCGTGAACCCAAGGTCACACACAAAGTATAATTAGATAAGTAACAGTGAGTAACGAACCATCCACAGAGAAAATCTTTTCGCTGGAAGAGATTGACTACACGCGCTTTTGGGGACAGAACGACAAGCTGCTCGATTTCGTCAAGCTGCTCTTCCCGAAACTGAAAATCATCGCCCGCGGCGACATGATGAAGGCCATCGGCTCGGAGGAGGATATTGCTTGGTTCGAGGGCAAGCTGCAGGCCATGATAACCTACTATGACAAGTTCGGCCGCTTGACCGAAAACGCTATCATGGGCATCATGGAGAGCGGCAGCAGCCCCGAGGCCGAGATGAGTGACGAGGTGCTGGTGCACGGCCGCAACGGCCTTCTCATCAAGGCCCGCACCCCCAACCAGCAACGCCTTGTGCGGAGTGTCTACGAACACGACATGGTCTTTGCCATCGGCCCTGCCGGTACCGGCAAGACCTACACCGCCGTGGCTATGGCTGTGCGCGCGCTAAAGAACAAGGAGATACGGCGCATCATCCTGACTCGTCCCGCCGTCGAAGCCGGTGAGAACCTGGGCTTCCTGCCGGGTGACCTGCGCGACAAGTTGGACCCCTACCTGCAACCCCTCTACGACGCCTTGCGCGACATGATACCGCAGCAGAAACTCCTCTCCTACTGGGAGGACAACACCATCGAGATTGCCCCGCTGGCTTTCATGCGCGGCCGCACGCTGGACAACGCCTTCGTCATCCTCGACGAGGCCCAAAACGCCACCTCGGCGCAGCTCAAGATGTTCCTCACCCGCATGGGCCGCAACGCCAAGTTCGTCATCACCGGCGACCTCACCCAGGTCGACCTGCCGCGTCACCAGCAGAGCGGCCTGTTGCAGGCGGTGAACCTCCTCAAAGAGGTGAAGGGCATCGACATCATCGAGTTGGACAACAGCGACGTCATCCGCCACCGCCTCGTCACCGACATCATCAAAGCCTATGATAACCTACCCAAACTGCAAGATTAACCTGGGCTTGCATGTCGTAGGCAAACGTCCCGACGGCTACCACGATCTGGAGACCATCTTTGTGCCCGTCACCGACATGTGCGACGAGCTGGAGATTGTCGAAGGGCCATTGTCGATGTCACAAGATGGCATTGCGCTGGACAACGCGCCCGAAGACAACCTATGCATGAAAGCCTGGCAGCTGTTGAATGACGAGTTCGGCATACCTGCGGTAAGCATCCGCCTGAAGAAGAACATACCCTTCGGTGCAGGCCTGGGCGGCGGCAGCAGCGATGCGGCATTCACCCTCAAGATGCTCAACGATATGTTCACCCTCGGGCTGTCTGACAGACAACTGGAGCAGCGCGCCGCATGCCTGGGTGCCGACTGCGCCTTCTTCATCCAGAACCGGCCCGCCTACGCCACCGGCATCGGCGACCGTCTGGAACCCTTGAACTTCGAAATCCAGAATTCAGAATTCATAATTCACATCGAGATTCCCGAAGGGGAACATGTCTCGACCCGCGAGGCCTACGCCGGCCTCAACCGAAGCCTCTTCGGTACCCAGCGGCCCGACCTCCGCGAAGCTGTCAAACAGCCTATCGAGCGCTGGCGCGACCTTATCGTCAACGACTTCGAGACGTCAATCTTCCCCGCCCATCCCGCCATTGCCGCCCTCAAGGAGGAGATGTACCGCCGTGGCGCCCTCTACGCCTCAATGACCGGCAGCGGTGCCGCTGTCTTTGGCATCTTCGCCAAATAAATTTGGCTACATGAAATATTGTTTGTATCTTTGCAAATTCAAAACAACAACAAATAAAACCCCAACAATATGGTAGACTACAAGAAAATCGGTCTCGTGAATACCCGCGAGATGTTCAAGAAAGCCGTGAACGGTGGCTATGCCATTCCCGCCTTCAATTTCAACAACATGGAGCAGATGCAGGCCATCATCCAGGCCGCTGTCGAGACCAAGAGTCCCGTCATCCTGCAGGTGTCGAAGGGTGCCCGCGACTACGCCAACCCCACCCTGCTGCGCTACATGGCCGAAGGCGCCGTCGAGTACGCCAAGGAGCTTGGCTGCCCCAATCCGCAGATTGTGCTGCACCTCGACCACGGCGACAGCTTCGAGACCTGCAAGAGCTGCATCGACATGGGCTTC
>JAEEGL012991369.1_pt1 | contig 23615 bp, 21 predicted proteins | sample 9134231 | NCBI WGS metagenome assembly JAEEGL01 (sample SAMN16246548, study PRJNA631951) | gut metagenome | biome: gut microbiome; feature: rumen; material: fiber-attached | host: Bos | place: Iran: Karaj | collected 2018-10 | reverse complement strand
GCGGTTGCCTCCGCCGCCCGCCTGAAGGAGATCCAGGAAGAAACGCCCGAATCCGACGACAGTGCGCTGCCCGAACTGCGGGGCGTTAACGGCGCGGTGGAGATCGAGCACCTGAAATTCTCGTACGTGCCCGAAAAGCCGCTGATCACCGACCTGAGCCTCTCGGTGAGCCCCGGCAGCGTCGTGGCGATCGTGGGTCCCACCGGCGGCGGCAAAACGACGCTGGTCAACCTGCTCCTGCGTTTCTACGACCCGCTCTCCGGCACGATCCGGCTGGACGGCACCGACACGCAGACCGTGACCCGCGACAGCCTCCGCGACGCGTTTTCGATGGTGCTGCAGGAGACATGGCTGTTTACCGGCACGGTCCGGGACAACATTGCCTACGGCCGCCCGGGTGCCACCGACTCCGAAGTCAAAACCGCCGCCAAAGCCGCGTACGCGCACAATTTCATCAAACGTCTGCCGCAGGGCTATGACACGCTCATTACGGACGGCGGCGGCAATCTCTCCGGCGGCCAGCGCCAGCTGCTCACCATCGCGCGGGCAATGCTCTCCGACGCCCCGGTGCTGGTGCTGGATGAGGCGACGAGTTCTGTTGACATTGTCACCGAGCAGTACGTGCAGCAGGGCTTCGCGCGGCTGATGAGCGGGCGCACGTCGTTCATAATTGCCCACCGCCTCGCCACGATCCGCCACGCCGACCTGATCCTGGTGGTGGACGGCGGCAACATCGTCGAGCAGGGCACCCACGCCGAGCTCCTGGCGGCGCGCGGCCGCTACTGGGAACTGTACAACGCGGGGATCTGATGAGCACGGAAGCACGCAACTATTTCGGCAGAAATCTTGTCCTTTACTCTAAGGAGGCAAAGGACCGCTTTGACTGACAGAGATATTATCGAGATGCTCGAAAACCGAAACGAGGAAGCGCTCCGGCTGCTGCAGGAGAAGTACGGGCCGTACTGTTACGCGATCGCATTCAACGTACTTTCCGACGCGGAAGACGCCAAGGAGATCGTCAATGACTCGTTTCTGGACCTCTGGAACAGCATTCCGCCCGCAAAACCGGAGCGGCTCCACGCGTATCTGGGCACTATTGTCCGCCACAACGCCATCAATCTGTATCATAAACGCCAGACCAATAAAAACCGCGTCATGAGCTCGGCGATTCCGCTCGAGGAGGCAACGGAAAAAACCTACACCGACGAAAACGCCATCAGCCACCTGGTGATCGGCGCGGCCATGGACCGGTTTCTGGAGAGTCTGTCGGAGAAGAACCGGCAGGTGTTCGTCGCGCGTTTTTATTATAATTCGTCAATTGAGGATATTGCCCGTACGCTGGATATGCCCGCCGGCTCGGTGAAGAGCATCATCCACCGCACGAAAAAGGCGCTGCGGGAGTTTCTGGACAAGGAGGGGATCGACATATGAAAGACGATCTGATCCGCAACCTGATGTCCGGGATCTCCGACAAATATGTGGCCGAATACCGCGCGGTGCTGGACAAAAAGGCGGCCGAAACCGCGGCAGCGTCCGCATCTGCGGCAACATCAGCGGCCACATCCGCGACCCGGGGCGCCCGCCACGGCCGTCAACGCACGCCGTTCGTCTGGCGCGCCGCTGCTACCGTTGCCGGAATGCTGTTCTTCCTGGTGTGCGGCCTGCTGCTGGGCAAATACCTGCACCGCGGTAAACCGCAGGAGCCGGACGTTTCACCGATCGTTACGCCGGCCGCAACGGCCGTACCCACCGCAACGGCCATGCCGTCCGCCACTGCCGCGCCGAGCGAGGCTCCGGTCGTCACCGCGCCACCTGCGGATACCGTCTCACCGACGGCAACCGCTACATTGACCGCGACGGTCACGCCTGCCGCAACGCCTGCATTGACCCCGACGGTTACGCTCGCGTTGACCCCGACGGTTACGCCCGCGTTGACACCGACTGCCACACCTACGGCTGCTGTGACCGCGACTGCCGCGCCGACACCCACGCCCGCGGTCACACCGACGGCAACATCCGAGAGCAATACATATATTGAAACGCGGCTGGAGATATATGAAGTGATATGCGAAGATGAACCGGCGTACAACGGTCTGACGAACTTCAATTATGACGATAACATGATATTCTCGTTACAATTCCCGGATTGCCTGTACGTGGCCGGATATGCGTACAACAGCGGCTCGCCGCTTAAAGAAGTATATTACCGCATCAATGACGGCGCCGAAGAGTATGTATGCACGGGCAATTATTACGCGCGGAACGACGTGGCGGAGCAGGCGGGGTACAGCGTTGACAACGCGGTGCGCTCCGGATTCGGTACCGACCGGGATCCGTTGAAATTGACCGGCCTGAGTTTAGCGGCAGGCGTATACCGGCTGCATCTGATGGCGCGCTTCGAAAACGGTACCGAAACGGAGATCGCCTCACCGGTGCTGGTGATCGACCGGGAGACCGATCAACAGTTATACGAATATTCCGAAGGGACGATCGGCGTCATTATACGGGATCGCGACGTTCAGCGAATTGACGAACCGTACGATACCCACGATTTCTTCCCGCTTTACGGGGATTGTACGTTGTTTGATCTGGGCGAGCTGAACCTTTCGCTGTTTTCCCGCTGCGAGATCGAGTATTATACCGCGCCGGACTGGCAGCCGTTTGTCGAAGGGTCAATGACCGAACCGGCCTTTATATCAATAAAGCGGGGTTCGGCGGGGGATATTGTCAACGACGGGGCTGACCGGTCCCGCGTTTTAGCGTGGACAACACTCACCGCTCCTTCTTCCACCGATCCGCGCAATCCTTTCGACTCGAGCCTGGTGTGCCGCACTGCTGTGATCGATCTCTCGAACTGCGTTGACAACGGATCGGCAGATGACAGCTTAATTTACTTGTCCGCCTACCCGAGCACTTACGGCCCGGTGTACGTGTCGATGGCGCGGTTTTATCTGTAAGGCTGCTTCTGGTTCTTAAAGAATGGCGGCTTTGGATAAATTTTAAGAAACATCTACTCACTCTCGCTCATTTTCAGTTTCCACAGTTGCAGCTTGTCTAGCAAAAGGCCATTTTTAGGGGATTTGCAAGACGAACCTGTTCTTTCTCGCCCGTTTTCTGTTTCGAGGCGGCATCTGTTTTCTAAAAAGTTCCACCTGATTATCATGAATTGAGTTATTCTCTAGTCATAAGGCGCAAATCGGGCTTTGATTACTGTTTGAGATGGCTCCCGGTTCTTAAAAATCAGCGGTTTTCCGTTATTTTTAAGAAATTTACAAAGCGGCCGACCTCCTGCTTGAGAGGAGACGGAGCCCTCGTCTAGCAAACCGCTGAAAAATGCGGTTTTGCTAGACGAGGTCGGCAACATACCCCGCTCATTGAAACAGAGAAGGCGCCCAAGGGCTGAAAATTAACGAGCGCCGTCGATCTCGCGGTAAAGGATCTCTACGAAATCGGGAGTAGATCAAGAAAGCGAGTATTTTCGTTGTTTTTCTATTTCAGCATTGACTTTATTGCTGTCAAATTGCTAAAATCGCCTAAACGGCAGGGCCCAAAATATGACCGGTTCGGGAGGAAAGGCAATTGAAAAAGTTCAGAGGTATCAAAATCGAAAACGATGTTGCGAAGATCCTTTATCTCGATGAAGAAACAGGCGGGACCTTGTTTTTTGAAGAAGATTTAAAACCGTATTACGAATACGGGGACAGAGACCTCGGGCACAACGTCTTTTCCTCAGAGTATTATTGGTCAGACGACGAAGAGGAGCTTTGCGGCGAGGTCAACGGGGAATTCCTTGAAAACTTCATTTGCGACGCGGTCAGCAACATTCAGGACGAGCTCGGGGACAACGGGATCGTTGTTGACCCTTCGGATTTTGACTGCTCGGAGTGGGGAGACGATTATGATCAGGAAGCGCTTGACGAGTTTGACGTCGTAAATCATCTGTTCAACGACGCGATCAGAAAAGCGCTTGATCTGAACGATGACTGGGAGCGAAACGACTAATTCAAGCACAGTGAAATTGACTGTGACGAAAGACATCTATATGCGGAGGGAAACATGAAAGGTTATAACACCGATATTATTAAAAACGCATTGAAGCGTGTGGGTTGGCTGACAAGAACGCCGGGAGTATGTCGCTTTTTTCCGTCAGATAGACTGGCAGAGACAAAAAAATACGTTCTGAATTCATACGGGAATAGCGAAGAAACAAGTTGGGAAAGCGAGATCCGTCCGGCAATGTGGATAACACTTGACGGGAACTGACGCGAGGTAAACGCATAATGTCCGAAGAATTGTTGAATTTGACCGATGAGCGGTTTGAGATATGCGACGGCTGGCTTATGGAGTACAGGGGAAACGACAGAGTCTTAGTTGTCCCCGAAGGCGTGACAGCCATTTCCCGCAATGTCTTCGAATACGCATTTGAAATGGAAGCGATCTTTCTCCCGCGCAGTATCCGCAGTATCAGCTGCCCGTTCGATCAGTACAACATCAACTTCAAATACAGGCTCAGGGAAGTGCACGTTCCGGATATTGAGACCTGGCTGCGCATCGACTTTGACGATGCTTATTCAAACTTTCTCTCGTTACGTCATGAGCTTAATTCAGAAGGCGAGTACGTACAGCCGGAACTGTTCATCGGAGAGGCCCCGCTGGTCGAACTGGTCGTTCCCGCCGGCGTCAATCGCGTAAAACAATACGCGTTTTCGAATTGCCGGACACTTCGTACACTGGTGATCAATAACGGCGTTGAAGAGATCGGCAAAGGTGCATTCTGCAATTGCGATAATCTGGAGACCGTGATCCTGCCGGAAAAGAATTGCCGGCTGGCTCCGTATTTGTCCCTTTTTGACGGCATTTTTTGGGGCTGCGGGAAATTGACCACGGTGGAACTGCCGGAAGACTTAACCGAACTACCGGAAGACGCGTTCGCGGGATGCAGATCGCTTAGATCGATCAAACTGCCGAAAACGCTCATATCTATCGGGCGCAGCGCGCTCCAGTGCGACGCGCTGGAGCGGCTGGAACTTCCCGACAGCCTGGAAAAGATCGGAACGGACGCGTTTGTTTTTGCCACCTGGGGGGTATCGGCTGCTGATTACGAAAAATTGTTCAACGTGTATGACAACGCCCACTATCTGGGAAGTGCCCGCAATCCGTATATGGTGCTGGTGAAGGCCAAAAACAAGGAAATAACTGCATGCACCGTCGCGGCGGGGACAACGCTGAAAAACGATCGAATCGCGACAATTTCCGACGCTTTTGTTCTGCCTGACGATGTGCCTATGTGCGGTATCCGACCGATGATCCGCATGTCTTCGTCAACATTCGCCGAACTTTCCTGCACCGGCGGCGAAACTGCCGGTAAACCCCAAAAGGAGGATTTACAATGAGCGAATATATCTATATCGAATCAAGAATTACACGTTATTTGGACAATGTGCTTGCAGACGCAGCCTCGATTCATTCTCCGGTGGCGGTCATATCCGGGCTGTCCGGCTCGGGCAAAACGTCCGCCACGCTCGCGTGGCTCGAGCACAACAAGCTCCCCAACGTCTACATTAACGCACGGAGCCGCCCGCTGCTGCATACTGAAGTGGAGTACACCCCTGTGGACAGTCTTTGCCAGACAGGTTCTGAGATGATCTTGACTGTGACCGGTGATGAGTTTGCCCGGTTGACGACACCGCAGACTAAAATAATCGACAGCGTTTTCTGGCCCCGCGAAATAGATGCAATGGACAACGCCGTGGTCGTTATCGACCACTATGACTGGGCGGGGGACAAACGTCCGCAGCTGTTCGATTTCTTGCGCAACTGCACCGTGACAGATCCGCGCCAACCCGGCCCGAACTTCATCCGCAAGGTGTCGCCAAAGATGATCGTGCTCATTTTCGACTCCTCGAACACAGATGACTTTACCGAGGAGGAGAAGACGGCGTTTGGCATTTAATGGATTATAGGTGTTTAATCCATATTATCTATGTCGTAAAAAAACTTCAAATCCTCATATGCTTTTTTAATTGATTTTAAAGAATCACAAAAGACTCGTCGAAAAATGTTATTGCCAAATTTTGTAGTCCCAGGTAATTTTTTTTCTTCCTTATAGCCAACATTATCGGCATAGTATTCGTCTTTCAAATAGTAATAAGCACCAGAATAAGGATCGCAATACATATCTCCGAATATAGAACTATAAATATTTTCCATCATTTTTTGATATGACTTTTTACGATCTGAAATGATTGTGGGCTCTATATATTTATAACGGTTAGAAGGATAGAGCTCTTTTTCGATAATATCTATTGAATTATTCAATGATGAAAAGTCTAACCCTTCTTTAGAATAGTAAAATTCGAAATAGCGAGCTAACGATTCATCGACAATTGAGCGATGTTGGAATGAAGCACTGCAGTTGCTGCCATTTTCAACAAGTTTTAAGGCATGAAAGGCATGAAACAGCTCGTGCGCAAAAACGGTTAGAGTGAATACTTCCTTATCGATTGAAAGCTCACAAGAACTATTATATATGTTCTTTAAGTATAGAATGATTTTGAATTCGCTGTCACTATATTCTCCTAAAATATAAGAGATTCTTTTTTCGAGAATTTCCGTTAGATTCCTTAATTGTTTGGACAACTTTCTATTATCAAGTATTTCACAATTTATTTGCTTTACATATTTCTTAATATTATCTTCATCTATACTATCCTCAAGCAATTCTTCTGAGAGAGAGTTAATAATGGAGATCTGTTCCTCTATCTGAACACGTTTTATTTCATCTTCTGTATTATTTTTGGAAGCTTGTAACAAGTTGAGTATATCTAATATCTGATTTATTATCTCTTTCAAATTAAAGCCAGACTCGTTCTTTTTTTCTTCATATGAATACTCAATTGTAATATTGTTCAGCTTTTCAATTATATCTTGATCGTAATTGAACTTAAGGAGCGAGTTAATACTGTTAACGACGTTTTTGATTTCCCTTTTTAGTATTTGGTCTAAGAGCGGGTTCGGTTTTAAATTTAACGAACTGCAATCGGCTTTTTCTGTATCCATTAATTGTTTCACTGCTTCTATAAGATCCTGCATATCTTTCTCAAACTGAGGTTCCGTAGACAAACTAGTACTAGGATCGAATATGATCCAAAGACGATTGACATAGTTAAAAAAAAGTAATCTGGTTTCTAGGAAAGAATTACGATGTGTGTTGTAATAAGCAAAAGCTTTTGCAAAATCTTTATCACAGCCCAAACCGTTCTCATAAATATAACCCAACAGCGGGTACCCATTGTATCCGCTTTTTTCCAGATATGATATGGCTTTCAAGTAATCACATTGGTAATACTGGTTTCCGAATAAATAAAAACGACCACAGTGGTAGTAAATTTCCTCTCGAAGTGTTCTATCATTATTCCAATTATGAAAATTGTTCAATTCTTCGTCGCAGTATATTAAGTATCGCGATGCTTCTTCTATATTATTTTGTTTTTCCCAATAGAGCGAAGTTTCATAGGCCAGCACTATTTTCTCACGTGTTCCCAGTTTGTCGCTCTTCAACTTTTCGGGCACGAAGGATTTAAAAAAATCAGAAATAAACTTTGTCGGGGGATTAGAAATCTCATATTCGATTTTAGGCAGCACAAGCGTTAGAGAACGTTTCTGTAAAAAAGTTTCCTCGTCTATCTGCCATAGATATAGATCATCCAATATAGTTTCGGTTATTTGACCGAATTGTTGTCTGTTATTAAAGGCGTGATCAAAGGCTATATATGCATTTCGTATAATACGTGTCTTTAGGATTTCTTTATCCTCAAATTCATTGCCTTTAATAATATCCCAAGCTTGCTTAACACAATCCCAGGCTTTTTTGTAATCCTTTTCTTCATCATGATACTTCTTCACATTTTGCCAAAGATCTTCTGCGCTGGGTGACACGCTTGTTTCGTTATTGGTCATATTATCCCTCCAAAAAAGAATGAGGGCAGGAGTTAATTACCCAAAACTGTAAAAACACATTTGATCTTGTCCTGCCCTCATTTTTAAAAATCAGTATTTAAGCCAATTATTGTTAATCATGCTGGTCATTAAACGAATACTTCGACTTTTATAAGTCCATCTTTATTTCTGTCTCTCCAGAACGTTTTGCTTTCGATATTGCCTCTAAGGTCGGAGGAGGCTGTAAATCTATCCGCTTTCCATGAGGTGAATTTCTTTATTCCGGTGTCATATGTCAAAACAATATTTGCTTTTTTCTTCTTAATAAGCTCTGCTTTAAATCTACGTTCGTCAGCCGGATAAAAGATTAAGTCGGGTAACCCGCTTCGCCCTTTTTTAGTTGTTGACACGGTTTTAGCTGCAGAGGTCTTTGCTGTAAAGGAAAGTGTGATTAGACTACAACCGGCGCTTTTTAGTTGATTTAATGCGTCATTAATACTATCTTCCTGTTTTTTTCTAATATCATCATAACAAGACTGTAGAAATGGTTTTAATGTATTACGAATCTGTACGGGATCATAGCCACATGCTTTCTGAAACGCTTCTATCTTATCCAAACGATCTTGACGCGTATAACCATTAGGATCAATATCTGTTAAAACTTTAGTGTCATTAAGTAAAAAAGTTTTTACATCTTTGTCATGTTTCGCCTGGTTTGCTTTTTTATCAACAAAAATAAGATTACCTTTAATATTTAAACCGCACCATTCTTTGTTTTGAGGGTAAATGTGGTCTGTTGCATAAGTTCCGTCTTGGTCCTTTATGGATTTTCTGAGATCTCTGCCGGTGTACGGGCATTTCCAGTTAAAATAATCTAACGTGTCTTCCATTTCCTGTTCGGTAAAATTGCCCCCTATTGCTTTGCTGATTTCAGTCAAAATGTTTCTTATTGAATGATTGGAAACATCTCCAAACGCAACACCCTTCGCAACTTTTGTTAACATACTCATAGCTGCAGTCTCCTTCGTTATTATATTTTATGATTAATTATGTATTGTTTTGTCAAAAAGGTCAATAATATTTTTGAAAAATTCCGTTTTTTTATTTGTCATCATCAAAACAATATTTTTTCTCTTCCATGTAGACTCAATCCTCCAGCACGACGCAATTGATGAAACCGGTCTTCGGGACGCTCTGGTCCAGGGCGATGAACGTTGACCCGTAAAACGGACGGAAACCCTCCGGCGGAACGGCGGAAACGTCCTTGTAAAGTTTGTTGTCCCAGTCGGCTTCGGTGGCATTCCGCATCAGATAGCAGCGCGCCGCGCTGTAGTGGCCGAATACGATGGTCTTGCCCGGTTCGTTGACCCCGTAGCGCATGGAAAGCAGCATGCCGTCGCCGCGCGAAGCGGCGGAGCGCCATTCTTTTTCGGTCGCATCGCGCCAGTCGGGGCGGTACCGGTTCTTTGACGTGGGTATGAAGCCGTGGGTGAAGACGAAATGATCGGACTCGAAATAGGGCATGGGGACGTGTGCCAGGAAGTCGGTAAAACCGAGCTGCTCACACGCGGAAGCGAGTTCGGCGTCGGTCGTAAACTCGCGCTTTCCGGTGATATGTGTCACAATAGCCGCCGCACAGGTGCGGTTGGCCGCGCGACCGAAACTGCCGGCGCGCAGATTGTCCAGTAACTCATAGTCGTGGTTCCCGTAGATCAGCACCAATTTGCCGGCGTCATGCAGCTCGCGCAGATAAACGAACAGTTCGCCGGGCTGCGGCCCCGAATAAAACGCGTCTCCGCACAGAATGAGTTGGTGATCTTCCCGCGCGGGGTCAAACCCGGCACGGGTCAACGCGTCGCGCATCAACCCGTACCGGTCGTGTACATCAGTTACAACGAAATATTTCATGATTCACTCCAGGATCCCGGCGTGGTCAATTACCTTGCCGTCCACCACTTCAATATCCCCCTGCAGCAGCGCCTTGATGACGAATCCGTGACCGGCCTGCATGAACGGACAGTTCACTACATCCTTCATGGAACGCACGGCCAGGAAGTCACGCTCGGTGAGCACCGGGTCACATTTTTCTTTTTTACACTTGTTGACGTACTGATCGTACTTCTGATTCAGACCGCACGCTTCGTTGTAGTTGTAACCGTCGAAGTCGACCAGCGCGAGCTTCCGGCCGTCTTCGACCAGCGACTTCAGCCAGCGGAACGAACCGGTGTTTTGAATCAGCTTGGCGTACTCCGGAAAGTATACCTTCTTCCGTGCCTCAACGTATGAGAGCGGGACGTAATCGCCCTTTTCCTTGTCGTACCAGGCGAAGTAGCGGCAGTCCTTGTGCTCATAGCCCAGGTCCTTGCAGGCGTGGCGCATCAGGTCTTTCGTGCACTTGACCTCGCCGTAGAACTTGTTCCGCCATTCGAAGTAGGCGGCGTTGGGCCGGCCGCCGTCGTCGTGGCAGGGGTAGACCTTGCCGCATTGCCAGAAGATCTCAAAAATGTTCGCTTTGACGCCGTCGGAACCGACAACGGGGCCGATGTAGAACGGGGACAATTCCCGCGCGAAGTCCGGATGCGCGGCCATAAAGGCCTTGTTCCGCTCCGCACGGGAGGTGACGTCAATAATTACGTACCCGGAAAGTTCCGCGCCCGTCTGCGCGGTATAGAACGAGTTGGTGAAAAAGACGTTCATCGGGTGATGCCGGAGCATGAGTATATCCCGGTTTTCCATACTGAACTCCTTTCTATTCTTGTATCTGATCAGTGCTGGCGTGTTGACGGCCCGCGTCAGCCGAACAGCTCGTAGAACGGCGCGAACTTGCCGTCCCGGCCCATCGGCGCTTTGCGGGGAGAGGGTTTACCTTCGTAGATCGCGAAGACCAGTTTGCGGAAACGGTTATGGAACTCCGGCTCGTCGAGGACGTCGCGGAACAGCCCCGCCACCTCATCAGAACGAAGCCGGTACGCGCCGCAGCCGAACGCGCCGAGCACGAGGCTGTCGTGTCCGTTGTCAAGGGCGATCCGGAATATGGTCCGGATCTTGTTCCGCTCGATCACTCTGCCCGCGGCGGTCAGGCAGCCGTCGGCGTCGAAGTAGCGCCGCTCGTCGTTGGTATAATCGTTCGCTTCGCGGTTGGAGAGCGATGCGACGCTGATGACGGGACAATCAAACTTCTCCTCCCGGAAGGAGTAGTACTTGTCTTCACCGTGACGGAAGAAAGTGACGCAGGCGGAGTAGATGCCGCCGAAGTTGACGTCCATCGGGTACACGCCGGGGGTGTTGGGGACCCCGGATTCGCGGATATGTTTGTATTTGATGTTTCCAAAGCGGTACAGGGAGCGGGACAACGTCGACATCCGGCAGATACATTCCTCCTGCGCGGAAGCGCCGTTCTGATAACCGCCGCCGGGGGAAACGCGGGAAGCGAGGTTCAGCAGGGCCGGGTGATATCCTTCACGGATAAGGGCCTGGGCCACGTCGGCGCAGTCGGCGTTGACGCACGCGGTTTCGGGTGGTTCGGACAATTCGGGAACGTTGACGGTGAACTCGCGGCTGTACACCTTGGCGGCGCGGTGGGAGGCGTTGTCCCCGAGCCAGGGCTCCGACCACGCCCGGAAGAGCGCGGTGTTGTTTTTGTAGACCTGAATGCGCGCGGCGTTGCCTCCGAACCGGCCGCCGTACAGGAGCTGTGCACGAATGGTATCTTCCGGTGTGACCTTGGAAAAGTCCGCGGGGGAGAACCGCTGCAGTATCCGGTACGGTCCATCGTTCATCATATCCCGGTAATCCTCGCCGGCGAAGAAGCGACGGCGGACTTCGGTCGAACTGACGTCTTCGAGATCTTCATTCTCGACACGTAACAGGTGGATCTGCGCGCGGTGGGCGGCCAGGAACGGGTCTTTCCCGAGCAGGGCCTCCACGTCGAACTGACGGGCGTAGACAAGGTACTCGCACAGCGCCGCCATCTCTTCCGCGTTCCTCCAGTGCGGCAGGCTCTTCAGTTTGTCGGCGCCGAAGAGGAAGTATAACTTGATCTCCTCGCCGGGATATTGTTTTTGTTTTGACTTTACGAGTTTGGTCAACGTTTTGTATGTGTCGGGCGACTCTCCGCCGACTTCGGTACCCCAGAAACTGAGCTTCGGGTTCTCGGCGCGGAGGGACTGCAGCATCTCGCCGCGCGTTTCCTCTGAGAGGATGAAGTTGGAGGGGACTTTGGTTTTTAAAAGGGATTTAGCGGTCAGGTACTTGTTGTTGGTGGCGATGAACAACCCTTCGTCTGCGCCGAATTTGGCTACGGCATCGGACATGATCTCATAATGAGCCCGGGTCACCGGGTTAAAGGAGCCGGTGAGTGCGACTAATTTAATCATTATTACCCCCTGGATCTGGTTAAAATGTGGATGGTGGAATTGAAAAATGATCATTTTCGGCGGAAATTTTATAATACTGCCGCCGGTAAAGTCAATAGTCTTTTGGAAATTTTGAAAATTTTTTTGCTGTTAAAAATGCAAAGCGATTGAGGGTGAAAACGGTCATATTGCCGCCCTCAGCACCTTCAGGATCTCCACCATCGACCGCGTATCCAGTTCACAATACGCGAGCATTCCCTTCCTGACGGCAGCGTACTCCGGCGTGCCCTTAAGCGCGATCAGGCGGGGGAACATTGACAGCGCCTCGAAGCCGTTGTGCACGACCGGCAGCCGGTGGTACGCCTCTGCCATAGCGGGGCAGAGCGCGGGCATTACTTCTTTGATCGAATTGCTGCCTTTCTGCTTCGGGTCATAATAATATCCTTTTTTGAACGGCTCCAGCAGGTCAATAAAACCGCTGCTCAGCTCCAGCAGCTGCGGTGCCAGATCCGGAAACCGCCGAGCGAGATCCTTGATGATATTTTTCTCTGTGCTCGCGTTGTACGCCATGAGCCGGGAACCTGCCGGGATATCCCGCACCAGCTGTTCGGCGAGGGCACGGACGCAGTTCTCTTCATCTCCCAGGAATTCCCGGTGATCAAGCGTTCCGTCCGCCGCTTCGATATGCAGCGAATACTGGAACGGATAGCTTTCATCGGGATGGAAGCCTTCGAACTCCGGTATCGGTTTCTGTGTGGTCTCAAAATCCAGATGATAGACCGGATATTCGATCCGGTCGAGGAATTCCTTCAGCGCCGTTTTGTCCACATACACCGTATCGTCCTGCGCCAGCACTTTTTCGGCCTGGATCCGGGCGCGGCGGGTGCTTTTGGCATATTCTTTGGTCTTTGCGTAGTCGGCAATGGTAAAGATCCCTTTATTATAGTAATCGTACGCTTTCTCGCCGATGCCGGACAATGAACCGACACAATCCTCCGGAATGTCGCGCGTGCAATAGCGGTTAAACGGACAATCTTTGCATGCCCGGCAAAAGTCCGTTGCCGGTTCGGTGCCCGCGGCGATCGTCTTTTCGATCTCCGGAAGGAGCGCCGGCAACTCGTCGAGGCAGCGCGTTACGGTCTTATTGACGTCAACACACTCGGCGGCGAAGTATTGACGCACGTCAAGCGCGCCGTGCAGCGCGTACTGCTTGTCCGGGTGCATGATATAAATGTGTTCAACAGTTGCCCCCGCCTGTTCGAGCACGTATTTCTGAAACGCGACGTCGGTCAGGTATTTTTCTTTGACGGTAAGCGCGCTTTTGACTTCGTAGATGGAGAAGGCGTTGCCGTCGCGTTTGAGAATATCCACCGCACAATACAGCCCGCCGACCGAAAACGCCGCTTCCGCGATCGCCTCCGCGCCTCCCAAAAGCGCCGCTTTCGTCGCAGCAATCTGCTCGGCGTAAAGCGGTTTTCCCGCGGCATCCAGCCGGGTGCAATCTGCGGTGCCCGGAAAATACGTCTTGGCACGTTCTCCGACAAGAATACCGTTGGCCCGGTTATCGCGCGCAGGCGGTTCAGCTTCTCCGGGCTTGTGGATACTCAGCCAGCAAAGCTTCGGACATTGCATGTAATTTTGAAAAGTGCTTTTGGATATCATATCTGTTTAGTCCGGTCAGCCGCGGGAGAGCTGCAGCGAAATTTGTTCGGCGTCAACGTCCAGATAGACCTCGGACCATTGGAGTGAGAAGGAATTGACGTCGCGGCCGTCGAAGGCGGCAATGAAATCCTCCGCGGTCCGGATATTATCGTCGAGGCTGTTGACCGAACCGTACCGGCAATTGTCCAGCTGCGAGAACAGCTCCATCGCCAGCGCGCGGCCGATCTCAAAATTCTGCGCGCCGTATACTTCGAACCGGATGAAGAGCATGAACGAGTAGCCGTTGCAGTCGGCGAGCATGGTGACCGGGCGGCTGAACAGCACTTTTTCCCGCAGGGCGCGATTGTTCAGGTTCAGATCGTCAAAGTCTTTCTTTTTGGCAGTTTCGCGCACGGACAACAGGTCGGCGATAAAATCGGGCGCCGCGTCGATCATTGTTTCGAATCCCCGGGCACGATATTTCTCCAGGAAAGAGGCCAGTGTCACGGGCGCGTGCGTCGAGGTTTCGGTGCCGGAGGGGTTGCCGCTCGATCTGCCGCAGCCCGCCATGACGGTCAATACAACGACCGTCAGCGCTATTGCCAGCAATTTCAAGATCGTCAACGACATCGATCTGCGTAGTCTGATAAAATGCGTCATAAATTGCCACCTCCCGCGTAGCGTGTAAATAATTATATCGATTTGCGGCGCGGAGCGCAAGGTGCTCTGCTCCCGATTTCGTAGAATGCATGTTTGTCAGTGAACAGCGTTGATGTTTATGGCCTGTGTTTTCGAAAAAGTAAGACAAATATGCTCAAACGGTAGTTTCTGTCTTACATTTTCGCTCATTTCATTGGCTGATCAACGCTGTTTATAAGACAGATTTCTTCAGATGAGTAATTCTGTCTTATTATGATCTCTCTCAGCTCTCAAAATATAAGACAGGATTGCTAAAACGGGCAAAACTGTCTTACATTTTGATTTTCACGCAGTTCACAGAAGCAGCCTGAGTGGGTACCGTCGATCGCGCGACATGATCCTGATACGAAATCGAGAACAGCGCTTTACAATATGCAACTATTGTTAATTTTTTCCTGTCATTATATAACTGTGTAGGGTTCGCCGGTTGCCGGAGTACCTGCAAAGGGTGTCGTTGTCAACATAATTGTCTTCGACCGAAATCGGACTCAGGAGGGATTGTCATTGAGAGATGTTAAACAAAAAACACACAATCCGGGAGAAAACCATATACGGAGATTTGAGCGGGTTATTATTCTGTTATTATCGCTGGCCATTTTGACCGGCTGTTCGGTCAATTCGGGAAAACCGGATTCTTCCGAAGCACCGCGGTCAACGGAACCTACAGGCAACATTGTTATTGTCAACACGCCCGAGCTCACAAACGAACCCGATCCAACTCCGCCGTTGGAACAGGGGACAGACTCTGTTCCAACGGATGTATTGCCAACCGATATAATCCCGACGGATGTCATCGGAACTGATGCATTACCGACGGAAGCTGCTCCGACAGACGCTTTACCGACGGAAATCGTCTCGACGTCTCAGCCAACCACGGCGCCGACCGAACCTCCTCGCGAAACCGTGTCCGCAGCGCCAACAAATAAACCAACCGCAGCGCCCACTGCTACACCTACAGTTAGGCCGACGGCTACCCCAACGCAGCGTCCGACCGCCACGCCAACTGTCAAGCCTGCCGCAACCCCGACGCAGCGTCCGACCGCCACGCCAACCGTCAAGCCTACTGCTACCCCGACGCAGCGTCCGACCGCCACGCCTACTGTTAGGCCAACTGCTACTCCGACGCAGCGTCCGACCGCTACGCCTACTGTTAGGCCAACTGCGACTCCGACAATTCCGGCAGAAGATGGCTATTACCATAATGAGTACTATGATGTTGTCGAAATAGTATACATGACGAATCAATATGACAGTAAGTACTTGATTCATAAAGTATTAGCAAAAAAAGACGCTACAATAGAAGGCGCAGTAACCGTTTATTCCAGTGATGGAAGCAATGCAATTGACGATACGGATACAATCATATTGACATCCGGGAAGTATAATTACTTTGAGTATTCTTTAAGAGGTGATCTGCCCGACGATTTTGATGTTGATGCTCAGTTTTCTGTTGAAAAAGAATATCAGTATATGGGAGATAGAAATGCGGTTGAAATGGTTAAATATAACACACACGGTTATTATTCGTATGTGACGTTCAAGCAGGTATCAGAAAGACTTGGTTCCTGGGCAAAATACAAAATACTATATTATAAAAACGGTCAGATCATAGATACAGCATATTCATATTTTACCAGTTCCGGTGTTGGATTATCCGGAAAAGGAAGCACAACTGTAGAGACACTCTGGACATATGGCATAGATTTTGATTATTTAGAATTCATTTTTGAGCCATCTACTTATTATTCGAGCTCCAGCACGCCACCTCCGATAATTGATTTTTATCACAACGAGTATTATGATGTAGTTGAGGTCGTTAATAATATAAGATATGAGAGTTCGTCTGAAATAATCTATAAAGTGCATGCAAAGAAAGATGTTTCGGTTGAAAGTGCTGTAATAGCATATGACAGAAACGGAAATGTCGTTGGGAAGCAAATAGATCAAATTGTCTTAACAGCAGGGAAGAACAATTATTTCCATTATTACTTTGATGTAGTTGTTGATGATACAATCACGCTAGAAATGCGGACGATCGAAGAAAGCGAGTCTTTCTATATCGGCGATAGAAACGCGGTTGTGATGACAGACTATTACAAAGACAACTATAAACTTTATATCTCTGTTGAACAGGTTGCGGAAAAGATAAGTACATTTGCAAAAATAAAGTTGCTTTTTTATAAAAACAACAAAATAATAAATGCTGATGAGTATTATATATCTACTTATGCACAAAACCTTTCCGGAATAGGTACAACGGATACGATTTCATTTTATGTTTGGGATGACTTTGACAACATAGAGTTTATTTACGAACCGTAGTATTCCTCAAACGGGTCAAACCGCCTTATATATTTGAGTTTTAATGTGGTTCGCAGTTGCAGCCTGAGCGAGCACCGTCGGCCACGCGGCATGATCCTGATACGAAACCGAGAGAAGAGCTGCGCAAGGTGCAACTATTGTTATTATTATCATGTCATTATTTAATTGTGCGGGGTCTGCCGGCTTTCGGCATGCCTGCAAACAGTTTAAACACACATCAGTAGACGCGTTAAATGGGAGGGTAATATGTACTGTAGAGTTTGTGGCACTGAATATAACGGAAATTTCTGTCCCGCGTGCGGGGCGCAGCAAACACCTTCTGCGGGACCGGCACAACAAAACCAGATACCGGTTCAGCAAATGGGCGGCGCGCCGGTTTCTCCGGCGCCTAAAGTGAATAAACCATTCTATCAAAAATGGTGGTTCTTTGTTATTGTCGGCGTCGTCGTTTTGGGTATTATTGCCGGAATAAGCAAGAGAAAGGATTCTTCTGATTCTAATAACAAGTCCATGATCAGCGACACGACGGAACGTGTTGTTGAAAACAAAACGCCGCTGCCGGACAATATTGCATGTGCGCCTGATTCGGCGTCCTTGTTAAAAGATCGGAATGTTGAAGATGTTGTCGCTTTATTTGCAAATGCCGGTTTTAAAGAGATCAAAACCGAAGGCAAGGGCGATCTGATCGTTGCCATTCTGCACTCGGAAGGGGATGTCGAGGACATTTCCATTGGCGGAAACACCATGTTTTCGAAAGGCGACGTATTTGATCCATCGATCCAAGTAATAATCAGATATCATTCTTATGACAAAACCGAGGAAATAGTGTTGTCCAATACAACGCCAACACCGGAACCGACGGCAAACGAGACAACGGCTCCAACTTCAGCGCCGACTGCGGAAACAACGCCGGCACCGACAGCGACGCCAACGCCGAAGCCGACGGCAACGCCTACGCCGAAACCTACTGCGACTCCTACGCCGAAACCTACTGCGACTCCTACACCGAAGCCGACGGCAACACCTACACCAAAACCGACGGCAACACCTACACCAAAACCGACGGCGACGCCTACGCCGGTATCGACGGATCCTGCTGATTTATTTAGGCTGTGTACTATAAAAGGAAGCAATTATGCAGATGTTTCTGCTCTTGCGTATCTTTTGTATGGTATAGATTATAATAATGTTACACCTATTCTTACTAAAGACGGATTTTATGAGGCAACATGTTACTCAAATACAGAGTATTACAGACTGTGGCTTTATAGAGATACTAAAGAATTGCTATACTGCCAGTTTGCCTCGACAAACATAAATGAGTATAGATACTTCACTAATATGACGGAAACCGCTTTGGCGGATAATATGACTTCAAAAATATATAACTGGGTTATGAATAATGTAGGGAGTAACAAATCAACAACGATAAACGGCATTTACCTCAAGTACACAACAAGCGATGGAAAAACCGGCCTGGAAATATGCGATTCCAAGCTTGCAGAACTTATTTTTAATAGTTAAGTTATAATAGAAGGATTGTGGAGACAGCAGTTAAAGCATTATTGACTCGCCTTAGAAAAGCAGTTTTTATACTACAATTGACGATATAGAACGTGATCCGTTCTACATCGGTTTTTATATCCGTAAAAATGCCGACAGCAGGCATTGGCAAGGAGAATAATAATGAAAAAGTGTTCAAACTGCGGTTCTTCCGCTCCGGATGACAGCCGGTTCTGCACCGTCTGCGGTTCAACGCTGCTTAACATCTGTAACAATTGCGGCCGGACTTTTAATACTGAATGCTGCCCGGATTGCGGCACTAAGGCCGGGAGCCGGGGCACGTATTGTTCGAATTGCGGGACACACTTTTTCACTGCTTTTTGCCCGCAGTGCGGAGCGCGTGCCGGCGGTAACGTTGATTATAATAATCGCGGCAACAGCACGATGACCGCCCCGCAGCCTGCGCCTGTTCAGGTTTATGTGGTTGAAAGGCCGGTCGATAGATATGTTGGCGCCGGACAACGCGCTGTCGCAAATTACACACCGCCGGCCAATTCTAAAAACAAATGGGTAGCGTTCTTCCTGTGTCTCTTCTTTGGCGCGTTTGGCGCGCACAAGTTTTATGAAGGAAAAGTCGGCATGGGAATACTGTACTTTTTTACGGCAGGATTATTCTGTTTTGGCTGGTTTTTTGATACGCTCAAATATCTGGGCAAATCGAATCCTTACTATGTGAACAGCGAGAGGTTTTAGTATGAAGATCTGTCAATATTGCGGCACGCCTGCTGATGACAGCGTGATCCGGTGCAATGCCTGCAACGCGGCCGAGTTCATTAATGTGTGCAATAATTGTCACAGCCGGTTTACCAGCGCCTTCTGCCCGAAATGCGGCATAAAAGCCGGGGAGAAGGGCAAGACTTGTCCGCGCTGCGGAACGCATTTCTTTTCTCCGTTTTGCCCCGGCTGCGGCTACAATCCGTCGTTAACATCGGCCGGGGCTCAACCTCAACCTTCCGGTTACACTCCGGCTCCTGCGTCGGTCAGAACGGTTAACGTGGTCAATTACAGCGCCTGCCAGGAATTAAGCGCCCGGCTTGATGAGATCGAGGCGTCAAGACCCAAAAAAGGTTTTCTTAAAAACATGGTATACAAAGTATGGACAAAAGGCAGTTCGCTTGAAACGACCGATCAACGAAAAATCGAGGCGATAAGCAACTTTGTTATACCGAACGACAAAATAGAAATCCTCGATTTTATAACGCTTGCGGATTCTAAAATAAAAACCTGCAGAACATTGATGAAGACTTCGAGTGACACTTATGTATATGAAGTACAGAAGTCGCTTTTGGATATTTGGACAACAAAACGCGACGAGGCAATGAGAAAAGGCGACGCGCTGCTGTCCAACGACAGAGAGTACCTTCAGCTTCGGTGGAAGATTTTGTCTGAAAAATATATGAAGCAGGGCTTGTGCCGTTATTGCGGCGGCAATTTCAAAGGGTTGCTCAAGCAGGTCTGCGCCAATTGCGGCAGGCGTAAAGATTACTGAAAAAAGTTTGCCTCGTAGTTTAGGGAGCAGGAGAATTGTAGAATCAGCACTTGACATCTACGATAATATCGTATATAATAACAATGCGGGGTTGAAAGGAGATACTTTTTAATGACCCGTTTGTTTGTTTATACCGATACTTTCCGGAAATGCTGGAAAGCCATGGGTCTTAACGATGACAGCCTTGTTTATTTGGAGCAGTTGTTGCTGGAGGATCCATTGCGCGGGGAAGTGATCGTCGGCACCGGCGGCGCAAGGAAAATGCGCATTCAGCTTAAGGATAACAGAGGAAAAAGCGGCGGAGGAAGAGTAATATACGTTGACATTTTCGAAAAAGAAAAACTATTTTTACTCTTTGCATATCCTAAAAATGTTCAAGTGGAATTGACGGCGGAACAGAAAAAAACAATCAGGCAGATCGTAAACGAAATAAGAAAGGAATGAGCAAAATGGCAGACGACAGATTTAACAGCGTTCTTTCCGAAGCGGAAATAGAAAACAATTTTAAAAGTGTTGACGCTTTTGCCGGCATCATATCCGGGCTCGACGATGCGCTCGCGTACGAAAAAGGAAGCGCCAGGGCGGCAACGATTGCCAGAAAGCGGAGTTTGCCGTCGGTCAATGTTGCCCAAACCCGAAAGGATCTGAATATGTCCCAGAAATCGTTCGCGGCGGTATTAGGTGTTTCCACCCGGACTGTTGAAGCCTGGGAGACCGGCCGGACAACGCCGTCGCCCACGGCCAAAAACCTGATTTTCCTTATCAGTCGGGACCACTCTCTGGTAGAGAGGCTGCAGACCGGAAGCTGATGTTGCCCCTCTTGACTTAATTTTTCGCTTGACTATAATACTCATTCGTGCCGGTTGCAAAAACTCCGGCACGAATTATTATTGACCGAAAGCTTGTGGATATATATGACAATGTTGCTTGCGTTGGCCGTCGCGCTGCTGGCGGGGCTAATGATGTCGAGGTTGACGAAAATATGGAATCTGCCCGCGGTGACGGCGTATCTGGTGGCCGGCGTGCTGATCGGACCGTACGTGCTCGGCCGGCTGGGGATCCAGGGGCTCGGGTTCGTGGATGCCGCCGACGTGGGGAAATACGGCATCATTTCGGACGTGGCGCTGGGCTTTATCGCGCTGGCGATGGGCAACGAATTCCGTATTGCCGACATCAAAAAGCTGGGCAAACAGGCCGTCGTAGTGGCGGTGTTTCAGGCGCTCACCGCAACGGTGCTGGTTGACGCCGCGCTGATCGGGCTGCATTTCCTGATGCCGGAGGCGCTGCCGTTGTCCGTAGCTGTGACGCTGGGCGCTGTCGCAGCCGCAACGGCCCCCGCCGCCACCCTGATGATCGTCAAACAGTACAAATCCCAGGGCCCCGTGACCCGCATGCTGCTGCCGGTGGTGGCGCTGGATGACGTTGTCGGCCTCATTCTGTTCGCGGTGTCGTTCGGTATTGCCCGCGCGCTGGAGCACGGCACGGTGGACATGTTCTCCGTGATCGTTGACCCGCTGCTGGAAGTGGTGGCGTCGCTGGCCCTGGGCGCGCTGCTGGGGGCAATATTCGCCTTCACCGAACGCTTCTTCCACTCCCGCTCCAAGCGTCTGAGCATCTCGGTGTGCTACGTGTTTCTGGCGGTGGCAATGTCGCAGCTCTCCTTCCGCCTCGGCCCCGTGACGCTGGGCTTTTCGTCGCTGCTGGTCTGCATGGCGCTGGGCACCGTGTTCTGCAACCTGTGCGAATGGTCTTCCGAACTGATGGACCGCCTGGACCGCTGGACGGGTCCGATAATGGTGCTGTTTTTCGTGTTGTCCGGCGCGGGCATGGAGCTGAACGTGTTCCGCTCCTGGCAGGTGGTGCTGGCGGGCGTGATCTTTATACTGGTGCGTTCCGCGGGCAAGATCCTCGGCGCCAATTTCTCCTCCCGCATGATGAAGTGCGAACCCACGGTCCGGAAGTACCTGGGCATCACGCTCCTGCCTCAGGCGGGCGTGGCGCTGGGTATGTCGATGACGGCAATGTCCCTCGGCGCCCCCGGCCTGATCATCCGCAACATTTCGCTTTTCGCGGTCCTGATCTACGAACTGGTGGGACCGCTCCTTACCAAGATCGCGCTGGACAAGGCGGGCGAGATCACCGACAAGCCCGTGCCGCCGCGTAAGCAGGCAATGCTCAACAAGAAGGGCGTGGCCGTGGGCAACGACGAGGTGGACGAGGCAAAATAATACGGCCGTTCGGGCGCGGCCATCCGATCAACTCCCCGGCGGACTGCTATTCATCCTGCGCTCTGCCGGGTTTTTGTTTGCGTTGAATCGTCTTGTTTTGTCACGTCAATATGCCTAAATCATACAAGATTTGTAAAATTTTCTTAATTTGACATTTCCCGGGAAATATGTTGACGTCATTGTGCTCTTCGGCGGATAATTGACCCGTTTCCGAAGGGAGGGCGAGATATGGAACTTGGCAAAACCGTAAATTCTAAATAATAAGACAATATGGCTTGTTTGGGCGATTTTGTTTTATACATGGCGCTGTCTTTCGGGCAATTCTCACCGGAAAAATAAGACAATTTTGCTCGTTTGCTTTTTTTAGTCTTATTTTCGATGTGTTGTCATGCCAAAAAAGCAGACAATAACGCTCGTTTGAGAATGATTGTCTTATAAACGCCCGGATACGAGCTTTGAAATGAGCGCAAAGGGGAAGTCGTATGGAATATAGAACGTTATTTAATGAAAGAGAAAAAGAACTTAAGATGCTAAGAAAAAAGGTTCTTAATCGTATTAAAAATGTGCCAAAAGGAAAGCTTCGGATAAAAAAGATACGAGGGACCGTCCGCTATTATATTCGACTTGAGGGAAGTGATTCCAACGGTAAATACCTCTCACGAGAACAGGCGAAGCTGATACAGAAACTGGCGCAGAAAGGGTATGACGAGAGGGCACTGACAGCAATTGACGCAGAATTGAGAGTGATCGAAAGCTGCGGGAGGCATTGGAGCGAGTTGCCCGCGGTGGAAGTCGAAAAAGTGTATGAGAGTATTGCCGCCGAACTGCAGGAACTGGTAACACCGTTGACCGAAACCGATCAACACTTTGCGAAACGCTGGCAGGAGGCGGAGTTCGAGCCGCTGAAGTATAGAGAAGAGGATAAAATACACGCCACAGAACGAGGTGAACTGGTAAGGTCAAAGTTTGAAGAGATAATCGCAAATCTGCTCTTTCAGAGAGGGGTGCCGTATAAGTATGAATGCCCGTTGAAAGTGTGCGGGCGAACGGTTTATCCGGATTTTACAGTGCTGGATGTGAAAAAACGCCGGGAAGTGTACTGGGATCATTTAGGAGTTGCGGATGATCGCAATTATGCAATCAGAGCGATGTGGAAACTTCAGGCCTACAGTTTTGCCGGTCTGATCACGCAAAACCGAGTGATCATTACGGCAGAAACGCAGAGTGATCCGCTTGATTACATCGGGATCCGTCAAATCATCAATGAACTGGCGGCGTAAAGCGTCAAATAACTATAAAAACCGGCCGCGACATTGCTGCCACGGCCGTAAAACAGCGAATTGCTGAAAAGTAACGTTTATTCTTTTTCAAACTCGTCTT
>JAEEGL013175633.1_pt1 | contig 23616 bp, 17 predicted proteins | sample 9134231 | NCBI WGS metagenome assembly JAEEGL01 (sample SAMN16246548, study PRJNA631951) | gut metagenome | biome: gut microbiome; feature: rumen; material: fiber-attached | host: Bos | place: Iran: Karaj | collected 2018-10 | reverse complement strand
GTCTCGATGATAGGAAGGGCTGTAAGTGAACCGCCTCCGTTCTCATCTGAAAGCTTAGCTGCTCTCTCAAGGAGTCTTGAGTGCAGGTAGAATACGTCTCCAGGATATGCCTCACGTCCCGGTGGCCTTCTGATAAGCAGGGACAGTGCACGGTAAGCTACGGCGTGCTTTGAAAGGTCGTCGTAGATGCAGAGCACATGCTTGCCCTGGTTCATAAAGTACTCACCCATAGCGCATCCTGTGTATGGTGAAATATACTGCAGCGGGCTTGGCTCAGATGCTGTGGCAGCTACAACGATTGTGTAGTCCATAGCGCCGCCCTTCTTAAGGTCTTCAACAAGGGCTGTTACTGTTGAACGCTTCTGTCCTATAGCAACATAGATACAGATAACGTCTTTGCCCTTCTGGTTAATGATCGTATCGATCGCGATTGTTGTCTTACCTGTCTGTCTGTCGCCGATGATCAGCTCACGCTGTCCTCTTCCGATAGGGATCATGGAATCGATAGCCTTGATACCTGTCTGAAGGGGTTCCTTAACGGGCTGTCTTGCGATAATACCGGGTGCAGGTGACTCAACCGGTCTGTACTCTGTTGTTTCAATGGGGCCCTGTCCGTCGATGGGCTGACCGATAGCGTTTACAACACGTCCGATCATCTGCTCACCCACAGGAACAGAAACGACCCTTCCTGTTCTCTTAACGGTCTGTCCTTCGCTGATACCAACATCCTCGCCGAACAAAACCGCAGATACTACTGTTTCCTCGAGGTTTTGAGCCATTCCGAATGTACCGTTCTCAAACTCCAAAAGCTCTCCGGACATACAGTTCAAAAGTCCGCTTACACGTGCGATACCGTCACCGACTGTAAGAACTGTTCCAGTCTCGTTCTGAATGATTGCGTTCTGATAATTCTTTATCTGGCTTCGAATGACCTCGGATATTTTTTCTGGTTTTAGTTCCATATCATCCTCCGATGTAATATTTTAGATGACTGTTTCATCGACTTTTTTGCGAAGCTCGGATAACCTGCCTTTGACTGATCCGTCAAAGAGCTGTCCCTCAAGGTCTACCCTGACACCACCAAGGATGCCGGCATCTACCTTCTGTTCTAAAAGAACTTTCTTACCGCTGACCTTCTCAAGTTTCTCTTTAAGTGCCTTTAGCTGCGAATCTGACAGCGAAACCGCTGTTGTTACCAGCGCATCTGCTATTCCATGATCATCGTTATAGGCTTTTCTAAAGCGCTTATAACATGAGGAATACTCACGTAGCAGACCTTTCTCAATGAGTATCTTGATAAAGTTCAGATGATAAGGACTTAAAGCTCCTCCAAGGGACTCATCCACAAGGCCAAGCCTTTCCTTTTTGGGGATCGAAGGTTCCGACAGGAGTGTGATGTAATCGGGATTTTCATTGAAAATCTGCTTCACACTCACCATTTCGCCAAGTATATCATCCGATAGGCTTTCTTCCACTGCCAGATCATACAGGCTCTGCCCATAAAGATCTCCAGCTTTACTCATTATTTATTCCTTTCGTCGAATTTGATTCGATTAACTATGCTCCGACTTTTGTAATAAAGTCATCTATTAGCTTCTTGTGATCGGCCTCGTTGATCTCTTTTTCCACAACCTTACCTGCAATCTCCATTGCAAGTCCGCCGATCTCATCTTTAGCCTCATTGATAGCTTTCTTCTTTTCCTGCTCAATATCAGCCGAAGCTTTAGCTTTAATGCTGGTGGCTTCTGCCTGTGCTTCCTTCACAATTGTGTCAGCCTTTGTCTGGGCTTCCTTCTGTGCATCAGAAACAATCTGTGCTGCCTGTGCATGGGCACTTGACAGGCTTTCCTCATATTGAGTTTTAAGGGAATCAGCTTCATCCTGGGCTTCTCTTGCTTCCCTGATCACCTTATCAGCAAGATTTTTTCTCTTCTCAAGGACCTCATTAATTGGTTTGAAAAGAAACCTCTTAATGAGATACACCTGAATAAAAAGGTTGATTATCTGAATAATAAAGGTCCAGGGAACTAGAGTTACTAGATCCTGTGTCTGCATATGCGTAATCTCCTATTGTATTGGCAGTGATACGGATTGCTCCGCCAAAAAGCGTCTAACGCAATCCTACAGACATTCAGAATCCGCACTAACGCGCTACTTCTTCATGTCTGTTAGGTCTTCAAGGTCAGTGAAAATATTGTGCGAGCACAAATTTTCATGACTTTGAATCCCCCTATCACTGCAGGTAGTTCATGAACATTCCAGGTGCAACGAAGATAAGAAGAAGACCTGTAACGAAACCGTAAATACCAGTTGTCTCAGCAACGGCACAACCAAGTAACATTGTTCCTGTTACATCGCCCTTGCACTCAGGCTGACGTCCGATTGCCTCAAGAGCCTTAGATACAGCTGTTCCTTCACCAATACCAGGTCCGATACCTGCGATAAGCGCACATCCTGCACCTATACCGCATCCTGCAAGTGCAATACCTCTAGCCAGTAACTGAAAATCACCCATAATTCTTTGCCTCCTAAATGGTTTATTTGTTATTCATTTTTATTTAGTTTTGATCTACTCTAGCCTTCCTCTGCTGCGTTGGCGATGTACATGACTGTCAGCATACAGAAGATAAATGCCTGCATGCATCCTGAGAACCAGTCAAAGTAAACACCGGTAACAGCAGGAAGTCCAATTCCCAGAATTGGAATGTTGGAGAGGAACTGTCCAACTGCACCGGGGATAAGCTTAAACAGTGCTGCTGATGCAAGTCCCAATGCCCAGTAGATAAGTCCGTCGATAACTACTCCGGATAGGATATTACCGAAGTGACGGCATGCCATACTAACAGGCGTTGCCAACTCTGACAAAATATTGAACGGCGTCATTACTGCAATAGGAGTTGTGAATCCCTTCAAATATCCGCCAAATCCGTTGGTCTTGATCTTGGTAGCCGTGATCATTATGAAAACGACTATTGCCCAGGCTGCTTCTGTAGAAAGATCTGCTGTCGGGCTTCTAAGTCCCACCAGACTTATAAGGTTTGAAACCACACTTGTAGCAAAAAGAGCTGACACAAAGGGTATCAGTTTGTCGAACTTGTTGCCGCCAGTGTTGTTACGAACGAAATTGTTGCCCGTTTCAACCAGCATCTCTGCAAAAGCCTGCCTCTTCGAGATATTCTCAACCTTGAGATTTCTCGTCAGGAAGATACAAAGTCCAGTAATGATTATCATCACTATCCAGCTGACTATCAGCGTTTCAGTGATCTTCAGGTCTCCCAGAATGGGAATCCCTGTCTTAATGGTCCAGTATATCTTCGCGTAATCAACTTCGAAGCTTTGACTCATGCTATAGCCTTCAACCTCCTTTCCCCGCAGAAATGATACCGCGTAGTTTTATGTATAAACTGGGAATAAAAAGTGGTACTAAACCCGATACCGGGTTGAATACCGGCACTACTATGGCCAGTATTCCCCATAGAAGCTGCATAAGGATGCGATATCTGTAGCTTACGCCCATTGTTGATCTCGCAGCCTTTTCATCATCCATGGATGCTACCTTTTGCACTGTAAGAGCCATCCAGAAGAAATTGCCCACTGCGACCAAAAAGCCGCCAATTCCTCCAAGGATAACCTTTATATCAAATGGCGCCCAGTCCGGGAGCACCATGTGCAAAACAAAGAACACCAAAAACATTATCAAAACACCAACGCCTGTTGCGATGGCAATCTTCCCCGTTTCAGTCTTAACAGCCGGCTGCAGTTTCATACCCAAATCTTCTCCCCAAATCTTTATATATGCTTACTGAAATAAACCTCATTCGGATTTCTCTTTATTTTCTTTTTTTCTTCTTTGTGAACAACTGACAGATAAACCTTATAGGCAGTCATCATAGAGGAACCGAGCCCGAGAATGAATCCCGGAATATAGACCCATGCTCCAACTGATAGTTTGGACACCAGTAAATAACAGCCAAAAAGACACAGTAGAAGCGGCATAAGAAGCGATAGACCAAGCTGACCAACCATTGCAAACTGGCTTGCGAGTTGTGAAATACGCTTAACTTCCAAGTTTTGTCTACGCTCCTTTCTCAAAATTCAATATTTGTGCATAATAAAAAAGTATAACACTATAATAATACACTTTTTATGCCCTTTTCTCAACAAAAGTTAGACAATTGTGACAATATTTCTTTATTATTTTATAATTTTTTCATCAAAATTTCGCATATTATAATCGTTTTACCGCTTGCTTCAGACGTCCTACTTTGTTAAATTCAATTCATAGGATTAATAACATGGAGGTTCTATGCGCAAATTTAAAAGATACGTTGCTTCTGTAGACCTTGAACTTAATGTCATTAAGGGCGATAAGGCTATTTTAGCTTATCTGGGGTTTAATGAAATTCTCAATCTAAGGCAGGTAATACCATCGCATGACATCATTCAGCTTCAGGAATGTATATCTGACACAGAACCGGGTTCCTCAAGCCTTACCTGTTTTCGCGTAAATAAAAGTGACAATTCGCAGGAATGGATAGCAGCTATTATCAACAAGCCCCAAAACCCTGAGGGTCCTATTGAGATCGAGTTGTCCGAGATCCAATCCTTAAAGAACGTAAGTGCCGACAGCTACTACGACAAGATGACCGGACTTCTTAATAAAAACGCCATTACCGAATACGCCTCAGATCTGATGCAGTCCAAAGATCATAAGCCCTTTTATTTTTTCCTGATGGACGTTGATAACTTCAAAGCCATCAACGACACCTTCGGCCACATGAAGGGCGATGAGATAATTACTGACGTGGCACATATAGCAAAGGAAGTTATTGGTGACAACGGTGTTGTAGGCCGAATCGGCGGCGATGAGTTTATGCTGGTTTTGGAAAACATAAACACTGAGCAGGACCTTCGCATGATCCTGCTGACTATTCGCAAAACTGTCGAGGATAAATACCACGACATGGGCGAAAACATCTGTACTACTGTATCAATGGGAGGAGCTCTTTTTCCAACAGATGCAATGGATTATGACAGTATGTTCATGTTGGCGGACAAAATGTTGTATATAGCCAAGACCAAAGGCCGGAACCGCTATATTATCTATACACCTCTGATCCACGGCAAAATCAATTATGATGGCAAGGTTATGACAATCTCCCAAAACATGATGATGAACCGTGAAAAGAGTGCGTTGATGATGGAATTGATGGATGACTTTCTTATAAAGAAAACATTATCCACTGATGAAGCCTTTGAGAAGATAATAAGAGGTTACTCTCTTGATGAAATATACATAGCAGATATTGATGGTCAAAAGAGCTATTTCGGCCTTCAACTGGACAGGCATGATGACGGAAATGTCATTTGTACACACGACAATATAGAGCTTCCAATCATTGGAAGCGGCGAATTGGATGACATGTTCTCATCCTCTCCAACAACGGTTATTGGCTTTGATCTGGACAAGGAGCAAAAGCCGCAGATTGCAGAATTCATGAAAATGAATGATATACGGGTTGTGGTAGCATACAAAATGAGTTCGGCCTCTAAACCAGGGTATATCTTTTACATGAACCACACCCAGAGTTCATGCAGATTTTCACTGACAGATCTGGCTGACCTGACATATTTTTCCCACATGGTAGAATTAAGCGGACAGTACAATTAAGTACTGCCCGCTCTTTTATATGCAAAATTATTCTTCTGTCTTAACTTCTACCGTCCTGATGTGCAGCTCTTCAAGCTGCTTGTCTGTTACATATCCAGGTGCATCCATCATAACATCCTGAGCATTCTTGTTCATAGGGAACGGAATGATTTCTCTGATGGTGTCCTCTCCTGCAAGGAGCATGACCATACGGTCTACACCAGGTGCAATTCCAGCGTGTGGCGGAGCACCATAGGTGAATGCATTGTACATAGCTGGGAACTTGGACTTAACATCCTCCTCACCAAGTCTTACCATCTCAAAGGCCTTGATCATGATCTCAGGATCGTGGTTACGGACAGCTCCTGATGAGAGCTCAACGCCGTTACATACAAGATCATACTGATCAGCTGTGATTGAAAGAGCATCGATCTCACCTCTCTCTGCCTTAAGAAGTGTCTCAAGGCCACCACTTGGCATAGAGAATGGGTTGTGGCAGAACTCAAGCTCTCCTGACTCCTCACCGATCTCGTACATAGGGAAGTCAACGATCCAGCAGAATGCATACTGCTCTTTGTCCATATGTCCGGGAACTGCAGCGCCGAAAGTCTTAACAATAACACCGGCTGTCTTCTGAGCTGCGCCGAGCTTGCCTGCAGAAAGAACTACCAGGTCACCTGCCTTAAGTGAAAGAGCTGATACAACGCTGTCCTTTATAGGAGCAACGAACTTGGAGATTCCTCCCACAAGCTCATTATTCTCATCCATTCTGAACCAGTAAGCCTTGTTTCCTGACTGAACCTCAACATCTCCGATAGTCTTGTCGATGAACTTACGGCTCTCCTTGAAGTCTGAAACAACAACTGCCTTGATCCTTACATCTGTGTCCTGTCCGTCTTCAGTCTTTGTGGCGAAAGGTCCGAATCCGCAGTCCTTAAGGGACTCTGTTACGTCTGTAACTGTAAGGTCAATTCTAAGATCAGGCTTATCTGATCCATATTTCTCCATAGCCTCAAGATAAGGGATCCTCATGAAAGGTGATCCTGAAGCACGGTTATATGTGCCATACTTAGCAAAGATTGGAGGAAGCACGTCCTCACATACTGAGAATACGTCTTCCTGAGATGCAAATGCCATCTCCATATCAAGCTGGTAGAACTCTCCCGGGCTTCTGTCTCCTCTTGCATCCTCATCTCTAAAGCAGGGTGCGATCTGGAAATATCTGTCAAATCCGGCAGTCATAAGAAGCTGCTTGAACTGCTGTGGAGCCTGGGGAAGTGCATAGAACTTGCCAGGGTGCTTTCTTGCTGGAACAAGGTAGTCTCTTGCGCCCTCTGGTGAAGAAGCAGTAAGGATAGGTGTTGTGATCTCCAAAAAGCCGTGCTCAGTCATTGCCTGACGAAGAGCAGCCACAACATTGCATCTTAAGATAATATTCTTTTTAACCTCAGGATTTCTAAGGTCAAGGTATCTGTACTTAAGGCGAGCTGTCTCATCAGCCTCTCTTGAGTGGTTGATCTCAAAAGGAAGCTCGTTGTGATGACACTTGCCAAGAACCTCAACAGACTCAGGAACCACCTCGATATCACCGGTTACCTGCTTGGGATTCTTGGAGCTTCTCTCCCTTACAACGCCCTTGACGGAAATTGTGGACTCCTTGTTGATGGCCTTGAAGTTCTTAACCATCTCTTCAGTTTCAAGAACAATCTGTGTTGTGCCGTAGAAGTCTCTAAGGACCACAAATCCCAGGCCCGAACCAACTTCACGCATGTTCTCGAGCCAGCCTACAAGTGTTACGTTCTGGCCCACGTGCTCCATGCGAAGCTCACCACAGTTATGTGTACGTGATTGCATCATTTTTATTACTCCATTTCTATTATTTCAAACATAATCCATGCCACATTTTAGAACACTTAGAGCCTTATTTCAAGTAGTAAACTGCCCAATGTGGTACAATTTACAGTAGATAATTTCGCGAGGTGAACCATGGATATTTGTAAAAGAGTAAATGAGATAAAAGACCTGACTGACAGCTTTATCATTTCCACAAATTGTGCAGATATTAAGCTTTATTTTCTGACAGATGAGATTATCCGCGTCAGAGCATCTTTTGACAGAGCTTTCCCCGAAGAATCCTACGTGCTTATGACCACCGCCTGGGAAGACAGACTGGATAGTCTCTTTGAAGGCGAACGCACAAGAATAAGTGCCATCAGGCCTGAAGTCACAGAACAAAATGGTCAGCTCTTTTTTAAGACAAAAGAGCTTTCCCTTGCCATTAACAGGGATCCCTTTGAGTTTACCCTTACAGACTCAGAAGGGACTACTCTTTATTCCACATGTGGTTTATCAGCATTTACCAAAGACTCCAATCAAAGACTCACCTCCTATACCCGAATAAAGGAAGATGATGCCTTCTATGGCTTTGGAGAAAACACCGGCTCTTTTGACAAAAACAAATCCTATGTAAGAGAGAGGGCCACGGACTGTATGGGATACGACCCACAAAAGGCCGATACCCTCTACAAGCACATTCCATTCTATATAAGACTTGATCGAAGCACCCACAAAGCAGTCGGAGTATTCTACCACAATTTCTATGAGTCGGAATTCAACATGGGGGCAGAAAAATCCAACTACTGGCCAAGGTACACAACCTTCAGGACAGATGGCGGGGACATAGATATGTTCCTTATAGGAGGAAACAAAATCTCAAAAGTTGTAGATAACTACACCCTCCTTACAGGAAGACCTGCTCTTCTTCCCAAAAGAGCCCTTGGATATCAGGGATCTTCCATGTATTACTCGGAGCTGGAAAAAGACTGCGACGACGAACTTCTTAAGTTTGTTGAAACCGTGCACAAAGAGGGCTTCCCCATCGATGGCTTCCACCTTTCATCAGGATATACAAGCCTCTCCGGGAAGCGATATGTCTTTTGCTGGAACAAAGACAGGTTCAAAGATCCAAGAGCTTTCTTTAAGGGAATGGCAGATTGGGGAGCTAAAGTTGTCCCAAACGTTAAGCCCGGAGTTCTTTTGACACATCCCCTTATAGATGAGTTTGAGGAAAAGAATGTGTTCGTAGCTGACAGTATAGACCCATCACAGAAAGCAATTGGCAAGTGGTGGGGCGGCGAGGGCGTTTACTTTGACTACACCAAAGAAGAAGCACGATGTCTTTGGAAAGAATACCTCAAAAAGAGCCTTATCGAAAATGGCACGTATTCTATCTGGAATGACAACTGTGAATATGACGGACTTCTTGACAAGGACGCCGTTGTGTCTTTTGACGGCAAGGGCGGAACAATTGGCGCTCTTAAGCCCATAATGGCTAATCTTATGTGCAAACTTAGCGGCGAAGCCATAACAGAATCTGACAGCAGCAAAAGACCTTATTCCGTATGCAGGGCGGGGGCTTCCGGAATCCAGAAATATGCCCAGACCTGGTGCGGAGACAACTATACATCCTGGAAGACCCTTAAGAATAATGTGACCACCATTCTTGGCATGGGACTTAGCGGCCAGCCAAATGAAGGTGCGGACATCGGCGGCTTTGCAGGGCCAGCACCCTCAGAGGAGCTCTTTGTAAGATGGGTCCAGAACGGAATTTTCCAGCCAAGATTCTCAATACATTCAGCTTCCACTGACAACACCGTCACAGAGCCCTGGATGTATCCTGATTCAAAGGATATTGTCCGGGAGATGATGCTTATGAGATACAGGTTTATACCCTATCTGTATTCTCTTGAATATAAAGCCAGCGTCAGCGGTTCTCCCATTATGAGGCCTCTTGTGTATGAATTCCAGGAGGATGAGAACGTATATGAGGACGGCTATGAGTTCATGTTTGGCCGGGACATTCTCGTTGCCAACGTACTTGAAGAAGGTCAGGAGATAAAAGACATATATCTGCCAAAGGGCTGCAAGTGGTATGACGCCGAGGATGAGTTCAGGGAATATGAAGGCGGACAGCTGATACAGAAGTTTGTAAGCCTGGACTCTGTTCCAATGTTTGTCAGGGAAGGGGCAATTATTCCCATGGCAGGCGACCAGCCTATGAATCTGGAAAAAGACCCTGTCAGATCTTTAAGACTGATACTGGCGCCGGGGCAGGACAGCGAATTTTTACTTTACGACGACGACGGCACTTCCAATGATTATAAGTCCGGAGTATTTCATAAGACTCATATTTCTAAGCACGGAAATGACGTGGTTGATGTGGACTTTGCTTTTGAAGGAAATTACGAAGACCGCATAGACAACATCTGCGTAGAGATGATAAAGAAAGAAAAAGCGCCTCTTAAGGTATGCCTTGTGAGCGGTGATGGAAAAGAGCTTGTCCTGGAACATTTCTTTAACCGTGATCTTCTTGAACAGGCGCAGACAGGCTGGTACTACAACATGTCGGGGCGTTTTGTTGTGGTAAGATATGAAACCCCTCGAAAGGATTACACCCTCAGGGTTTCCTTTGAAGAATTTGATGTAGTTGGTATGTAATAAAATGACTTTGTCTACATACAAAAACCCGTCAGCACGAAGCTGGCGGGTTTGTTTTTGTTTTCTTTTCAGGTCACAAGATGGAGCATGTGAGTTGCTATATTAAAATAAACAAGAAGCGAAAGAGCATCTACAATTGTTGTGATAAACGGGCTGGCCATTACTGCCGGGTCAAAGCCGATCTTTGAGGCAAGCATAGGCAGACAGCAGCCGACGAGCTTGGCGATAAGCACTACAAACAAAAGTGTAAGGCAGATGACTGCAGCTACAAGGATTGGAAGCTTATCAAAGAACATCAGCTTTAGGAAGTTGGCAGCTGCAAGGGTCAGTCCGCAAAGGACAGCAACTCGTATTTCCTTCCATATTATCTTGAACAGATCTTCAAACTCAATTTCCTTAAGTGAAAGTCCACGGATAATGGATACGCTGGCCTGGGAGCCTGCGTTTCCGCCGGTGTCCATGAGCATTGGTATGTAAGCTGTAAGAACAACGTAGGCAGACAGGGCATCTTCAAATCCTGTGATTATTGCGCCTGTAAATGTAGCGCTTATCATAAGGAATAGCAGCCAGGGAATTCTGTTCTTGTAAGTCTCAAAAATACCCACCTTGGGATAGGGCTTATCAGATGGCATGATAGCAGCCATCTTCTCGATATCCTCGGTGGCCTCTTCTTCCAGGATGTCCACTACGTCATCGATAGTGATGATACCAACCATTCGGGACTCATTGTCCACAACAGGCATAGCGGTGAAGCCGTAGTGCTGGAACATTCTTGCAGCTTCCTCCTGGTCGGTCATGGTGTTAATGCTGATGACATTGGTGTTCATGATATCCCCGATTACCTGTTCGGGCTTCATGATGAGAAGGTATCTTAAAGCTACGGTTCCCACAAGAATCTTCTGCTTGGTAACAACGTAGCATATGTTGATGGTCTCGGAGTCAACGCCCTTTTTCCTGATGCGCTCTATTGCGTCTGCAACAGTCATGTCTTCATGCAGGTCCACATACTCCACCGTCATGATAGATCCGGCAGAGTCCTCAGGGTAGCGAAGAAGATGATTGATATCTGCTCTTGTCTCAGGGCTTGCGTTGGCCAGGATCCTCTTTACAACGCTTGCTGGCATTTCTTCCAGAAGGTCTGTAGCATCATCCGCCATCAGATTCTCGATAATGTTTGATGCTTCTCTATCTGACATGGACTGGATGATGTACTGCTGTACATCCAGCTCCAGATCTGCAAAAACGTCTGCCGCCATGTCTTTTGGAAGAATTCTGAACATCTTAAGAGAATCCTCGTCCTCCATCTCACTCATGGCCTCAGCTATATCTGCTGTGTTCATCTCAGAGATGGTCTGGCGAAGCTTGGTATATTGTCTTGATTCCAGAAGCTCCTTTAATAATTCTGCGAGTGTCTTCTCTTCCGTAAGTTCCATGGCTGTTCACCTCAACAAATATACTATAACTTTAGCACATTCGTGTGGTAAATGAAAAGAAAAACCACCTGCTCAATTGTGAACAGGTGGTGAAAAATGGACTATTCAATTTCCGCTTCTGCTGATATCCAGGATTTCTCTTAGTATGTCTCTTGTGGTCGCCATATCCTGTTCGCAGCCACGGCTTATTTCTATGCTGGACTGGGATGAAGCCGCAACCTCCTGAGATGTTGCTGAGAGGTTACTGATGACCTCAGCGTCTTCCTGCTGCTTCTTGCTGCATCTGTTTGATCCTTGCTACTATACCGTTCTGCTCATCAAAGCCGATCACATATCCACCCAAAGTACTTGCCTTTTGTCTAAGGTTCTTGGAATTGTTCCAGACAAATATTGCGGATTTGCCCTTTCCGTTCTTGGCCTCCTGAATAAGATTTCCGGCGGCGCTGTTTCCGTCAAAGGCCACAACCGCAGATGGTCGTCTTTCAAATATCTCGTAGTTAAAGCTCTTGTAAATTCCCATTCCCTGGGTCTCAGTTGACACCCTTATCTGCACAGGGTATTCCAGGAGCCTGTCCCTCTCAGCCTTTGTTACAAGAGCCGGAACAACAGCATATATCTTAAAGCCTTTCTTATTATGATCCAAAAGATATTTCTCATAGCCGGAAATCTTATGCCCGATAACAAAGCATTCCTCATCCGGATCCAAAAACTCCATTAGCTCATCGAGCTGTTTCTTCCCGGCCTCAGTCGTCCTTGTTGCGCGGTTTTCCGTGTTAAAGCTTCCACCAAGAAGCACCACCGGGAATCTGTCCCAGGTAAGATCACTTATCCTGTCCTTGAATTCTCTGTTGGAATCAAACTTCTCCTCGCCTCCGGAAAGGGACCCGGATATCTTTACCTTCTCCATCTTATCAAGAAGGACTTCCTCCATATCCTTTCCCTTAAGAAGTCTTGCAAAAGCCTCTTTCTTTTCGGAATATGCCCTCTGACTGTCTCTTATGATGACGCTCTCTGCGTCCTTCATCATCTTAAGCTCGATGTCCGTAAGCCCCAGCATTGTCTTTAAGGATAATTCCTCATCTATGGAGGAGGTCCCGTAAAGCGCTGCGCCGTCTGTTCCCTGAACGCACCAGATTCCCTGCTTAAGATAATGCTTTAACGGATGATCCCCAAGGGAATTCAGATTGTTCAGTCGCACATTACTAGTCATCTGAAACTCAAGCACTACCTTGTTTTCCTTAAGCTGAACAAGAACCTCTTTTCCCTTCTTGGACCTTGGACTGTAAGTATAAAGACCATGGCCAAGCCTCATCCTTGGCATCTGCTGCCCGGGAGCAAGACAGTCCCTGACACATGAAATACTATGGGCAATATTGTCCTTCTGGCTGTCATTTTCACCTGCATGTACGCGGATAACAAAGCTTGGATCTTTTGCCGCAATCTTTACTATTTCCTTAAACACTGGCTTAAGAGTAATAATGTCATTTATTTCCTCGCCCACAAAATCACAGCCCGCAACATATGGATCAAGCGCCGTCGCCCTTAAGACCTCGAGATTCTGCTCCAGGTAATTGTCCGGTGTAACAGCGTCTTTTACAATCGTAAGAGGAATCCTTCTTATGGCAGCCAGAAACCTTATCATCACTCCGGTCTCCTGATATATCTTTGGCATGACCTCATGAACCTGTCTTAGCATTTCTATGGATTCATATTTTTTTACAAGAGTGGTGTCGCTGATCTCTGCGTAGCACACTCCCTGTTTCCTGTATCCTCTTGCAATCCAAAGGAGCTTATCCTGAAAGATGGTATTCTGGCTATACTCCGGATTCTCCCGGTCTCTTAACATCTGAACCACCGCATTTCTTACATCCTTATCAGGTATCTGATCTACTCCTTCAAATTCAATCCTATCTTCACTCTCTTTTCCTTTGGTAAAGACATAGCGATACAGATATACTTTCTCAAGGTTCGTAAATACTGCCTGTCCGTCCTTGATAACTGCAAGAGAACCTCTGATCTTAACAATGTTCTTTTCGGCATTATCCAGGTTATTCAGTATCAAGTCCGCAAAGTTTATAAAGGTGTTATCATCAATCTTTCTGTCCAGATACTTGCCCTTAAGATCTGATGACGAGAACTGCCATTCAACTTTCTTTCTCTGGGAAAGGACCTTTTCCCACTGACTTGCAGTAAGACCAAGTCCAAGCTTTTTTACATAGTACAGGGGATATCTGATCTGATGGGCAATTCCCAGAGCTATAAGCACATCTCCGGAAAGATTACCATTCATATGAGTATGAAAGTCTGCCCTGAATTTCAGTTCTTTTCTTATATGCGTCTTATAAAGACTCTTTGCCAGATCAAAGCCAGGCTCCTTGGTCTGACTCATAAGAGTCTTGGCAATTGCCGGGATTGCCGCCTTTACTTCCACTGTCCCATCCGGATAAATGCTTGCAACTTCTATGTCTCCAAGCATGAAAAGATAGCTTTCTTTGTTATCTGCATCCACAAAACAGGGAACTTCTCCCTTTATGACAAGCATGCCGTCATCGTTTTTGGAAAGGGGAAGGCCACAGGTACTGGCCAGGTTCCTTATGAGGTTTCCCGTACTGTGGTTTGGTGTTGAAAGCACAAAGATAAGCCTGTCCAAATCTTTGTACAGGCTTACTACAATGTCTTTTTCATTATCCAGGAAAAAGCATGTGAAATATGTCATAGATAATCTCCTACTGGGAAATATACATATCCCTCAGCGCATCTCTGTCAAGCACCCTGATCCTTGCATGACCAAGTCTCTTTATAAGCCCCTCTTTTTCCATCTCCCTAAGTTTTCTTGAAACAGTTTCTGTCCTTAGACTCACACTCGCTGCAATATCATCAAGTTTAAGGACAACGTCATCATCCACGCTCCTGTCCACTCTGTACATAAGAAAGCCTGCCAGTCTAGCCATAGGATCCTTGGTAGACAAAAGCATGTTCCTCTCATTGGCATCGTGGAGTTTTTTACTAAGGAGGATGATGGTATTCATTGCAGACACAGGATCATTCACCATCTTGATGAAATCATCTTTATGTATCTCACAGATGGCTGCATTGGTCAGGCACACGGCAGAATATGGAAAGATACTTCCCTCAAGAAACATTCCTTCCCATATGATGTCATGGTCTGCAAGGATTGTAACTATCTGCTCTCTTCCAAGGGAATCATATCTGCACAGCTTGACCCTTCCCTTTCTGATGATGAAGATAGAGTCAACGCTTCCGCCCTCACGAAACAGATAGCTGTTTTTCCTGTGGTGCTCTGTTACGGAGTGTTCCACAAGACTCTCTATATTACTATTGAATTCGTCTTTACTATCACCCATTTACCTTACCCATTGATCCAGCAATAGCAATACGCCTGCGTTCTTACCGCAAAATACTCTTTTTTAAGAAGCTCTTTTACCTCTGCTTTTGTAAACCATGCAGGCTGTATCTCCTCCTGGAAGGATGTGCTTTCAGAAAAAGTTCCTCCTGCAACGCCTACGCAGCATGCATTTCTTTCATTGGAGAACCCTATTGCACTATAGCATGGTCCCCACCACTGGTTGATCTTCAGGATGTCAAGACCGGTCTCTTCCTTGAGTTCACGTCTTGCTGCCTGCTCAGGAGTTTCTCCCTCATCGATAAGGCCTGCGGGAAAATTGTAAACCCATCTTCCCATGGCCATGCGGTATTCTCTGTTAATGAGAATCTTCTCCCCACTTTCATCGTGCATTATTATTGCTACTGCATCTTCTTTTTCATTGTGAAGCTGCTCAAAAGTCGTAATGTCAGGGTCTCTGCTTATCATCTCATAGACCTTCTCCTGACCATCCCGCATCTTATAGTGGATGTCGTAGCGGTTTATGAACCTGCCCTGCTCTTTTTTCTCTATATATTCAAATTCCATTTGTCAGCACGCTCCGTAAACAATCTGTTTGAGGCCTCTTATGAAGCTGTAATCACAGCCTCCCTCAATCTGCTGCATGTATATGAAGATAAGCTCTTCAGTAGGATCAACGAAAAAGTATGTTCCGCCGCTTCCATCCCATCCAAACTCTCCGATGCTTCCATTGGAACATGCAAGCGCCGGATCGGTCAGGATCCTGAAGAAATTTCCATAGTTATATCCGATGCAGGCTTCAAAGTCCAGAGTTGACAGCTGCCTCTCATTAAGCTGTGGAGAAGTCATATACTCAAAGGTCCTTCTTCCTATCAGCTCTTTGCCATGATATGAGCCCTTGTTAAGGAGCATCTGCGCAAAGTGAGCATAGTCAGCAGCTGTTGAATATAGTCCAGATCCGCCTCTTTCAAACCATGGATTCCGCCCGGGAGCTTCCATCTCCATGCGTCTTCTTACATCATCCTCAGCGCGCACCAGTTTGCCCTTTTTATCCCTTCTGTAAAGAACTGCTGCCCTGAACTCTTTTCCCTCATCGATCTTAAATCCTGTATCCTCCATGTTAAGAGGTGTGAAGATTTCTTTTTTGAAAAACTCAGACAGCTTCTTGCCTGTAATAACCTCTATAACGCCTCCAAGGATGTCAGCTGAATATCCATATCTGAAGCTCTCTCCCGGCTCGAATGCAACTCCCGCCTCGGCGAGCTTGTTGCACACGTCGACTCCGCTCTTTAAGATCCCGGATTCTATCTGTGCTCTGGCCTCTCTATAGGTCTTGGTCATAAGCCTTTCGGCCTCACCAAAGTCCCCTGAAGAAACGATTCCGGATGTCATGTTCAAAAGATCTTTTACCGTGATCTGCTTCTGTGCCTTCCTTATTCCATCTGCGGAAACCACCTTACAGTTTGCATATCCGGGGAGATAATCACAGACCTTACTCATCAGATCCAGCTCCCCACGTTCATACAGTATCATTGCAGCAACAGCTGTCACCGGCTTGGTCATGGAAAAAATCTTATAGATACTGTCTTCTCTGTCCGGCTCGTAGTGGTTCTCGTAGACTCTTTTTCCCTTGTGCTCTACGATTATCTTGGCACCCTGTAGTGCCCCGGCCTGCCTCTGCTTTTCGATCAGAGTATCAAGCCTGTTAAGCTTTCTTATGTTCATAACACTTATCCCCAACAAAAACTTTTATTACAATCAGAACTTAACTGCAGGCAGAAGGTATTTATTCTGGTAGAAGTCAACTGCCTTCTCGAAGTCTTCACCCTTGTCAGCCTTAAGCTGCTCGATATAGCCATGGGCATCATAGGCGTCCTCATCAACCTCGATAAGCCCTACGGCGATATTACTGCAGTGGTCAGCTATACGCTCATAATCCGTACCGATGTCGCTAAGGTCAAAGCCCTGTTCAATGGTACATTTGCCCTTACGCAGCCTTCTTACATGCCTTCTCTTAACCTCCATGTGGATGCCATCGATAGTCTCTTCCAGGGGCTCGATCTTTTTGGCGAGCTCCACATTCTGATTCTCAAAGGCACTGATGGACAGGTCTACGATCTCTTTTACCGCAGAGGAGAATATCTCCATCTCGATTTTGGCCTTGGGTGAGAACTCTCTCTTGTTTTCGCTCATTCCCTTTGCCTTCTCTGAAATATTAAGCGCGTGATCACTGATTCTTTCATAGTCAGTTATGCAGTGCAAAAGAACTGAGAGCGTATGGGAGTCTTTTACTCCAAGGTGATGGGCATTGATCTGCATAAGATAGGTTCCAAGCTTATCTTCATAAGTGTCTACCTTTCTCTCAAGATAGTCCACATCCTCCGCTATCTCATCATCGTAATTATCAAGAAGTCCGATTGCCTTGTTAAGTGCGTCTCTTGACATATTTGCCATGGCAACTGAAGCAAGTCTTGCCTGCTCAAGGGCAAATGGCGGGTTTGTAAGGAATCTTGGATCCAGTGTACTGAGCTCCTGCTGTTCCTCCTGCTCCTTCTTCTCCCTCTCATCGATAGGAATAGTCTTAAGAGCAAGGTTCACTAAAAGACCTGAGAACGGCAGCATAAGTGGTGTTGCCACAAGGTTTATAAGTGTGTGGATGGCAGCAATTCCAACCATTCCGCTCTGCTGTTCAAGGAATGCAAAGTGTACAAAATAGTTTACAGTATAGAAGACAATCATGAAGGTTGTGGCCTTGATGATATTGAAGTACAGATGCATAAGAGCTGTTCTTTTACCGTTCTTGTTTGCGCCAAGGGATGAGAGAATAGCTGTAATACATGTACCTACTTCAGCGCCAACAACTACAGGTATCGACATGCTATAGGTAATCCCTACCGATAAAGACAGCGCCTGAAGTACACCGATAGTTCCCGCAGAGCTCTGGATAACCATTGTGAACATGATACCTACAAGGAAACCTATAAGCGGATTACTAAAGGTTGTAAGTACAGCCTTAAAGCCCTCTACGTCTTTAAGCGGAGAAACCGCATCCGACATTGTACTCATTCCAAACATAAGAACAGAAAAACCAAGAAGAATGGTTCCTATGTTTTTCTTCTTATCAGCCTTTGCAAACATATAAAGCGCAATTCCTATAAGTGCCAAAAACGGCGTAAAGGACTTGGGCTTTAAAAGGTTGATTATAAAGTTGTCACTGCTGATTGCGTTTAATGAAAGAAGCCAGGCTGTGAAGGTTGTACCAAGATTGGCACCAAGAATTACATTTACCGCCTGCTTTAGAGTCATGATTCCTGAATTAACAAGACCTACAACCATGACAGTCGATGCTGATGAAGACTGAACCAGCGCTGTAACTCCAACGCCGAAAATATATGCAATAAACTTATGCTCAGTCACCTTGGCAAGCACGCTCTCAAGCTTGCCGCCTGCGGCTTTTGTGAGTCCGCCACTCATTACATTCATTCCGTAAAGGAACATTGCAAGACCGCCTATGAGTCCTGCTATAAGGGTGAAAATTTCTAATGAAGTCATCTCTTTATACCAAATTCCATTCTGTTTATGATACTTACAGCTACTATCTTACTAGATTAAGCTTAAAATTGCCATAAATTTCCTATAGAACAACCATCATTCTTACGTATTTTCCGTATCTGGCACTGCTAAGGGAAACCCTCTGGCCATCATTATAGCCATCGCCGTAGATATTCTCCTCAACATCGACTTCTCCTATCTTCTCAAAACCAAGCTTTTCACAGATATGGATAGATACAAGATTCTCGGCTTTTACCAGGGTCTGAACCCTTTCAAACTGCAGTACATCCCTTCCGTAATCCAGGATTGCCCTTAGAGCCTCCATGCAATAGCCCTTCTTCTGGAACTCTTTTCCCACAAGAAATCCAAGCTCTATTTCATCAAAGCCGTTCCTGACGGAATACCCTGCACGGCCGATTATCCTCTTATCCTCTTTCCTTATAAGAGTCCACACCCCAAAGCCCATAAGGCCGTAAACCTTGTCGATGTAATCCTTTTGGTAGCGCTTTTCATCCTCAGGATTTTCAAAGAGTCCCTCCATATACTTTGTCATATCAGGATCTTTGTACAGCTCATAAAACTCATCAACATCGCTAAGGGTCGTTTCCCTTATAAGCAGCCTTTCTGTCTCCAGAATACTCCATGGTTCCCCTGCATTTCTCTGATAAACCTTCACAAAGGAATCCATATCCACATCGTCTATGTCGGAAAAGACATATTTAAGCCCGGGAAAAGTAACCTTCTGATTTCCATCATGTAAAAAACCTGCACAGAAGTATCCGGTCTGTATCAGCTCTTTTGCAAATTGGGGACTATCCGTCACCACAAGGGCTGATTCCCTATCAATCGCAGACGCAGAAAGTGGCAGAAGATCTGAAACATCTGCCACAGCTGCTTTATAGCCACAATCCTCTATATACCGGGCGGTTTCGGAAATGGCACACCTGCGCGCCTCTCCTTCCCGGAAAGTTTTATCAAGTACAAAGACAACAGTCTTAAGCAATTTAGAGCTTCTCCTTTTCGTAGGTCAGAGTATATCCCTCGCTCTTTGGATTTTCTTTCCACTTTTCAATTATCCTGTCCGCTATCCTGATGGCTGTGTCATGATCAGCATCAGTGATTATCGCAATTGCTCTGTTATTGCTATCGCTTCCATATACATCAACGCTTCTTAGGTTGCGCTTTAGTATATCAAGAAAACTTTCCATAATGTCTGTAGTGACCACCTTGTCCTCACAGCCACTAATTGTAAAGTGCACAAGGGATGACCTTATTATCTCACTGTCTCCCAGTCTTGCAAGTACCCTGTATACGTCCTGAATTCTCTCTTTCTCTACCCTATAGGCACTTTCCGGCTTTCCTCTCTCAGCCAGAATAGCTTTAAGCTCTGTAATTCCGCTGATTCCAAGATTATCATCCCCTTCTACCTCGGAAACAATCTCATCATAAAGCTTACAATCATGCTTTCCTGCATTCTTTACCATATATAGAGCTCTGTCTGCTCGCCTGAAGAGTTCCTCAATCTTCTCTGTATTCTTATCGGATACCGTAACCGCTCCTATCGAAACACCAAGGGGAATATTCATGTCATCGCCCATATGCTTATTTGCGGCCTTTACAATTTCTTCATTAAGAAGTCTGGTCTTGTCCTTTAGCTGATCCGGCGTGAGATCTGCATAAAACGCAAGGAACTCATCGCCTCCGATCCTGCAAAGTACATCCCTTGATCCTGAGCTCGTTTTCAAAAGATCCGACATCTCGATGAGCATTCTGTCGCCCATATCATGTCCGAAAATATCATTTACAGGCTTAAAGCTATCAAGGTCTAGGATCGCCAGAATTCCCACGTTCTTGTCCATAGCTTCTGTAAGCGCATCTGAAGATCCTCTCTTGTTATAAAGACCTGTAAGAGGATCCTTATTTGCAACCTGCTCAAGCTTCTGAATATTGTGCATATCCTGAAGAAGTGTTGCTATCGCCCATCCTATATAAATAACAAATAGGAACAGCACCATAAATAGATAGAGCTTAAAGTATGTCCTCTCGTAAAGTTGGGACTCCTTCTGAACAGGAAAAATCTCCTCGCGAATGACGTTCTTACCTGCGGTGTCAAGAACCTGAACATGAAGCTCATAGTTTCCATAAGGAAGGTTTGTGTACGTAAGCTCCTGCATATTCTTCTGGTAGCATGTGACACCTTCATCCTCTGTTCCCTGAAGGAATATATGTATCAGTGGGTTTGAAAGCGAGTAATTCATGACGGCAACATTAAAAATGATACGTCCTGATGTGGCAGGAATTCGGTAGACGCCATCTTCACCGGGCTCAATCGAAGTATCCCCGGCGATAAGATCACCGATGCTTATATTGTATTCATTATTAAAAGAATCATAGCTTGTCGTGGATACTCGCCTTACGCCGTCTGTACAAGGAAGATAGAGTTTTTCACCATTCAGTGCATAAAAGCTGTTGGCGGTAATTGATGTGTAAAGCCCTCTGCTTCTGTTAAGGAGCATGTAATTCTGGGCTTCATCAGCCAAAAGATCTTTTTCGTCCAGAACAAAAATTCCGCCGCTGGACAAAACCCATGCCTTTCCGTTTTCAGCGATAAAGACATCGTAGTTGTTGCTGTATGGAAATGAGTTCAGACTCTTTATCTCTTTTCCGTTGTTATAATAAATGGAATTGGAGGTAACATACAAATACCCTCCGGTACATGGCACGATCTTCATGACAACCAGCGTCTTAAGCCCATCCTCGGGACCTATCGTCTTTATCACCTTGCCGTTTTGGATGACAAATATGCCTCCTCCATCGGAGCCTGCATAAAGAGTTCCGTCCTTGTCCTCTACGACGCACAGAACCTGAGTGGTGATGCCCTCATCCTCACCCATCTTATAATAGACTCTTTCATTTTTGATAAAGTTAAGCCCCGTAGAAGTAACTGCAACAATGGTGCCATCAGAAAGCTCAGTCGTGCCTCGGAATTTCTCACCCTCTGTTCCGTCATACTTTATGTTAAAGTTTTTTATAGTCTTATCCGGATGCATCTCAACAAGACCATATGGGCCATAAGTACTAAACCATATGTTTCCGTTGCTGTCGCTCATAACATCCCTCATCCTAACATCCCTTAGTATCTCGGGGTGCGGAACCGGTACAGAGTAAAAGGTCTTAAGATCAACAGTAAAAAGGCCTGAGCCTGTAGCTGCATACATCATATTGTCTTTAACCATGACGGCATTGACTACTTCACCTTCAATATCCGCCTTGGAAAAGATATCTTCAAATGGATTCCAGGAGAACTTCTTGATTCCCTGCTTGTTGGACGCAAACCATACATTGCCCTGATAGTCCACAAAAATATCTACGATAGAAGTGTTAAAGTCTGATGTTGAAAGATCTGTTACAACACCCGTGTCAGATATAAACCCAAGGCCATTTTCACAGGCTACAAAATAACCTTTAAAGGTCTTAGAATACAGAATGTCATTGAAATATGTAAGCTTTCCTGCAAGATGTTTTGACATTAGATCCGTCATTCCATCTTTGATATATATCCTGCCGGTTACATTAGCGCTGTTTCCAACAATATAGTTGCCTTCTTCTTCAGCAGTGATTTCTGTATAGTTTCCGGCAAGAACATAGATTATCTTTTTACCGGAAAAGATCATCAGGCTTCCGTCACTTCTTACACCAGCTACAGTATCTCCACTGGAACTGAGTTTCGTAAGACCATAGAAGCTCTTTGCAGTAAAGACCTCTATCGTCCTCTGGGTATTTATCATACAAAGCTGCTTTATAGTTGCTACATAGATATTTCCGTCTTTATCTTCGCAGATTGCCCTTATGGCATCTGATGGCAGTCCATCGGAAGTATCGTAAAACTCTATATCTCCCGTTTCTACATCATAGCAGCCAACGCCGCTGTCATTGGTACCGATCCACAGTTTCCCCGAGGAGTCCACAAAGAGTACCATTACATTTTTGATGCGTTCGTCCAGATTAGTCGCTTTAAATCTATAGCCATCAAACCTGTATAATCCGGAATATGAGCCAACCCACATGTAGCCATCCTTGGTCTGGGCTACTGCATTGATCTCAACTGATTCAAGACCACTATCTGTGTCGTAAATACTTCCTGCATACTCAGAGGTAAAATCAGCAGCATAAGCACTGCCACTTGAAAGCATAAACGGCAAGATGAGTGAAAGCGCAAGCATAATCGCGAAAGCTTTTGTAGCAGATCTGTGCTTACTACTGAATTTGCCCATAATCTTGACTATGATAAGCGCAATAATAAAACTAAAAACCTTGTCCGGAATATCCACAAAGGCTTCTCCCAAAAAGGAATTAAGCACAGGAACCTGAATATCCCTTGCAAGCATATCCATCAGGCTGTCGCCCCATACATTTCCCGTGCGGCCATCATACATTATTATATTTATGGGCGTAGAAATAATGGCTGCAACAAGCCCTGTTACAAACATAGTGGAAAAAGCCTTAAAAACATTTCTTTTTCTTCTCGGGTAGAAAATGCCGATAGTGACGCCTATGGCAAGAGATACGAACAAATAAGGAAGTGCCACACCGTCCTTTATGGCCGTTATGACATTAAGAAGAACACCGCAGATTCCTCCCCCTACTGGTCCAAGACATACTGCAGCAACAATAGTCCCTATAGAATCAAGCCATACGGGAAGAGATAACCTAAGTGCGATCATTCTTCCAAGAAGATTCAAAAGGACACATACTGAGATGACGAACAGATTTTTACTTATCTTAGTCTTATCCATGTCACCCTCAAAGAGCGCAATACCACACAATATAACAGTGCATACTTACAATAATTTTATCACGACCTCACGGCATTTCGTAGGCGGTAAAATGTAAAATTAATATTAAAAAAACGTCAAACCTTCGAGAAATCACCTCAAGATTTGGCGTTTACAATTTGTTTACAATTAATTAAAAGAATAGTTACTTCAAATCATCTTTTAGACATATTAGCTTGTTAATATAATATTGTCAGATGAGTTAAGACAATACCAAACAAAAAACTTTTTCATAATATGCCAGGTAAGGAAGCTTACCTGGCATCCTCCCTTTTATAGGGCTTT